>JAEEGH010027751.1_pt1 | contig 11189 bp, 15 predicted proteins | sample 9134181 | NCBI WGS metagenome assembly JAEEGH01 (sample SAMN16246544, study PRJNA631951) | gut metagenome | biome: gut microbiome; feature: rumen; material: DP-attached | host: Bos | place: Iran: Karaj | collected 2018-10
AGAAATCCTTCCAAAAACCTTCCACTTTTGCTCGCCCGAACCCTTCCACTTTTGCTCGCCCGGCAACACCCCCGTCCCGTCCGTCCCATCCGTCCCGGTTGTCCCCGTTGCCGCCCCCCGCAAGGTGTGCCCAAGGCAAGCGCAAGAGAAAAACGCAAAGAACGCAAAGGGTTGGACGCAAAGAACACAAAGACGGGAGACGGAAAGACCTTGTGTTCTTTGTGTTCGCTTTGTGTTCTTTGTGTTGAAAAACGCTGCGCCCGCGCGGGTGGAGCGTCGCGCCTTCGGCGCGGTTGAAAAGTTGAAAGGTTGAAAAGTTGAACAATGCCCGCGATTGGATAACGGGTGGGGAAACTAAAGGTCGTTTGCGGGGGCTGGACCCTTTGTCTCTTCTAGAGAGGGCATTGCTGGGCGACCAGCATCTTTCCAGTAATCCTCTGGCCATCCATCGCCATCAAGATCCTTGAGCGTCATTATTCCTGGAATCGCAAAGGTATCATAGCGACCATCGAAATCGGTATCGGACATCATCAACAGGTAAACACACCCCGTTGAACTATCCTGTCTAATGAGAAGATCGGGATGGCCATCGTGATTTTTGTCAACAAGAACCAAAACGGGCATTTGGTCCTCAAGACGGTATTCTCGAACATCGGTCAAATCACCAGACTTTGTATGATGATACTCGGCAACGAAAACAGAATTTGATACAATTTCACGGACAAATCCCCCTGGCCTTTGAGAAGCCATGTGCGAAGAGCTTTGACACGCGGTCAAACAGGCAAGAACCAGCGCAACACAAACACTAAAACCAGGTCGAAATCGGGGAGAAACAAAGGGGGCAGAGCCTGTTGATTTCTTACACATCATGTAGTTATGGGATTTTGAGTGTTTCATGGGAAGCCTTTGGGTTAGCGGGTGTTCCTGTTTCAAGTTCCCGTCTAGCAGAAGTCGCGCCGTGATGCAACGGGAAGCGCGCGGCGCGCGCGCCTTCGGCGCGGTTGAAAAGTTGAAAAGATGAAAAGTTGAACAATGCCCGCGATTGGATAACGGGTGGAGAAGCGAAAGGGCGGTTAGGGGGAGGTCACGATGTTGTTCCATCCTGCCTTGGGTCCTGGAATATCCAGCCGAACGCCGTCTGTGGGAATGACAGGACAATGGCAATCGCCGCAAAGATGTCGGAGGGAAATGATTCGGTCGAAGCGCCAATCCACTCTCCCACTTTCACAAGACCGAATCCGAGACCGGACTGCCAGGCTTCTTTCCAACCGGGCCAATGGCCGTCTTCATACATGTTCGCGAGTTCGCCCCGGGACTGGAGGGCAATCACGAAATCGGGTCGCACCCGCCCCTCCTTCTCGTCCCACCGCCTCCACACGGACAGTTTTTCGCTGCCGATGATGGCATGGAGCAATGCCCTGGACACCTCACGGTCGGCGTAGAATTCTCCGCGCTCGATGTCATTGACCGAAATCGTCCCTTCGTAATGGGATGCCCGAACGAACCGATGGTACTCGACGGGTTCCAAGTGGACCAGACATTGTCCACCGTGGAATTCGGCGACAATGTCGGAAGTCTGCCGCTTGCCCGCTGCAACGGCGATGGAGGCGATTTGTGCCCAATGTTCGCGGTCAGGCCCCGCAAACACGCGGCCTTTTTTAATGATGAAGCGGTCGCACCAGATTCCATCGCCGGGGTGGATGACGTTTCGGTAATGGATGGGCGGTGCGAATGTCGGATTGGGGTTCATGGGAATCCTTTGGTCCGCGGGTGGTGGATTGCAAAGTTCCCGTCTAGCAGAAGGCGCGGCGCGAGGCAACGGGAAACGCGCGGAGCGCCTTCGGCGCGGTTGAAAAGTTGAACAGTTGAAAGGTTGAAAAGTTGATGGATGGCCCTTGGGTGATTTGTGGGGGATTTGTGGTCTGACCCCTTCTCCGTTACGCACCTCGGAGAAAACATATCAAGATACCCGCCAACGCCGTAGCCACCACACACACCGCCGCAACAAGCGCCATGACAGCCCAATGCCAACGCCGTCGTTGCCGAAATGCCATGACGCCCAATCCCGTCACCAGCGCGGGTGGAAAGCAGAAGATTCCAAGCACGGCCAGACACGGCAAAAGGTACGGATTTTCTTTCGAGGACAGCCTCAATGCGCCAATCACGAAAACAAGCGCAAACACTGCACAAAAATACCGCAACCCACGCAAGACACGTTGCTTGCCCGTCAAACAGTCCACCGTCTGCACTACGTCCGTCTTCGCTGTCGCGTTCCCATCCATGGAATCCTCGCGCGCTTTCCGCTTTTACACTTTTTGCCCTTTTGTGCCAAAAATCATCTGCATCGCCATGCCAGATTTCTTGGTTTTGTGGTGTTTCATGGGAAGCCTTTGGTTAGCGGGTTTCAAGTTCCCGTCTAGCAGAAGGCGCGGCGGGAGGCAACGGGAAACGCGCCTGCGGCGCGAGTGAAAATGAACGGGGAAAAAGAGGGAGGGAAGCGGATGGGATGAACCTGAAAGTCGAATCCTTCCCCCCCTGGGGGATGCGGCTTCCAGCCGCGTTCCCGTGCAAGGGTCGCGAAAGGCTTGCTGGAGGAGTGCGCTCATGGCGCGCCCCCTTCCGCCGCAGCGGCTGGCGCCGCGCCTTCGGGCGCGGGATTCGGAGGCTGCTTCGTTGCAAGAGACCCCAGCCAAATCGCCGATGCCAACAAGATCCAGTACACCCCGAAGACAATCGGCGCCTTGATGTCCTTCGCCTTCAGCCCGCCCTTCAAATACCAGAAGGGCAGGACCCAAATCCACCTCAGCAACCCGAAGGCCGACATCACTCCTTCGTCGGCCCTTCCTTCGGGTTGTGCCCGGTCGTACATGTACGCATAAAGCCCGGCCAAGGGAATTCCCAGCAACAAATAGAGGCCCAGCAGATTTGCGGGATTGCCCATCACGCCCCTCCTTGGGCGAATCCCATGCGCAACAGCTTGGGGGATGCGGCTTCCAGCCGCGTGGAGCAGGCGGAGAAAACGCGGCTGGAAGCCGCATCCCCCATGAAACGCACCACGCCCGCTTTCATTGCACGCTCCTGTGCGCTGCTTTCCACGCGGCGAGGAGAGAGCGGTTTTCTCCCGTTTCGGCGCGATGGAGGGCGTGGGTTAAGGGGTCTGTCCCTTTCCCTTTCCAATGATTGGAAAAAAATTTCGCCCGTTTTCCAACGATTGGAAAAAATTTTCCGCCCCCCAAGCGCAAGGAACGCGCAAGGGGAGCGCAAGACGAAAACGCAAAGAACGCAAAGGGTTTGACGCAAAGAACGCAAAGGCTTGTCGTGGAAGCCAGCGCCCCTCCTGGGAGGTGCGACTTCCAGTCGCGCCATTCCGATAGCAGTCGATTGCAATCGATTGCCTTCGGGCGGCGTGATGGCTGGAAGGCGGGCGGTCACGGCAACTCCAGATTCTCCTTTTGGGGAACTGTCCCGCTCGCTGTTTCGGGCGAAATGACTTGCGGGACAAGTTCTTCGCGGACCACCTCGCGGTTTGCGGGAAAGGAAGTAATCAAACGCCACTCGGGATATCCATCGCCGTCTTGGTCCAGAAGGCTTACCGTGTTCGATCCTTGAGGCATACAGGCGATCGTAGTGAAGATTCCCTTGTCCTTGCCATAGTAGATGAATCTGCTTCCGATCCTGTCGTCGGCACAAAACGGGAACACAAGGGAGCTTGTATATGCGGGATTGTGGCAAATTTCGGTTTCGCAGATAGGATCTCCTTTGTATTCAGCATAAAACTGCACGCTGTTTTCGTGCCGCAAAAGGAATATTTCGTAGTCATTTTGGATGCGCTCCCTGTACACGACATCCCAGATGCCCTTTTTCTCCGTCGTGCACGAAACGCAACAGAGCACGACAACCGTCAACAGCCAGCCAAAACGTTTGAGGGAAGTGCCCAAGCATGCCCAAGGAGAGCGCATGGAGAACGACGGAAACTGGGTCGGGTTGTTCATGGTGTACCTTTGGTTCATGTGTTTCCCGTTCCGTTTCCGGCGGCGTTCAAGTTTCCGCGCCTGCGGAGCGTCTGGCAAGCGCCGGACAAGCGGAGCGCCCTTCGGGCGGGCCCCCTGTCGGAGCGCGGGCATCCTGCCCGCGGTCTTTCCGCAGGCCGGAAGCCTGCGCCCCTTCTGGGAGGTGCGACTTCTAGTCGCGCCATTGTGCAAGAAGAGTGCTGGCCCATGCGTTTCACCATGCGTTTCCGTTTCCCTGGCCCATCTACATCGAGACCGGCTGCCGGATTTCAAAATGCCCCCGCGTCTCCGTTGCCCCGGGCCCCGGCGCATAGCGCACCTTCACCCGGTAGCGCTCTCCGGGTCGCGCCTTGAACGTCCCGGGCCAAGCGTCCGGAGCATCGGGCGGCAGGTCCAGCCTCCGTGGCGCTGTAAACCACCATTCATCCCGCCCGACGAACTCCTTCCAGCCTTTGGGCAGCATCTGGTAGACATGCCCTCTGCCCCCTCCCTCCCACGAACCTCCCTCCACCCCGTCCGAACTCAACACCACCGTACCCGCCGCATCCTCGATTGAGAACGAAGCCGTCCACCCCTCGCCCAGCGAATCCTCCGCCGAGTCCAGCGCCAGCACCACTTCGTAATTCTTGTCGAGCGTGTCCGGCAGCGGCCCGGTTTCGTATTCCGCCTCGAAGGCACTGCCCGCCGGGAAACTCCCGAACGCCACCCCGTACCCACACTCCATCCACCGCCCGATGAACAGCGGCATGGGAAAACTCCTGAACAGCACCCCGTCCCCCCGGAACGCCTTTTCCGCTGCCCGGTCCTTCGCCTCGCCCGCCCCGACCGCCGCCAACCACACCACCACGGCTACCGCCACCAGCGACCACCTGCCCCCCGCGGAACGGCTGGCTTTCCTGGGAGGTGCGGCCTCCGGCCGCGCCACCGCGCAAGGAAAGATCAAGGGAAGCTGACGGAGAGCGGTCATGGTTGTGCTGGATTCTCCTCTTGGGGAAGAAGGGGGGTCTCCCTTGAATTCTTCTCCGGCCAATGCCCGGTCCGTATTCTCACCTCGACCGCCTCTTCCGACGGGTTCCATTCCGCCCACAAATCCGCGTTGTAGGGATAACTCCCCGGCGGAATTCCCTTGGCTTTCCGCTTGCGGTATTCCGCCTCGATTCCATGCCCGCTGCCGCCTTCAATGGCCAGAAGAAAACTCCCGTCGGACAAAGGGCGGATCCGCCGCCGCCAGTCGGGGCTGACCCAATGCGGAATGATCTCGTAGTAGATGACGCTCCAATCCTGTTCGATTTCCCCAAAGGACGGTTCCCTGCCGCCGTACTCGCCCTCGATTATCCGAATCTCCCCCCACGACAATCCCGCACACACCGTTCCGAACGCAACCACCAGGGCCGCCACGCAAGCGCCCACCCCCGCCAAAACGCGCCGCCCCTTCCGCCTGACCGCCGCCAATACGACCGCAACGACGGCCAACACCGCGAAAACCAGCATGAGAACGGCAAACCCGATGCAGGCCCCGACCATGATGGCGTTCCAACGTTCCGACGGCGCCCCCGCCTTCCAAGCCGCCTCCCACGCCCGGTCGAAACACCACGAAGAAAGCGGCATCTGCACCACCGCCGCCGCCGCGAAACATGCCGGTGCAATCCACCACGATTCCACGAACTTCCTGAAAACCCGTTTCATGCCGCCCTCCAGTCTCCAAGCCTGGGAGGTGCGGCATGCTGCCGCGCCACCGCGCAAGGGATGAGCAAGGGAAGCTGGAGGTTGTCACTCACGGCCGCCCTCCATCTTCGCTCCGCGTCCCGTCCGTCCCGCTTGCGTCCCGGTTGTCCCGGCCGAAAACTTCCATGATGTCGATTTCCCTGTGCCACACCCTCCGATCCCCCCACACGCACGGGGCGAAAATCCATCCCGGGACATTCCTCTCCCACGGCGTGTTTTTCACGAACAACGGCTCCCAGATCTGCGACGTGGGAATGCCGAGCCCGAACCAGTACCGGTGCCGTGTCACGTAAAGCCGCTCCGAATACCCCCCCAAGGCCGAAAGCACCGCATAGACGGCCAGATAAACGCCCACGGCGGCGGCAAGCAACGCGAGGATGCGGTGTTTCATGGGATGCCGTTGGGTTGGGGTTTTCCGTTCCGCTTCCGGGAAAGCGAGCGCCAAACATGCGGTGTACCCGCCTGCCGCGCCATTCTGATTGCAAACGATTGCAATCGCGTGCGGTCGGCGGGAATGGCGAGATTGGAGGGGGCGGTCATGGTTCTCCCGCAAACAGTGCAGAGGCAACGGCCCTGAACCGCCAAAGCGTCTGGATGATTCCAAGCAACCCGGCCAAGACAAGAAAAACGCCCAACACCCGTACAAGCTCTGGGTCGCCCTTCTTTTTCCAGTGCTCCCCGAAATCAGCGGAGGGATAGCGGGACAATGCCTGGAACGAAACGGGATCCCCGGGGTTCCCCCCATGCAGGACCTTGTTCGCCTCCCGGCGCAAATGCCATCCCAAGCACAAGCAGGCGAGCGACACAACCACCATGGCAACCGTTTGCACCATTCGCTATCCCTCCCGCCCCAACCCCGCCAAGGCGGACCTTGCAGGGTTTTGGCCTTTGTTGCCCTCTTCCGGACAGGGCCGCGAGAGGGTCAGGAGGCGGAGGGCCGAAGAGGGGGCCAACCGACCCGGGGTCTGGCTCTTTTTCCCGGGGATGCAAGGATCAGCTGGAGGACGGTGTGTCATGGGTCGGCTAGAGTGAGACGCGCAGCAGGGGAAGGCAAGACCAAGATGACGAGGTGTCGAAGTTCAGGAGGCCGATTTGGACGCCGCGGAGGGATTTCCAGACCAGGTTGACGATGCCCAGCTGAAGCCCCCGGGCATCGTCGGCGCCGTTGAAGAGGCCGACTTGGAGGCCGTGAAGGGCGACGGCCGCATTGAAGAGGCCGGTTTGGCCCCCGTGGACGGATTGGATGCCCCCGTTGAAAGCACCCAACTGGAGGCCGTGGAGGGGGCCGAAGCAGAGGTTGTAGAGGCCGAACTGGACGCCGGAAACGTCGCCCCCAAGGTCGATGCACCCCGCTTGGATGCCGTGGACGTGTCCGGCAAAACCGAAGACGGCGGCTTGGAGGCCGTTGACATCGCCGTAAGTCCAGGCGACCAGGCCAAGGGAGATGCCGTTGAGCGAGAGGTCCTTGGCGACGTCGTCCGAACGGGGGGCGTCGAAGGGGCCGGCGAAGGAGACGAGGCCCAAATCGAAGCCCGTGACCGCGTCGTTTTCGGAGAAAGGAAGGTTCAGTCGGAGGCCGATGACGGGAGTATCGGGGGAGACGAGCTGGCATTCTTCTCCCCAGACACCGATTTGGAGGGGCGATACGGCGGCGGAGGCGGAGAGGGCGGAGAGCGCCAGGAAGAGCACCGCCAACACGCTTGCCGCAAAGGGCTTGCCCCGCTTGTTGCCGGTGTGGAGTTGCACTTGCCGCGACGGCACCCCGCCGTACTCCCCCCGTCGCGGCCCCTGCCGCCTGTCTTCCGCCAGCCATGGACACCCCATCCACGGCCGCGCCCCCGCACGAGGGGGTTGCAAGGGAAGCTGGAGGTTGTCACTCACGGCCCCCCCCCCATCCGCCACCCAACAACCCCCACGCCCCGCCGGGATAAGATTTGACCAAACGCTGTCCATGCGGGCGGTTCGGTTCATCGGGGGTACAGCGTCTCGGGGTCGATGTCCAGGCCGTTGGGCCAGGTGACGGTGCCGAACTCGACCCTTGCTCGATTGAACAAGGCCGGATTCCGAAGCGGCGCGTAGGGAGGCCGCTCCATCCAGGGGGTCATGTCGAAGAGACATTCCGCTCCGTCATCGAAACGCAACCTCAGGAGGTGGCCGTCGAGCGGCCGTACCGAGAGGACATCGTGGAGCGCGGCGGGCATGGAGCGGAATCACTCCAGGGGGCGGATGCGGAAAGGCGTGTCCCCGGCCTTCGCCAGTTCCCAGTCCGCGAGGAGCTCTTCGCGGTGGATGTCCATCCATACGCGCAACATGCGCAGCTTGGCCTCCGGGAAACTCCCCGCCAGCACCTCCCCGCCTTCGATGGCGACAGCCACCTTGTCATTCTGGTATCGCGCATGGATGTGCGGAGCGTGGTGGTGGTCGTCATTCCCGAAGTAGAGGAAAACCAGAATCCCGTAGAACATGGAAATGGATGGCATGGAACCCCTTTCTTTTCTGCATGGAACCTACCAGATACCTCCCCGTCCCGCAAGCGGTAGTCACCCCCCGTCCCATCCGCCCCGTCCGTCCCGGTTGTCCCCGTTGCCGCCCCCCCGCAAGGTGTGCGCAAGGCAAGCGCAAGAGGAAAACGCAAAGAACGCAACGCGCGTGAGGGACGCCCCCCTCAATCCCCCGCCACCTGGGAGGTGAGACTTTCAGTCGCGCCATTCCGATTGCAGTCGATTGCGTTTGATTGCATTCGGCCGGCGTGGCGGTTGGCATGCGCCGATGATGCGGCCATTCCCGCCGTTCTTATTTCCCAACGATATGGGAAGACGGTTCATCCTCGGGCACCTCGCCAAGCCAACTGGGGCTCCAGGAAAGCAGTTTGTCGGTTTCCGTTTCGACACGGATCGTGAAGCCGTCGCATCCGGTAAACACGCCTTGGTGGAGCATTCGGGATGTCCAATCCCAGGATTCAATGTGCTGGCCGTTCTTGCGCCCTGCCTGATGGAAAGGTTCGCCGAAACGGGCGCGCACGTCGGCACCCGTCTTGCAGTCGGCGAGTTCGGCCTTGAGGGTTTCGAGCGAGGGGTATTCCAGGAGGCTTCGCTCGACGGGCACCAGCACGGGGTGGGCGACGAACTGGAAGATGCTGAAGAACACGAACAGGATCGCCAGCGTGCGGACGCGTCCCTTGCGGGCGGCGCAATCGGCGGCGACGCGGGGGAAGTCGCGGGCGCGCAAGTAGCGGTAGAGGCAGACGGCCAGGACGGCCGCGATGGCCATCGGGATCAGGCTGACGACCGAAACCGTCAGGATGCCCCAGGGCCCCGGGCTCTTCTTCAGGACGAACACCATCCGCTGGATGGGAAACGGGATGCGGAAAAGGTGGGCCACCAGCGCCTCCAGCAGGGCCAGGAGGTTACGGACGGGCATCACCAGCGCGGCAAAGGCCACGATGGAGAGGTTCTTTGCGGTTCTCGGGTTCATGGATAGCCTTTGGTTCGAGGATGTTCCTGTTGCCAGTTCCCGTCTAGTACATAGTCCTCTTTTATCTTTCGTTTATATTTGTCCTGTGTCATGCTTTGGGCTGATACCCCATCGAAAGGAGCAGGACCATGGGCAGACATGCGACATACATAGTGACGCTCACGCAGGACGAGCGCGACGAACTGACCGCCATTTCCAGCAAAGGCGTCCATCCTTCACGGAAGGTTCTTTTCGCGAGGGCGCTCCTGCTGCTGGACGTGGGCGAGTTCGGCAAGGATCGATGGAAGGTCGACGACGTCGCCACCGCCACCGGCTTTTCCGACCGGACCCTCGAACACCTCAAACAGCGGTTCGTGGAGGACGGTCTCGACGCGGCGCTGGAACGCAAGGAACGCGAAACACCACCCCGTGGCATCAAGTTCGACGGGCGCTTCGAAGCCGAACTGACCCGTATTGCCTGTTCTGCACCACCTGAAGGCCGGACCCGATGGACGGTCCGGCTTCTCCGGGATGCGCTTGTCGAGCTGCAAATCACCGACACCGTTTCCAAGACGACGGTCGGCCGCATTCTAAAAAAAACGAGATCAAACCCCACCTGAGCCGCTATTGGAAGATCCCTCCCGAACATTGCGCGGCGTTTGTCGCGGCCATGGAAGACATCCTGTCCGTGTACGAGCGGCCCTACGACCCCAAGCGGCCGGTGGTGTGCCTGGACGAATCGCTCAAGCAACTGGTCGGGGAGGTGCGGCCGCCCATCCCGATGCGGCCGGGGGAAAGTTTGCGGATCGACGACGAATACGTCCGGCTGGGGATGGCGGAAATCTTCCTGGCCGTCGAACCGCTGGCCGGCCGGCGGTTCGTCGAAATCCATCAAACGCGCAAGGCTGTGGACTGGGCCCATTTCGTCGAACGGCTGGTCGACGTGGAGTACCCCGAGGCGGACACCATCGTCCTGGTCGAAGACAATCTCAACATCCACTCCCTCGCGTCCCTCTACGAGGCGTTCCCGCCGGAAAAGGCCCGTCGCATCGCGAACAAGCTCGAGCTGCATTTCACTCCGAAACACGGCAGCTGGCTGGACATCGCCGAAATCGAGCTGAGTGCATACAAGCGCCAATGCATCTCGGGGAGAATAGACAGCATCGAAAAGATGCGCAGGCTGACAAAAGCCTGGTGTCAAGACCGCAACACCCGGCAGACCAAGGTGGACTGGCAGTTCACGGCAGAAGACGCCCGAATCAAGCTGAAAAGACTTTACCCGAAGATTTAAGGAGGACTATGTACTAGAAGACCAAGCAGAAGCCACATTATTTCTTAATCCGCTCTATCACGGGCGGAGGGGGCCTTGGCGGAGGGGGGGGAGGATGTCGCGGGCGAGGGTGTCGTTGAGGGAGAAGAGGACGTAGCCGGGGCAGCCGTATTGGCGGGCGAGGGCGATTTGGCGGGCCGTGGAGGCGGCGTCGAGGCGGGATTCGTCGGCGGTGACGCCGATGCCCGACCAGATGCGGCCGGCGGCGCCCGGGAGGCTCGCCTGGGCCTTGAGCCAGGCGGCGGCCATGGCCGGGGATTCGGTGTAGTTCATGGGGACGAGGAAGTCGACGAGGTTCCGCTTCAGCCAGGAAGGCCAGTCCTGGGCGATGTTGCCGCCGTCGGGGGCCGGGACGCCGTAGACGGCGCAGGAGAGTTTCATGCGGGGGGCGACGGTCTTGAGCCGCTGGCGGGCTTCGGCTACGAAGGCGGTGATGTCGTCGCTGCGCCAGCGGCGGAACCGGGCGTTCAGGGCGCCCTTGGGTTGGACGTCGGCGGGCCAGTTGGGGACTTTCTTGCCGAGGGCGGCTTCGAAGCGGGCGCGGGTGGTCGGGGAGTAGCAGGAGAGGGAGTCGGGCAGGCGGATGTAGTCGAGGTGGATGCCGGAAAGGGCGGGATAGTTCTTGGCCATCTCTTCGATGGCGTCGAGCATGAGTTTGCGGTTGGCGGGAT
>JAEEGH010027753.1_pt1 | contig 11189 bp, 11 predicted proteins | sample 9134181 | NCBI WGS metagenome assembly JAEEGH01 (sample SAMN16246544, study PRJNA631951) | gut metagenome | biome: gut microbiome; feature: rumen; material: DP-attached | host: Bos | place: Iran: Karaj | collected 2018-10
CAACGAATCCGGGCTGAGGATGCAGAAAAGCACCGCGAGACACTTTGCATCCTCTTCTGGCGACAGACGGTCTGGATACATGCGAACCGTCTCGCCCGTGTCCAGAGTCACACGCTTCTCGTATCCGACGGGCGTCGCGACCACGGCATTGGTCGAAACGTCGTAGTCGTTGATCGGGGTGTCCTTTGCCGATACGGCAACGGTGGCAAACACGGCCATCGTGCCATACATAAACCGCCTCAAACCGCCGACAATGATTTTCGCAAAGTTCTTCATCCTTCATCTATTCCTTTCGCTTGCCGCCGCAGGGCGCGTTCCACCCACCACCCGCGCCACGCGCAAAAATCCATCGCGAACCATCATCCACCTACCAATTACAGCCCCTCCCCCTTTCATTTGCAGTTTGCGGTTTGAGATTATGGACGCGGCTACGCGCCGCAGATTGCCTCCATAGGGAGCGGTGCCAATTCTCCGGCGGCATTGTAACCCCAGTAAACCTGACCTTCACGGGCGCGTTGCTTCTGCTGCTCCACCACGGCGAGGAAAAGCTTGTGCGGATCGTGGTCGTATGCCGCCGAAATCTCCTGACGGATTCGGTAGATCTCGTCAATCGGCGTCTCAAAGGTCATTGTTTCATGCGTCATGGTCGGCATCCTCCATGTAGCGTTTGGGCGTGATGATGACAGGGCATTTGAGTCCTGCGTCCCTCAGAACGCCGTAGGTTTTCGGCAGAGTGAACTCGTTGGCCATGTGGCGGCAGTTCCATGTAAGCAGGACATCCATGCCGTAGAAGGCCGCCGTTGCGATGTGATAGGCATCCGTGGCCTCGTTTTCAGGCAGTGCGTGTTCGCTGATCAAAGTCTTTGCGACTTCTTCAATCTTTTCATGTCCAACGTCAAGCCTTGGAATGTCGCGTATCACTTCAGTGCGACGCGCCACTTGTTCGGCATCGCCTTTCTCGGCTTCCATAACGACATAACGTGACACGAACAAATCGCACGACGGGCGCACAGCCTCCCACCATTGGCGTGAAGCGGCCTGCCACGAGGCAACCGGCTCTCGCGTTGTTGCGCGTCCTGTCAAGTAACTGACGAACGACGTCTCAAGATAGACCTTCTTTTTCACTTCTGCCATAGGTCGCTCCCGTTTCAGGGGCATAACGCCCCAAGGAAAACATTGCTTATTATACAATATTTGGCGATTTGGCACAAGTGCGCCGCGCCCCTCGGGAAGTTTTTTCATGGGTCAACTACTCCTTTCACTTGCCGCCGCAGGGCGCGTTCCGCACGCGCCCACTTCTATGCCATGTCCTCAAGAATGGATGCCACTGGGAACGCCGGGTTGTAGTGCCGCTGGATAAAGAGCGCGTTGCGCTCGGCGTAAAGCCGTTCCGCAAGACGGTCGGCGAGCGGTATCACGTGCCGCTCGTGTTCGCAGAAAAACGGCGGCACCGCGTCGAGCGATCCGGTCGTCGAGATGTTCAGGCAGCCACACCGGTTGTTGCACCGCCCTTCGAGCGCGCATCCGGCACATGCCGGCTTCGCGCTCTCGTTGCGCGCGAAGATGCATTCCCGGCTCCGCTCGTCAAGCCCGGCGCCGACATGGCCGATCTCATAACCGGCGCGGCCGACGAACTGGACGCACGGATAGTACGTGCCGTCCGGCGCGACGGATATCTGCCGCCGCCCCAGCTGACACGACGCGCCGCGTCCGGGCCAGATGCGCGTGGCGATGCGCTTGTCAAACGCGGCGAAATAGACCTTCTCCTCGCGGCGGCAGGAATCGAGATACCAGTCCGCGAGACGTTCGTACGCTTTCCATAGCCGCCGCCGTGCGTCGGCGTCCCAACGCGCCTGGAAGTTGACGGTCGAGACAATGTACTTCGCGCCGCGCGCGCAGAGGTCCATGACGCCGTCCGCGAAATCTCCCGCCGTGTCGGGGTTGACGGTCATCATGACCGGCGCATACGGCAGTTCGGCAAGAACGAGCCCAAGTCCGCGCAATGCCTCCGCCGACGAGCCCGAGCCGTCTGCCCCGACGCGGTGCCTGTCGTGTGCGGTGGCCAGCCCGTCGCAACTCACCGCGACGCTGAGGCGGCATTCCCGCGCGCGTTCGACAAACGCCGGCGTCACCAAAGTGCCGTTCGTCGTCACCTTGTAGTGGAACGCGAACGGACGCCTCCTCTCGCAGGCGGCGATGATCTCGAAGATCAGCTCTTCGCGCAGCAACGGCTCGCCGCCGAAGAATATGATGCCGCAGTTTTCCTCGCCGTCCGTGCACTCTGCAATCGCCGACAAGGCGGTCTCAAGCGCCATGTCGTTCGTCCCGTGCCGCGCGTAGCAGTAGCGGCACGCGAGATTGCACCGGTCAGTGAGATGGAGCGTCAGGTGCATGGCGTTTCGAGAGGTGGCTGAAGAACCATTCAATCTGCGCGACAAGCTGCCGTTCCGCTATCTTGCGCCCGCTCCGCTTCTCGAATTCGTACTTTTTCTTCCAGTCCGGCTTTCCGCCGGCATCCTTCTCGAACGCCTCGATTTCCTGCTTCGGGACGTATGCGATCGGATCGTAGAACACGCCGACGTCGACATGATTGCCCTCCGTCCGCTTGCCGAACCCTTGGACGGCCGCTTCCGCGGCGTCGCGCGTACGATAGGTCCTAACGGTTGAGCCCTCCCAAGGATCCTTGAGCCAGCGGCCGGCGTCCGACACGGAAATGTATTCGATCCGCATCGATCCGTCGCGCGTGCCGAAGTCGAAAATCCACGTGCGCTTCTTCAGCGGCTCTTCAAGCGGCGCCCGGCGGGCACGGACGAGCCTCGCCACGAGATTCGGGTTCGCCCGCTTGCGCTCCCGTTCTCCGAGAGGAGCCTCCACGCCGTCAAGTTCCTGCGCGTCCGCAAGCGTCACGCCACGTCTTCTGAATTCCCGCTCGATGATTGCAAGCGCAGCGTCCTCGGAAAGGATCACGGGCGGATTCATCGCCACGCAGCCGAAGGCGCCTTCGCCGTCGCCGGCAAGCGAGGCCGGCGGCAGCGGACAAACATCCGTCACAGGCCTTGGACTTTCCCGCTGCGGCTTTTTCGCGTCCGGCACGTTTTCCGTGGGCGCCGATGCCGGCGCGTCGCGCGCCTCGCCGCCGAGCGCGAGCGTCTTGAGCCCGAGCGCGACGGCGCCGATCGTGGACACAATCGTCCGCAGCCCCTTCCAGCGCTCCGGCACACGCGAAAGATCCGCTTCGCCGATCTCGCCGGCCGTCGGATAGCGCGGCGTGGCATACCTGCGCAGGGGTGAAACAACCTCTCTCATTTCTTTGGCCTCCTCGTCTTCTTCGACTTCCGCGCCTTTCTTGACCTGCCTTTTTTCTTGAGCGCTTTTTCCTGGATCACCTTCCGTTCCCAGGCCTCGAAGTCTGGACAGTCGCGCTTGACCTTCTCCAGCCGCTTCTTGAGACCCTTGACGGCGACGGCGCCGTTCTTCGGACACGCGAAAAGCGCAGAGACGATCCGCTCCGCCTCCGCCGCAAACCCGGCCTGCCGCGCATGCAGGGCGAAGCACAGCAAATCGACGAGTTCTCCATCGGACGGCGCATCGGCGAACGACGCCATCTCCTCCGCGTATGCGCGGACGAACACCACGTCGCGCGCCAGTCGCGCCTTTGAGAACGAGACGCTTTGGAGCATCTTCTCTTTCCCGTCTTCGTCCGTAACCAACAACCCGACCGAACCCGCCTGCGCCTCATACCAGACGCATCCGTGCGCAAGGAACTTCACGCGGCCAGCGTCCGACTTCGGCGGAACGACCCAGCCGTTTCCGGACACTCTGAACCTCGCGGCGCGCGCTGTTGTCATCCCCGCCATCTCATTGCATGGCAAAGAACATTCATCTACCTTCGCCGGATACGGGCTGACAGCTGCATACACGGCACCTGACACGTCGGCAAAACCGGATGCCGCAAGCTCGCGTGTCAGCTCGTCCAGGTCGGGAGGCCGCATCATGTCTTCGCCAACCTCCGCACTAATCACGACATTCGTCCCCTTGACACGAAATGTACATCCGTTTTCCGCGCAGACGCGCCTGAGCGCGGCGAACGCATAGACGTTCGTCGCAGCGAACGGACGTACGGCGCGGGACACTGCGGACGCGTCGGCGGAGACCGCGTAGCGGATGTCACCCTTCTCCGCCGCGCAGACGGAACAGCCCATGGCCGTGAAGAACGCGGCAACGTCGCCGATGGTCGCAGGAGGATGGAACTCTACGGACGGCAGCACGGTGTTCCGCCACTTGAAGAAAAGCATCTCTTTATCCCAATGGACGTTGTGGCAGCCGAAGTCGGATGCCAATCCGATTTTCTCGATAGACACGTCCGAAACGTACCGCGCTTCGTCTTCATCCGCAATCCAAACCTTGTGTGGTTCGGCAAACCAAGCCGTCCGCCAGTAGTCGAGGTTCGAACCGGCGTCGCCATAGACCGTGACCTTGACCGATGCCCCGTAGTCCGGATACGTTCCGCACATACCCGTCACAAGGTTCGTCGACGACGCGAACACGGCAAGTTCACGATCGCCGTACTGGACGAGGGCAAGACCTTTAGAGACATGCCGAGATTCCTTCGCGATCTCTCGTATGTCATGAACGGCATTGAGCATGCCGCAAAACGGCGAGCAGCCGGGGATCTCAGAGGGGGCCGTGTAAAGACAAATGCCGTCCTTGGCATACGGCGGGTAGGGAAAGACCGGCTCGGCTCGGTTCACCTTTAGGGCGTTCCCTTCGCGCGAGAAGCCGATTTCAAGCGTCATGCCGCGGAAGAAGAGCCAATCGCCCGTCACGGAGACGTTCGCCGTGTCAAGCTCAACCGGAAAGGCAAAACGGCGAAACGCGCACGTTCCCCTTCTGACGTCCCGAACGCGCAAATCAACTCGATAGACTGCACGTGGATGTTGTTTGCCGCACCCCACCTCGCCACACATGCGTATCTGACCAGATGCATCGCCCCATATCTGCAGGGAAGAGAGCCGTACACTCTCGACATCCGCGACGACGACAACCGCCTCCGTGTTCGTCGGCGCGCCCTTCGCCTGCACCAGCAGTTCGCTTGGGCCAAAAATTTGAGTGAAATCTTCTTCGAAAATGTCGCCCTCGAATCCCCATACTTTATTGTCCGACTGGAACGTGAAGGTATCTGCTGCGGAACATCTTGTGGAAATCTCAATCCGCCCGTCACATGATTCGCACGGAAGCCCCCAATTCATCACGTTCCGAACGAGACACCATGTCGTGACGGGGATAGTCCGGCGCTCAGAATCGCCGTTGTGCGTCTTCTCGATCCTGTCAAACTTCACGAGATACGCGGCGCCCGCGTCAAGCAGGCGACAGACTACTTCGCGTTTCTGCGGAGAGCCGTAATGGTCTGTCTTGGAGAAAATCCCGTTGACGGCGGACTTCGCCTCCTTAGGAGTGCAGACGACGACATTGCTGACGGCATCTCCGCCCCAGCCGTTTGTCGCAACGCGCACGAGCGCCGCTTCATCGAAAACCGGCGTCGTCCGCCCTCGTGCGGACGCGCAGCACGCCAGCGCGATGGAACAGACGAGAATCGCCTTTGTCAGTTTCTGCATCCTTCATCTACTCCTTTCGCTTGCCTCCGCAGGGTGTGTTCCGCCCGCCGCTGGGCTTGGGCCAATCTGACGACTTCTACTCCTACATGGTTCTTCATGTCAGGCGGCCAATATGGTTCCTGCCCTGTAGCACTCGGCTATGTACTGACGGGATTGGTAGAACAGATCGGAATTGAATCGCGACAATGCATCGCTCATCCACGACGAATAGACTTCCATCAACTTTGACACAAGGTCTGTACCGTCGCTAACATCCTCGATCAGTCGCGCATAGACGGCTCCGATGTCCCAGTATCCGGGAACATCGTATCGGCACGAAGCGACATTGTCGAACGATCCCGTAGGCAGGTTGCACATAGTGATGAAATCATCTGCCACCTTGGCTATCTGCTCGCAGTGAAATGTATCGGCATACTTGAATATGCGTCTTATGACAGATTCCCCAAGACCTGCGGCAACGTCCGCCCTCCTGAGTTTCCTCTCGCGCCCGATGTATTCTATCAGGCTGCAGACATAGAAAAGACTGTTCCCGTCATTCATCGTACACCTCCTCTGCGGCATCGAATCGCAATGCAGCAAGTGCCCGCTCCGTAAAGCGTACAGCCCATCGTACCGCCTGGTCTCGCATCACAGTGCAGTAGAAACCCGGACCAAAGTCCTTCGTGTACCTCGTACGAAGGATACGCGGCACCCTGACCACGACTTGACTGCCATGGCATACGGAACGAATTACCGTTCCATCGAACGTACCTGTCGTCTTGTTCATTGCCTCCCTATTATACCATAATCTGGCATGTCGTTGTTGGATGAAATGAACCATTCCGCCAGCATGTGCCGCCGCGTACCCGATTCCGACATGGACATCTATTGGTCATGTTTATCCAATTCCTTACCAGACCAAGAGAGATATTCATCAAAAAATTGCTTTTCCGATTTAGGCTTGGGCTTGACCTCGACCACGCCGTCACAACGGAAACACATATACGCCCCGACAGATTCCGTCACCCGCTTGAGCGCGTCCAGCAGGGAGATGTTGTTGGCGGAAAATTCCGGCACAACGGGATATGCGTCACCCTCCTTCGCGGGGAATACGGCGAACAACACGGCTTCTCCTGAGCCATCGAATGGAATGGCGCAAGCTTGAAAGAAAAGCATCGCGTCCATCAGAGTCGCCGGTGGACGCAAAGAGACAGATGGAAGACGAATTTCCTTCATCCTATTGTAGACATCGAAATCGGCGACAGGTTTCCCAAGCGGCGAGAGGACCTGTCCGATGTGCGGGCATCTGTATCGTTCTTCAAGCTTCTTCGGATCGGCGAAGTCGCCCAGTTCTTTCCATGCGATTTGCCTCTCGCCCTTGATCCTCTCCGGACAAGGATGCAGATCGCAAAGCGCGTTCTTTACAGCCCCCGCGATGGTATCCACATAACGATCAATCGTAGGAGGTATGTTCGATGCCGTGCCCCGGCAGACATACAGGCGTTCAGAGCCGTTTCCGATGCGTCGGCTTGCGTAGTAGCCAATAAAGTTGTTCAAAGCATAATGAGTCACAACTTCAATCTTTATTTGGAGATAGCACGTCTCGTATGGCGATGACGGATCCTTTTTCGTGTGCCACTCCTGTTCCACTATGCGGACACACATGGCAAGCCCCCCGTCGCGTTTGTTCACATCCCTTTCCTTCCCGAACCGCCCGGTTGCCTCAATAGCCGATCGTACAGCGTCGCGGACAACTGCCGCATCAGGTACTTTGACTGCCGCACTCAAGTCTGTGCGAATGACATTCCCATCTTTGTCCTCAGCTTTGCGAAAGGCGTTATCGCACGCCTTACGATCAAAGAGCCTCACCTTGCGCAGACGATCCTCCAATTCCGGCATCTCAAGCGAGAAGCCATCGCTTTTGATTTCAGGGCATTCGATGATTTCGTCCTGTTTGACCCAGATGAGTTTTTTGGCATCGTAGCCACGGCGGTGGATTTCATCAAGGATTGCGACCTTCGCATCTCCATCAAGCGATGACGTGCGCGAGAGAATCCAGAGATAATCCGCGCTGCCGCTGCCGACGAGGGCGTGGGAGTAGTCCTTGTCGATCAGCATCACGCGGTAGTCGGCGTAGAACGGGCCGAAGAACGAGACGCGCAGGAGTCCGGGCGTGTCTGTCGTCTTGCCCTTCCCGATCGCGGTCTTGGGCTTGCCGTCCTTGACGCCGGAGTTCACGACCTTGATCGTGCCGTCCGCATTCTGTGTATAGTTGGCCTTCGCTTGCTCCACGCCGCGCTCGAAGCTGTGATCGAATCGGGCGATCTCATACCACTCGCCGAGATAGCGGTTCAGGTCAAGCACTGCCACCGGCGCATTGTCAACCTTCGGAACGCTCACGCATCCCGCTGCAAGCGCGAGGGATAAAAAGAAAATTGTCTTTGTCAGTTTCCACATGATTCATCTACACCTTTCGCCCGCCGCTGCAGGACGCGTTTCGATCGAATATTGAACACGATTCTCCTTATCGCATTTCTTCTGGCGCATAGACACGGATGCTAAAGCAATGCCTGGTCGTCTGTTATTCGTTTTTCGCCTGCCAGCAATCTTCTTGAGCCCACCAATCCATTTCCGGAGAACAATTGTCATCGCATATAAGCACATTACGCGGCTTAACTACAACAACGCCATCGTCACGAATGGCATAAATACAACCGGTATGACGACAAACTAGCGCAAGCCATTGTGCAAGCGGAAGATCTGTCGCACTGACTTCGGGCAATATAGGAAACATCTCCCCTTCCTTCTTCGGCGGCAACGCAAACAAAACGACTTTCCCCGAACCGTCATACGGAATCGATGCATTCTGAAGAAACAGCAGCGCATCAGCTATAGTGGCAGGAGGCTTGAACGAACCATTCGGCACACGTAGTTCCCTCATGTACTTTGCCACATCTACCTTCGGCGCGACCTCGCCTAGAGGCGAAATGACCTTGCCAACGCGCGTCGAATAACGCGCTTCCATTCCTGCCACCTCGCCCAACCGAAGTTCCGCCCATTTGAAATCTCGAATCGGCAGTTTTTTATCCTCAATAAAAAGAGGCTTAAATGCCAAATGCGACACCTCATTGCGACTTGCACAACCCAAGAACGGCAAACTTAGTAGATTTACAAGTAGATATAAAAGACATCCTTTAAGACACTTCGTCATTATATGGCTCCTTTCGCTTGCCGCCGCAGGGCGCGTTTCGTTCGCACGAATCGTTCCCTGTGCCGATTGGCATGTATTCTGAACGCTTCATGGCGTGAAGTCTTCAGGTTTGAAGTAAACGGTTTCGCGACGCGCGGCGGAACGCATCGCGCCAAATGCGGCGACCATTGAGGCATACAGGCTGTCGGCAGGGGCTTCTAGTTTCGCCTCGCCGCGTATCGCCGCCAAGAAGTTCTCCATCAAGAGCCTGTAAGCAGACTTGTTTTCCTTCTTGACGTTCAACGGGCAAACGGTGGATTCGTCAGCTGGTTCAGTTGGGCTGCAATCACAATCAACGATTTCCTTCAACTTTCGCTCCCATTCAGATGGAAGGATCCATCCATTATCCACGAACGTGCGCCACTCTTTCGCATACTCTTCTCGCGACAGATTCCATGTACGCCGTACGTAGTTGGCCGGGCCGTCGGACTTTGGCGAGAACCAGCAGGTGGAGAGGCGAAGAACCGCCCGAAGGCCGTTGAACTCCTCGTATGTGGGACTGGTACACTTGTGGGCGATCACGAAACGATGCGTCGCACGGGCAAGGGAGCCATCCGGCTGCTTGAACTCGAACACGCTGGACAGATTGTCGAGATTCTCGCGCGGTGGACGGAATATGTCGCACCCGCCTACAGCCGTCACCGAACATGGCGGGGTGCCCCACGCACGGCAAAAGAGATCCGTCTGCGAGGCCAGCGTTTCAAGAGCCGATCCCGGACCATACTTGCGGAACCATTTCCAGTTAATATACTGTTCGGCGTTCCCATACCCGTATTTGGCAAGAACATCATCCTTCGGAGGTCGCTTGAACATGTTCATTGGGTGCATGCTCATGCGGTTTTCGGCATGGGCGAACACCAGTCGGCCCAACATCTCCGGCACGACATGTTCAAAGGCCAAGCGGTACACAGGCAGAATCCGCCGCTGGTCGCCTATCTGAAGCAGTCTGCCGCTGGCCTTTGCCACACGACACATCGCCGTCGCCTTCTCAAGCGTATCAGCCATCGGAGACGCGCAATGGACGTGCAGCCCTCGACGAAGGCACTCACACACCTGATCGCAGTGCATCCAATCGGGCGAGGCCACGATGACCGCATCCAGATTCTTCGCCTCGGCGTCCAGCATCTCCTTAAAATCAAAATACTGTTTTATCTCCTGCTTGTATGCTTTAAAAAACTGCTTAGCTTGCTGTAAGCGGAATTTCCAGATGTCGCATACGCATATTACTCGCGCTCTTTCACATCGTACAAGACTATCTGAAAGAATGCAACCCATCGATCCGAATCCAACAATACCAATGTTGATTTCCTTTTTTCTCTTCACGGTGGCATCCTTTTGCTCGGCCTTTGCTGAAAGATCCGCGAAGACTGGCAGAAAAGCGCTACTAGCAACTCCCATCTTCAGAAATGTTCTCCGATTCTGCATGAGCATACTCCTTAGTAAAGCGGTATGGAGAAATTGAAGGCATAACGCAATGAGCCATCGTCCATCGTCGAAGGTTCGCGCAACGGTGCCGAAAGCGTCAACATTCGGTCATGCGTGGACGACAGCGAGTTGGCCTTAGGTGAAAGCGTGATTTTCATGCGGGCCTTCGGCGCAGGTGAGAACATTGCGCCGAGTATTCCCCTGTTTCGCTCCTCGACCCCCTTGCGTGTACGCGCGGCAAAGATAATCGAGGGCTTTTTGTCGTCGCGTTTACGGTAAAGCCTAACCTCCCGCACTTCATCACCAGACTGGGGACGCTTGGTTATTGTCGTGTAGTCCCTGCTTATTGGATATGCGACACTCAAGCACGAATCGGCGGGTAATGCCCTTCTTGCGACCACGGCACAATCGACGCGCACCTCGTTGTCTCGTCGAAACCGATATGTTACAGAAACCTTGATGTCCTCAGACGGAATGGCGAAACGGCTCTCGACTGTGGCCAATACGTCCGACCCTTTCCTGTTTTCATCTGGCTCCAAGTATCGCAAGCCCCTATCCTCGTTCTCCGTTACTGAAACAAATTCGAGCTTGGCCTTTTCACCGTTCATTGTCAGCGAAACCTCGCTCTCGCCATTGATGTAAAACTCATCAACCTTCGACGTATTCCAACAAATGTGTTTCAGAGCACCCGTCGAACGGTTGAACGCATATTCCCGAAAACTCAGCTTGTTCATGTTCACAACCATGAACACATTGCTTTCTGTACCAAATGTTGACACATACCAGCCGGCATCCGTCCAGTCACCAACACATTCGCCGCTCGCGAGCACGAGGATCGCGACGAGAATAGCCTTTGTCAGTTTCTGCATGGTTCATCTACTCCTTTCGCTTGCCGCCGCAGGGCGCGTTCCTTCGACATC
>JAEEGH010027755.1_pt1 | contig 11189 bp, 10 predicted proteins | sample 9134181 | NCBI WGS metagenome assembly JAEEGH01 (sample SAMN16246544, study PRJNA631951) | gut metagenome | biome: gut microbiome; feature: rumen; material: DP-attached | host: Bos | place: Iran: Karaj | collected 2018-10
TGTGGCGCGTTTCTGGCCAAAGAGCGTGATTCGTGCCAAGGGTTTGTGCTACTTCAGCGATGAGCGTGAGACGTGCTATGTCTTCGAGCAGGCAGGTAAGCAGGTGTCTTTGCGCAATGCTGGTCAGTGGTATGCCACCATGCCAGAAGAGGAACTCTATCGCCTGATGGAGCGTGAACCAGCCCTGCGCCGCGATTGGGACGAGCGTTATGGTGACCGCATGCAGAAGTTGGTATTTATCGGCCAACATCTTGACAAGGAAGCCATTGCTCGTGAATTGGATAAGTGTTTGGTGAAATAATATGCTCACGCCTATGGACATTTTTGTCCAAGGTGGTGGACATATGCGAGCATAGTTAGATAGCTAAAAAATAAAAGCTCCTCCCTTAAGAAGGGGAGGAGCTTTTTTATATAGTCGAACGTAACTGTTTCGCTTAGCACTCTGGCTTGTAATACTCCATATCTTCCGCACGGAAGTTCTTGATGAAGTCGTAGTGGCCATTAGCTTCGCCCTCAATCAGACGCACATACACATTCACGCTCTTAGTGAACAGCTCTGGTGCACGAGTGGCATCGTCGAGCAGCAGAAGGCTCATTACCAGTCCACCAGTCATCTCATAGAGACGACGTGCCAGAATATCCTGTACATCTTGGTTGCCCTGATCCTTCACCAGGTTGATGGCCTCCTCGTAGCGATCTGCCAGAGCTGCCAGACGATCCTGCAATGCCTTGAACTCAGGAGCTACCTCAGCACCCAGCATCTCGCGGATGATAGAGAGGTATGTACCATTCGTGATGTAACGGATAGCAGCCACTACCTGCAGCTGTGTGGTACCCTCGTAGATAGAGAGGATACGGGCATCGCGATAAAGACGCTGGCACTTGTACTCCATGATGAAACCAGAACCACCATGAATCTGGATACAGTCGTAAGTGTTCTGATTAGCATATTCAGAAGTCATACCCTTGCAGAGAGGAGTGAAGGCATCGGCCAAGCGGCTGTACTTCTTCTGCTCTGCACGCTCTTCTGGAGTGAGCTTACGCTCGCGACTGATGTCATTCAGTGCCTTATAGATATCCACATAGCGTGAAGTCATGTAAAGGATGCTACGACCAGCATCGAGCTTAGCCTTCATACGTGCCAGCATGTCATACACAGCTGGGAACTCAATGATGGCCTTGTCGAACTGACGACGCTCCTGAGCATACTTCAGTGCCTCGTTGTAAGCAGCCTGACTCACGCCTGTGCTCTGTGCACCGATACCCAGACGGGCACCATTCATCAGCGCCATCACATACTTGATAAGGCCCAACTTACGATCACCGCAGAGTTCTGCCTTAGCGTTCTTATAAACCAACTCACACGTAGGAGAACCATGGATACCGAGCTTATGCTCAATGTGGCGCACGGTCACACCACCTTGACGCTTGTCGTAGATGAACATGGAAAGACCACGTCCATCGCGTGTACCTTCCTCTGAACGTGCCAGCACGAGGTGAATGTCAGAGTCACCATTGGTGATGAAGCGCTTCACGCCGTTCAGACGCCAGCAATCTTCCTTCTCATCGTAGGTGGCTTTGAGCATCACGCGCTGAAGGTCGGAACCAGCATCTGGCTCAGTAAGGTCCATAGACATGGTTTCGCCTTGGCATACGCGAGGGATGTAGCGCTGACGCTGCTCCTCGGTACCAAACTCATACAGCGTCTCGATGCAATCCTGCAGTGACCAGATGTTCTGGAAACCAGCATCAGCAGCAGAGATGATTTCTGAAGCCATAGAATAAGGAACGGTAGGGAAGTTCAAACCACCGTAGCGGCGAGGCATAGGCACACCGTTGAGACCTGCCTTGATAGTAGCAGCCAGGTTCTCCTTGGTTTTCTCTGCATATACCATGCGTCCGTCCACGAGGTGTGGACCTTCAATATCCACGCTCTCGCTGTTGGGTTCGATGATGTTGGCAGCGATGTCGCCAGCAATGTCCAGCACGCGGTCATAGTTCTCAATGGCGTCGTTGTAGTCAACAGGCGCATCTTCATATTGCTCTTTGTCGGCATAGCCGCGCTCCTTCAGTTCCACGATGCGCTCCATGAGCGGGTGGGTGAGGTGGAACTTGAGCTCAGGATAGTCACTATAATAATTGGCCATAGTTACTTCGAATTTTGTTTGTAATACTTAATCAGCTTTGGAACCACTTCTTCCACGGTGCCACAGATCACGTAATCGGCAATCTTGTTGATAGGAGCATCGGGATCGTTGTTCACAGAGATGATGATGTCAGAATCCTGCATACCTGCAATGTGCTGAATCTGTCCGCTGATACCGCAGGCGATATATACCTTTGGATGCACCGTAACACCTGTCTGACCGATTTGGCGGTCATGGTCGCAGAAACCTGCATCTACAGCAGCACGACTGGCACCTACTTCACCATGAAGTACCTTGGCCAACTCGAAGAGCATGTCGAAACCTTCCTTGCTGCCCATGCCATAACCACCAGCTACCACGATCTTGGCACCCTTGAGGTTGTGCTTAGCTGCCTCTACGCGGTGCTCCAATACATGTACCACGAAAGCTTCAGGGCTTACATATTGGCTAACCTCTGGATAAACCACCTCTTTGCGGCAGCTGCCTTCATAGAGGGCTTTCTGCATCACACCACTACGCACGGTAGCCATCTGTGGACGATGGTCGGGATTCACGATGGTAGCTACGATGTTACCACCGAAAGCAGGACGGATCTGATACAGCAGGTTCTGATATTCCGTACCTGTCTTCACGTCCTTATGATCACCAATCTCCAACTGGGTACAGTCGGCAGTGAGGCCGCTGGTCAGTGAAGAAGATACACGAGGACCGAGGTCGCGACCTATCACGGTAGCACCCATGAGGGCGATCTGAGGTTTCTCCTGCTTGAAGAGATTTACCAGAATGTCTGTATGAGGAGCCGAGGTGTATGGGAACAACTCAGGGGCATCGAAGACAAAGAGCTTATCGACGCCGTATGGCAGAATCTGCTCTTCTACTTTCCCCTTGATATCGGTACCAGCCACAACGGCATGGAGTTCTACGTTCAGTTGGTTGGCGAGTTTGCGGCCTTTGGTCAGCAACTCCTGAGATACTTCGGCCACGGTGGTGCCTTCTATCTCGCAATATACAAATACGTTGTTCATAATTCCTTAGCCGATGATCTTCTTGTCCAACAATTCTTTAACTAAACCTTCCACATCCTCGTCCTTAGCGGTGAGCGTCTGGCTCTCCTTAGCTTGGAAGACGATGTTCTGCACGGTTTTCACCTTGGTAGGAGAACCGCTAAGACCACATTGCTCCACATCAGCATCGATGTCAGCCACTGTCCATTCCGTCAGATTGAGGTATGGGCGCTCTGCATAGAGGTCGGCGTAAGGCAACTCCACACCCTGCTTAGCAAGGTCGGCCTTCTCCAAACCACCCATAGCACGCTTATATTTCATCACCAGCTTGGCATTGCAAGGACGGCAAGGCGCTGCGCTTCCGTTCACGGTGATCACCAGTGGGAGAGGGGCTTCCACCACTTCCACGCCACCATCAATGTGACGACGGATGGTGATGCGACGGTTCTTCTCATCCAGTGAGAGAATCTCCTCAGCGTAAGTCACCTGGGTAAGACCCAACTTCTGAGCCACCTGTGGACCTACCTGAGCAGTATCACCATCGATGGCTTGGCGACCGCCAAGAATCACGTCAATGTTTCCCATTTTCTTGATAGCCGTAGCGATGGCATAAGAGGTAGCCAATGTATCGGCACCTGCGAATGCACGATCAGTCAGCAATACGCCGTCATCAGCACCACGATATAGTCCTTGACGAATGATTTCCGCTGCACGTCCAGGACCCATGGTGAGCATCGTCACCGTTGAGCCAGGGAAGGCATCTTTCAAGCGGAGGGCCTGCTCCAGAGCGTTGAGGTCCTCAGGGTTGAAAATGGCGGGAAGCGCTGCACGGTTGATGGTTCCGTCAGCTTTCATGGCATCTTTCCCCACATTGCGGGTGTCGGGTACTTGCTTTGCCAGAACAACAATTTTCAAACTCATTTATTTATAAGATTAAAGTTAAATTCAACTTCTTTTGCCGCTTTTCGACAAATTTGGCTGCAAAGTTACGAATAAGCGAGTGAAAAGCCAAATTTATTTGAGGTTTTCCGAGTGAGAGTAACTTCAGCGAAGCTAAAGTTACGAATAAGCGAGTGGAAAGCGCAAAAAAAAGAGGAGAGCTATGCTCTCCCCTCTATGCTACAGTTCTGAAAAACTCTAAACTCTAAGCTCTAAACATTAAAGCTTCACTCCCAGCTTGTCCAAAATGCTCTTAGGCACAGCCTTCTTGTTCACCACGATATTCATGGTCTTGTAGCGAGCGAAAGCCTTAGAAACGTACCAGATACCATCGTACTTACCAGTCTTACCCCATGAGTTCTTCACCATGTAGTAGTCGGTACCATTCTGATCCTTAGCGATGCCGTAGATCTGCATGCCATGGTCGTCGGTAGTTTCCCAGTTGTCATAAGCCTTCTGGCGCTCTGCCTGAGTCACCCACTTCTGTGGAGTCGGCTTGTCAGTCACGTTGCGCTGAGCAGCAGGCAGATTCAGCCAGTGAGCCATGTCGCTACCAGCTTCCTCAGCAACCTTCTCAATGTCTGGCAAAACACCGATACCCTGACGGTTGAAACCTTCCTCACTTACGTCAGAACCCCAAGCGATGGTGTAACCCTGATTGATGGCATAGTCGAATACCTCCATCAGCTCGTCGATAGGCAGGTTGTAGCTCTGAGCCCAACGCCAGTTGTCCTGAATCTCCAGCACGAATGGCTCGTAGAATGGGTGGTGCGTATAAGAAGTCAGAGAGATATAGTCGCTGGCCTTCAAACCAGTGCTCTCAAAGAATGACTTCGGAGTGTAAGTCTTGCCCTGATAGGTGAAAGTCTCAGGAGCCTTGCCCAGATATACCTCGTGAGCAGCCTTCACGGCCTTGAGCCACATCCAGTTGCCATCAGGATCGGTTTGCAGATTACGGCTGCGACCCTTGGCGATGGCAGCTACCATAGCGTCAGTTACAGCAGAGAGCTCAGAGTGACGGCTCAGTGTGTCACCATACATCACACCTGGACGCATCTCAGCTTCAGGGATGAGGCCGAAGTGCTCCATACCATAAAGTACGTCATAGAATGAACCACCCTGTGAGAAAGACACGTCACCATGCGTACGTACAGCAGCTTGAGCACGATCATAATACGTGTTCTCTACGATGTACATCTCAGAAAAATCGTAAGTGCCCTTACCAGCCTTGATGAGTTCTGACTCCAGGAATGCCAAGGTAGAATAGCACCAGCAGGTACCAGCGCTGGCTTGGTTCTTAATGCTGGTGATAGGGTTTTGCTTCACAACGGTGAACTTGAACCCGTCTTCAGCAGGGGCTTGTGCCATTGTGCTGAGGCTCAGAAGGCCTGCAGCAGCAAACAATAATGCTTTCTTCATTTCCTATAAATTTTGATAGTTTTTACTCAAAGTGTTGCAAAGATAGGCATTAAATTGTAATATTTGTTATCTTTGCATTAAAAAGTGAAATATTGTATCAGATTGTTTATTAATGAATCAGATAAACTTGCAAATAGATTCAGAAACGGCACTGGTGCTTGAGGGTGGGGGCATGCGTGGCGTGTTTACCGTGGGGGTGCTCGACAACTTCTTGGATCGTGGACTTCACTTCCCTTATACCATTGGCGTGAGTGCAGGTGCCAGCAACGGACTTTCCTTTATGTCGCGCCAGCGTGGGCGTGCCAAGAAAGCCAATATCGACCTCCTGGAACAATATCAATACATCGGACTTAAATACTTGGTGAAGCAGCGCAATATCATGGATTTCAATCTCATGTTTGGCGATTTCCCTGAGCATATCATTCCTTACGACTATGCCACGTATGCTGCCACCCCAGATCGCTTTGAGATGGTGACTACCAACTGTGTGACGGGGCTTCCAGAATATTGGGAAGAGAAGCACAGTGAGGCGCGTATCATCGACATCGCGAAGGCTTCTTGTAGCTTGCCTTTCGTGTGTCCCATTGCCTATGTCGATGGAAAGCCCATGCTCGATGGTGGCATTACGGATAGCATTCCTGTGGAGCGGGCCTTCAGTCAGGGCTATAAGAAGGCCGTGGTGATCCTGACGCGCAATCGTGGCTATCGCAAGAAGCAGCATAAGTTCAAGATACCACCCTTTATCTATAAGGATTATCCACGCATCCGTGAGGCCTTGGTCATGCGTAGCATCGTCTATAATCAGCAGCTCGACCTCGTGGAGCGCTTGGAAGACGAAGGGCGCATCGTGGTGATACGCCCTCAAAAACCTGTCGAGGTGGATCGCATAGAGCGAGACACCAAAAAGTTGCTGGCACTCTATAACGAAGGTTATGAGATTGCCCAGCAGATAGAGATTCATTAACCCTTGTGAGAGCAAAAGAAACTGAACCAAATCCCTCCCCCTTTGGGGCGTTCATACTAATATCCCTCCCCCTTTGGGGGAGGTTAGGAGAGGGAAAAACAATAAAACATACAAAAACTATGACAACTATATCATTATTAAAAAGAAGAGAACTCAGACAAAACGCTACTTCCTCAGAAAATCTTCTATGGCAACAATTACGAAACAAAAGATTCTGTGGGTTAAAGTTCAGAAGACAGCACGACCTCGGTCCATTCATTCTTGATTTTTACTGCCATGAATTAAAATTATGTATCGAACTTGATGGAGAAGTCCATCATTCTCATCAAGCTGAATATTACGATAGTCAAAGGACTGCATTCTTGAATGAATGTGGCATTACTGTATTAAGGTTCAGTAATGAAACAGTCACTAATAATATGTCTGGTTTACTTGCTTGTATAAAAGAGTTTGCTGATAATCCAAGAGTGCAGTCGGGGTATCATAAGGATGGGATATGATACTCCCTCTCCTAACCTCCCCCAAAGGGGGAGGAATATTGTTTTGATTACCCCAAAGGGGGAGGAATATTATTTTGATTACCCCACGAGGGAGGGATATTAGTATGAATGCCCCAAAGGGGGAGGAATATTGTTTTGATTGCCCCACAGGGGAGGAATACCAATCAACTAGTCTCCCCCTCTGGGGGAGAAAAAGAGAGGGTAAATCCCCTCACCCCTTGAGAGGGTCAGATCATAAACATACGCTTGAAGTCAGCAGGGTAGGGTGTTTCGAACTGCATGGGCTCACGCGTCACTGGATGATAGAAACACAGCTTGAAGGCATGCAGCGCCAGACGCCCCAGCGGATTCTGGTCTTCCACCCCATAGCGCCCGTCGCCTATCACAGGATGCCCCAAATCGGCCATGTGTACGCGGATTTGGTTCTTGCGTCCCGTTTCCAGCTTCAGCTCCATGAGTGAGTAGCCATTGCCACGCTTGATGGTGCGATAGTGCGTCAACGCATACTGTCCGCCATCATCTACAGGAGAGGAATGCACATAGAGCTTCCGATCCGTCAGCCACGATTCCACCTTGCCAGCATCCTTCTCCATCTCACCTGCCACCACAGCCACATAGCGACGGTCGAACACTATCTCGTGCCAGTTGTCACGCAGGGTACGCTGCGTCTTCTCATCCTTGGCAAACATCATGATGCCCGAGGTATCCCTGTCCAGTCGATGCACCACGTACGCCTGAGCCTTGCGGTCGCTTTTCTGCAGGTATTCCGTAAGGAACGACCACGCTGTGCGCTCCTTCTCCCTATCCGTCTTCACAGAAAGAAGCCCTTCCTTCTTCTCCACCACGAGGATATAGGCATCCTCATAGAGCAGCTTCAGGAACTTGTTGTGGAACTCCTTGCCCGCTTTGGCACGACTGATCTGTACCTTCATGCCAGGCTTCAGCGGATAGTTGAACTGTGTGGTGATGACATTATCCACCAACACCAGTCGCTTGCTCAGCAGCGATTTCAACTTCGTACGACTGGCTTCAGGCATCAGCTTTGCCAGATAAGCCATCAGCTCCATCTCCTCACGCACCACATAGTCCGTATATCTTGTCTTGGCTCGCGCCACGATCTTCTTTTCCATGAAAACAATTATTAATTATTAATTGTGAATTGTGAATTGTCAATTGTGAATTCTCAATGTCAGCAGCACCACATTCTCCACATGATGCGTCTGTGGGAACATATCCACGGGTTGCACGGCCTCTACCTTATACTTTACATCCAGCAGTTGGAGGTCGCGAGCCTGCGTGGCAGGGTTACAACTCACATACACGATGCGCTGAGGGGCCGCATTCAGTATCACATTGATCACATCGGGATGCATGCCCGCACGAGGAGGATCCGTGATGATGACGTCAGGACGCCCATGCTCCGCGATGAAGTCATCCGTCAGGATGTCCTTCATATCCCCTGCATAGAACAGCGTGTTCTCTATGCCATTCACAGCAGAGTTCACCTTCGCATCCTCGATAGCCTCAGGCACATACTCAATGCCGATCACCTTTCGAGCCTGTCTGCTCACGAAGTTGGCTATCGTCCCCGTACCCGTATAGAGGTCGTACACCAGCTCATTGCCAGAAAGCTGCGCAAAGCCACGCGCCACCTTATACAGCTGATACGCCTGCTCCGAGTTGGTCTGGTAGAACGACTTCGGCCCTATCTTGAACCGTAGCCCCTCCATCTCCTCGAAGATATGGTCGCGCCCGCTGTAAAGCTCCACGTCCAGGTCGCCTATCGAGTCATTCACCTTGTTGTTGATCACATACTGCAGCGACGTGATTTGTGGGAACGTCTGCTTCACATACTCCATCAGTGCGAGGAACTTTTCCCTCTCTTCTGCCCCCTCTACACGCGCCACCACGATCACCATCAGCTCCCCTGTAGAAGCCGTGCGAATCACCAGATTACGCATCATGCCCGTGTGCTGACGCAGATCGATGAACGTATATCCATGCTCCAAGGCATAGTCGCGTATCGCGTTGCGAATCTGGTTGCAGATATCATCCTGCAGCCAACACTTCTCTATGGGCAGCACCTTGTCGAAGGCCCCCGTGATGTGAAATCCCACCGCATTGCGCTCGAAATCCACCCCACTGGCCACCTCCTCACGCGTCAGCCAACGCTTGTTGCTGAAAGTGAACTCCAACTTGTTGCGATAACACTGCGTCTTCTCAGAGCCTATGATGGGCGAAATCTCAGGCAGCTCCACATGTCCGATACGCGTCAGCGCATCCACCACCTGCTTCTGCTTGTATTTCAGCTGCTCGGAGTAGGGCAGAATCTGCCACACACAGCCTCCGCACACCCCATAATGCTCACAGAAGGGCACGGCCCGTTTCTCCGAATACTCGTGAAACTTTACCGCTTCTGCTTCCGCATAGTTGTGCTTCTTTCTTCGCACCTGCAGATCCACCACATCACCAGGCACCACGTAGGGCACGAACACCACCAGGTCGTTCACCCGTGCCAAGGCCTTGCCCTCCGCAGCCACATCCGTTATCAGTACCTTCTCCAGCAAGGGGAGTTCCTTTTTCTTTCTACTCACAGTCAACTAAGTTTTGTTATAATTTTGATTCAGATACATTGGGTACAAAGTTACAACTTTTTCCTTATAGGGCCACTACATTCCCCCAAGTTTTTTCACGCGTCATAGCAGGAGAATAAAAACCCACCCCAAAGACTCGCATGAGTCAAGATTTTTATCTACTTTTGCAAAGACGAATAGATAGAAAAATGCTAGTTATCGTCGTTCCGATTCGTCTTTTTTAGCAAGCAATTTTTAAAACAGAGTAAATATGAATAAAAAACAGAAATTACAAGTGTCTCTTGCTGCGTTTTTCGCTGTTTACATCATCGTATTGCTGTTTTTCCCAGGATGGGGGGTTAGCAAAATACTTGGCATTTTAGCGAGTGTATTGATGATAATGGCCATGTGTTATTCCTATAAAGCAGAGGAAAAGAATAAAACAAAAACAGACAAGTAAATTCAAATCCCACCACTATGATAGGAGAGCCCCCAAAAAATCCCTCCCCTTTAGGGGTTGCTCTTCCCCGATAACGGGGGAGTAGGAGGGGGTGGTAAGGGAGAGGTGTGAAAGCCCCCTTTAAATCCCTCCCCTAAGAGAGGGGAGGGTTAGGGAGAGGTTCAGAGGGTTAGGGAGAGGTCTGAACCTCAATGCTTGAACGCCAACTGATACCCTAACAAGTATGCGTTTATTATTGAAATAAATTGAAATGAAATGTAAGCCGAATGCAGAACTGAAAGCTCTTGCCATGGCGAATATTCAGCGGATTATTGTTCCGCAATCCTCTTGATATTGTTTTCATAATTATAATTTTAAAAATTAAAATAATCAAACGGTGCGCGGTGCGCCCCCGCTCATCGAATGCGTTTTTAACATTTTAAAAAAGTCGAAAATGAATTGTCGAAAAATTTGCCAGCGCACCCTCGATTTTGTATCTTTGTATTGTCTTGATCGAGGTGGCGGTGACACTAGTATTAAGGATAAAAATTGCGAAAGTTAACTCTAGAAATTGCGCGCATTAAGTGTAGCAAAATTTGTCCTTGATGGGGCCCTGTGAAACCAAGCCGAAAAAGACAGAGAGAATTGAATTTATTTACTAATTAAAACACGACAAAACTATGGCTATTAAAGTAATTGCACAACGACGTGAAGTGAAGCTGGGTAAGAACCCAGGCAAGAAATTCGTCATGCGTCCCGACCTCTACACCCCAATCCAGGAGAAGAAAGTCTTCAGCGAGGCATCCACCCACAGCGGCATCTCTGCAGGTGTGATCAAGGCAGCTTGGGATGCTGCAGGTGAAGTGATTCGCACGTGGGCCACTGAAGGACACAGCGTACCACTGCCAGGACTGGGACACATGCGTTTCAGCGTCCGCTCGAAGGCGGTGGAGGAGCTGGAGGACGTGAAGACGGCTCTGATCTCCGTACGTCGCATCATCTTCACTCCTAATGTGGCTCTGAAGGATGAGCTGAAGAACACGAGTATCCAAATCACCTGTCTGGACGAAGAGGGCAACGTTCTGAAGCGTGTGACCAGTGGTGACAGCGGTGACGTGGAGGATAACGAAGGTGGCGAAAACACTGGTGGCAACGAAGGTGGCGAGAACACTGGTGGTACTGACAATCAGGGTGGTAACACCGA
>JAEEGH010027756.1_pt1 | contig 11189 bp, 7 predicted proteins | sample 9134181 | NCBI WGS metagenome assembly JAEEGH01 (sample SAMN16246544, study PRJNA631951) | gut metagenome | biome: gut microbiome; feature: rumen; material: DP-attached | host: Bos | place: Iran: Karaj | collected 2018-10
TGCCGATCGGAATGGCCCGGGAACTTTCAGCGGAAGAAATCGCTTCCGTCTTTGGAGATCAGCGGAAATGAAAACGGACGTCGTTGTGATCGGCGGAGGCGCATCAGGCCTGATTGCTGCATTGAACGCGGCTGAACAGGGTGCGTCCGTTCTGCTGCTGGATAAAAATGCAAAACTTGGCAGAAAACTTCGAATTACCGGAAAAGGCCGCTGCAATCTGACCAATGAATGTGAGGTCAACGAGATGCTCCGGCATATTCCCGGGGACGGCAGATTCCTTTACAGCGCACTGACGGCGTTCCCACCGCAGGATACCATTGCTTTTTTTGAGCAGAACGGACTCCCGTTGAAGACCGAACGGGGAAAACGGGTGTTCCCACAGTCGGATCGTGCGGATGATGTTGCTGACCTCTTGATCAGACTGTGTAAAAATGCGGGGGTATCCATCCGGCAGGGATGTGTATCGGAACTCTCCTTTCAGGATGGGGCAATGATCGGTGTACTCGTTGGCGACCAGCTGATTAAATGCACCTGCTGTGTTGTCTGCACCGGCGGAATGTCTTACCCTTTGACCGGCTCAACAGGGGATGGATATCGCTTTGCCGAGTCGGCAGGACATCAAATTGCCGCACTGCGCCCGTCGCTTGTCCCGCTTGAAAGCCCGGACCCCTGCTGTCAGAGACTGCAGGGGCTGAGTCTGAAGAACGTGGCAGTTCGTATCTATGAGGATGAACGGCTGCTGTGCTCCGATCAGGGAGAAATGCTTTTTACCCATTTCGGTGTTTCCGGCCCGCTTGTTTTGTCCGCATCGGCAAGAATGCTGCATTGGGACCGGTGTAACTACCGGATGGAAATAGACCTGAAGCCCGCACTGGATGAAAAAAAACTGGACGATCGTCTGCTGCGTGATTTAGCAAAGTACAGAAACCGGGATTTCCGGCATGCACTCGGGGAACTTGCACCGCAGTCCCTGATTCCGGAACTGATCAGGATTTCAGGGATTCCGGCAGATTTGAAAGCAAACTCCGTTACAAAGGAAATGCGCAGAAAGCTTCTTTGCGCCTTTAAGGCTTTCCCGGTTCCGCTTTCCGGAACAAGGCCATGGGCAGAAGCGATTATCACGGCCGGCGGCGTATGCACAAAAGAGCTGAATCCGCGAAGTATGGAGTCAAAACTTGTTTCCGGTCTGTTTTTTGCGGGGGAAGTTCTTGATCTGGATGCCTATACGGGAGGCTTTAATCTTCAAATCGCCTGGTCGACAGGCCGGCTTGCAGGCATTTCAGCCGGGAAAAAATCAAAGAAAGCTGAGCAGGAATGATGAAAAAGTATTACTCAATTGCAATTGACGGACCATCCGGCGCAGGAAAGAGTACGATAGCCCGCAAATGTGCATCGGCGTTTGATTTTCTCTATGTGGACACGGGCGCGATCTATCGTGCAGTCGGCCTGGCGTCACTTCGCGCAGGTGTTGACAGAAAATCAGCTTCTGAAGTTTCTGGTATTTTACCCGGCCTGGCCATTGACCTGCGTTACAACGACAGCGGAGAACAGAGAATGTTTTTAAACGGAGAGGACATCTCGGATGCGATTCGGCTGCCGGAAGTATCCATCTGCGCTTCTGATGTTTCGGCACTCCCGGTTGTGCGCAGTTATCTGCTGGAGATGCAGAGGCAAATTGCCAGGACCCATCATGTGATTATGGACGGCAGAGATATCGGCACAGTCGTTCTTCCCAACGCTGACCTGAAGATCTTCCTGACCGCAAGTGCGGAAGCACGGGCGCAGCGCAGGCTGAAAGAACTCCGGGAAAAGGGAATCGATACGGATTTTCAATCGGTTTTACAGGATATCCTGTATCGCGATGAACAGGACAGCACGCGGGAAACCGCTCCTTTGCGCCGCGCAGAGGATGCAGTTCTGGTCGATACGACCGAATTGAATTTTGAAGAGAGTTTTTCAGCTGTAAGCCAGTTGATACTGGAACGCTTTTTTACCGATGACGCCGTGGAGAAGGAAACAATTTGAAAGAACTAAGGATCGCTGAAAGCGCGGGTTTCTGCTTCGGAGTCAGCCGTTCGGTAAAGATGGCCGAAACCATGCTTCTGGAAGGCCCGTGCGCAAGCTTCGGGATGCTGATTCATAACGAGGATGAAGTACGCAGACTGACGGATCTTGGGCTGCGGATTGTCCATTCCGTCGATGAAGTTCATCGGGGAGAGCATGTGCTGATTCGTGCCCACGGAGTTCCGCCGGATACGATCACGGCGTTGGAGGGGAAAAATGCCGTGATTTCCGATGCCACCTGCCCGAAAGTGCAGTTCATACATCGGATTGTTGAAAAAGCTGGCAGCGAAGGCCGTTTTGTCATCATCATTGGGATGAAACACCATCCGGAAGTTGAGGCAATCCGCGCCCGATGCGGCGAATATGTGGTGGTGGAGGATTCTTCGGAAACCGAGAGCTGGCTGACGGATCATCCGGAAAAATGGAATGATCCGATCACGGTTGTTGTGCAGACGACGCAGACAAAAAACAATTTTGATGAATGCGTAAATGCCATAAAAAAAAGATGTACAAATGCGGATATTTCTGATACAATATGCTTTGCAACATCAAAAAGACAGGAGGAAGCGGCTGCGCTTTCCGCTGCCTGTGATGCGATGGTTGTGATCGGTGGGCGGCACAGTGCGAACAGTCAGCACCTTGCAGAGATATGCCGACAAAGCTGTGAAAATGTTCAGTTCATTGAAAGGCCGGAAGAACTGGATTTTTCCATATTAAAAAAATTCCCGGTTGTCGGGCTCACTGCGGGAGCATCAACGCCTGCGTGGATCATTAAGGAGGTAAGTAGTAAAATGAGTGATGAGATCAGAGTGGATGAGGTTCTGGAAGAAGTTCCGGGTACTCTGGTTACCGAAGAGGCAGTAGAGGAAGCGGCTGCGGAAGCCAATCAGGCTGTTGCCGAAGAAGTAGCGGAAAAGGTTTCTGTTCCAGTGGAAAAGGAACTCAGCTTTGACGAGATGCTGGAAGAAACCATGAAGAATATATATAACGGGGAGAAGGTCAGCGGTACTGTCGTTTCCATCACCGGCACGGAAGTCAGTGTCGACCTTGGCGCTAAGTATTCCGGTTTCATTCCCACTTCTGAATTTACCGATGCCGGTATTAAAGTTGAGGACGTTGTTAAAGTCGGTGATACCATCGATGCGATTGTCGTCCGGGTGAATGACATTGAAGGCACTGCCATGCTTTCAAAACGCCGTCTCGATGCTGCAAAGGCATGGATCGATGTGGAAGAAGCAGTTGACAGCAATGCGATCCTGGAAGGGACCGTTGTGGAAGAGAATAAGGGCGGCGTCGTCGTCAATGTAAACGGTGTCCGCGTATTTGTTCCCGCAAGCCAGACTGATCTGCCGCGTGAAGCAGAACTTTCCCAGCTGCTGCACAAGCCGGTTCGTCTTCGCATTACCGAAGTAAACCGTGCAAGAAAACGTGTTGTAGGCTCCATCCGCCGCGTTGCCCAGGCTGAGCGCCGCGAGCGTGTTGAAAAACTCTGGAACGAAATGGAAGTCGGCAAGAAGTACCACGGTGTTGTAAAGTCACTGACCAGCTACGGTGCCTTTGTTGATATCGGCGGCGTTGACGGCATGGTGCATGTGAGCGAACTCAGCTGGGGCAGAATTCACCAGCCGTCGGAAGTTGTTTCTGTCGGTGATGAACTGGATGTTTATGTCATCAACTTTGACCGTGAGAAGAGAAAGATCTCTCTCGGCTACAAGGATCCCGAAGCCAATCCCTGGACGATGTTCACCAACCGTTATTCTGTCGGAGACAGTGCCGAGGTGCGTATTGTCAAGCTGATGACCTTTGGAGCCTTTGCAGAAGTGCTTCCCGGTGTCGACGGGCTGATTCACATCAGCCAGATTGCCGATCACCGCATTGAGAAGCCCGAGGATGTTCTCCGTGTCGGTGATGTCGTGGAAGCGAAGATCACAGCCATTGACGAAGAAAAGCATAAGATCTCCCTTTCCATCCGTGCGCTTCTGAATGAAGCGAAGGCTGCTGCGAGAGCGGCGGTTGCCGAAGAAGCAGAAGATGCCGAAGCAGGCGATGAGCTTGTATATGAAGTGAATGCCGACGGCGAAGCGAGCGGAAACGCGGAAGAGTTTACGGAAGCCGCGGAGGAGTAATCCTTTCGTTTTCTGAAATCAATCAGACAGTAAAAAGATCTGCACAGGGTGTTCCTGTGCAGATCTTTTGTTACATTGAGAAAAACGATTCAGCTTTCCGCATCAATCGACGTTAACGGCTGGGGCGGCTGATGCCTGCAGGTCTTCATCCGGAGATTCGGGAACTTTATCAGCGGCCAGATCATCTGCCGCAGGGATTGCAGAGTCAGGAGAAACGGATTCTGACGGAGCTGCTTCCGTGCTCTCTTCCGATGCCTGTCCGGCATCGGAAGATTCTGCCGAAGGACTTGAAGATGATTTTTGATTCGGGTCTTCTGTGGTGAGATACTGCGAGAAAATGTATCCTTTCTGATCCCGAATCTGTACATGAGTCCATTCTCCGCTGATGGCAAGAACCTGAACCTGCTGGCCGTTATTCAGAGTATCGATGATTTGCCCTTCCAAAGACGGAGCCCTGCGGAAACGAACTTCAGTTCCTTTCACATAGGCATAAATGACGGATTGACCAGCGTGGACCTGACCGGTCGTGTCAGATTCAGGCTCTTCCGGAACAGGAGACTGATAAAAGAAAATCAGGTCTTTGGCATCTTCGGAGAGGGTTAAATATTGATCTGTGTCAATTGTGATCTGTCTGGTGCTGTTCGGACGGAGGATCACCCTGCTGTTTGACGGTTGGTCTTCTTCCTCGGCAGAATCTGAGATGTTCAGTTCAGCCGCAACGGCATCATCTTCAGCCTGATAATCCGGTTCTTCGTTTTCGCTGTTCTCATTGATAATATGCAGTTCCACCGGGATGGAGTTGTTGTTCAGAACACTGTATACACCGTAAGGAATCCGGAATTGAATGGGTTTTTCCTCTCCGGCACGCGCCTTCTGCTCCGAACCGTACTTGCCGGTTTCATCCCAGGAGAGAACAAGATAACTGACAGGCGGCACATTGCGGTCCACTTTTTTCTCAGACGACTGTGGAAGCAAAACAGCTGCAAGAATCAGCACAAGAATGGCAATGACACCAAAGACCCAAGGGCTCGCTGTCCAGGCCGATTTTGCCCAGTGGGACAAAGTTTCGTCGCTGACGGGGATTTTTTTGCTGGCTGAAGGGCGGGCACCACGAGCCTTTGCAGTTTTTTTCGGAGGCTGAAGAAGCAGTGAATCCGGCAATGATTCATCCAATTCACCTGAAAGTGAGGCTCGACAGCGTTCGAAAATGTCGGCCTCCAGATAGACTTCGCAGAGTTCCTCCGAATAGTCGGAATCCGGAATGGACAGTTCTGCAGCCGTGCTTTCAACGTGCTCCCCGGAAACAGAGGAAAACACTGCGGAAGCCAGTCGGCATGCCGGCAAAAACAGAATGTCCCCTTCGTATCCGAAGGCATCCAGCATTGATCGAAGCAGGACAACCGTCTCCGGTTCCGCTACGACTACTTCGCCGAGAACAAGCTTCGACACTCCGGCCGCCACGTTTTCAATTGAAAACCCGGCATTATCCGGGGCGTCGGCGTCCTCAACAGAAACGATTGGGAGAAACGCCTCATTCACGACTTCACGATCTGAGATCTTCAGTACGGAAACCGATGTGATACGGCTGACATCCGGATCGCCGGCATTCGCACGGATATCCATCGCATAATACGCTGAAAGTGCCTTGATCCGGTCCGCCTCTTTGATTTGTGTGAGCGTGATCATTTTTTAGCCTCCTGCGCAGAAAGCTGAGAGTCAGAATGCGGCATTGAGAAAATAAAGCAGCAGTCCGAACAAAACGGAGAGCAGATACAACAAACCTGTGATGAAAAGGTTTTGTCTGTGTTCGGGATTTACCCGGAAAAGAATCAAGAGTCCCACACCGGCCCCGTCCAGAAGCCCGGCGATCAGATGACTCGCCGGAAGAATCCCGTGAAGATACATCTGAGTAAGGAGAACGGAAGCACCGCAGTTCGGAATCAGCCCGATGAGAGCCGAGATCAGAATACCGGGCAGAGGTTTTGTCTTGACGAGAGAATTCAATGTGTCTTCCCCCAAAAACAGGAAAGACAGATTCAAAAGAAACGTGACGGCGAGAACAAAGACAAGGATATTTCCGGTATGCTTCAGCGCGGAAAGGGCAATGCTTCCGTTTTCACAATGGCAGTGTTCCTTCTCGCAGAGCCGCTCGATCAGAAAAGCCTCGCCGTCATCCGGTTGCCCGGTTTTTCTGCTGTTCCTGAGATGACAGAATCCGTCGATCAAAAAACCGCAGATGATGCCGATTACGACTTTTACGAGCAGAATTCTCAGAATTCTTGTCACGGGAACAGATTCTGAGAGCATGATGGGAAGCATCTCGTCGGAGGTGGAAAGGAAAATCGCGATGAGCGTTCCGAGTGTAATCGTTCTGCCGGCGTAAAGGTTCGAGGCTGCCGCAGAAAATCCGCATTGCGGTACCGCGCCCAGAAGACTACCCCAAAACGGTCCCATCCATCCGGCACGTTTGACCAGGTTTTGAATTCTGTCCTCGGTATGGGCTTCCAGGTACTCCATGCACAGGTAGGTAAGATAGAGGAACGGAGTAATTTTTAACGTATCGATCAGAGCATCTTTTAAAGCATCCAGCATGCAAAAACACCTTTGTAAAAATATATAACATATCTATTATACGTCCAGAGAAGACTCTTTGCAAGCTGCAGATTCCGAATGCAGCAAATTCGCTATTGAAAATCATTCCCGATTATGATATGATACGCACATACTTTCAGAATAGTGCGGATGTAGTTTATCGGTAGAACTCCGGCTTCCCAAGCCGATAAGGTGGGTTCGACTCCCATCATCCGCTCCAGACTGAAATCCCCGACCTTCTTAGGATTCGGGGATTTTCGTGTATTTATCAGGACAGGATGATTTCGCCGGATGATAAGAATCTGCGACAAGGAAGTGCTGGGATGAAAAGCGAACGGCCGTATCCAAAACTGTTCATTTCAAAAAAAGGGGTCAGAAGCATTCAAAACGGGCATCCGTGGATCTATTCCGATGAAATCCTGACGGACGACTCAAACCTGGATAACGGATGCCTCGTCGATGCGGCTTCCGAAAACGGGAAATACATGGGAACAGGCTTTCTCAGTAAAAACAGCAGAATACGCGTTCGGATCCTCTCCCGAAATGCAAACGACCGTTTTGATGAGGCGTTTTGGCGGAGAAGGGTCGAATATGCATGGAGTTACCGCAAGACCGTGATGGGAAACGACATCAGCTGCTGCCGGATTATTTTCGGGGAAGCTGACGGGTTCCCCGGGCTCACGGTTGACCGGTTTTCCGATCTGCTTGTAGCACAATGCCTGTCTTTCGGAATGGAGCAGATAAAACCGATGCTGTATCCGATGATCCTGCAGTGCCTGGAATCGGACGGCGTTTTGATCCGGGGAATCTATGAACGCAACGACAATCTTCTGCGGGAGAAAGAAGGCCTGCTTCCCGGAAAAGGATGGTTTCCGATCGCAGGGACGCGGGATTACGGAGAAACTGCCGCGGAGATTACCGAGAACGGGATTCGTTATCTTGTGGACGTTGAAAATGGGCAGAAGACTGGTTTTTTCCTGGATCAGAAGTATAATCGCCGTGCTGTTGCACAGCTTGCAAAGGACCGAACCGTTCTGGACTGCTTTACTCATACCGGTTCGTTTGCCCTAAATGCTGCCATGGGCGGAGCGAAGATGGTGACTGCGGTTGATATTTCGGATACCGCAATCAAAACCGCGAAGGCAAACGCACTAAGAAACGGTTTGGATTCAAAAATTGATTTTATTACGGAAGATGTTTTTGAGCTGCTGCCGAGACTTGCCGAATCCGGCGAAACGCATTATGATCTGATTGTTCTGGATCCGCCGGCGTTTACAAAATCCAGAAAAACGGTCACAAATGCCGAAAGAGGATACAAAGAGATCAACTACCGCGCTATGAAGCTCCTTCCGCGCGGCGGATATCTCGCCACTGCCAGCTGCAGCCACTTTATGGCAATCAGAGACTTTGAAGAGATGCTTCGTTCTGCTGCAAGAGACGCCGGGGTCAGTCTTCGCCAGATTGAAGTGCGTCAGCAGGCTCCGGATCATCCGGTCTTATGGAATGTACCGGAAACAGAGTATCTGAAGTTTTATCTTTTCCAGGTGGTATAAAAGGAGATGCTTCATGAGAAGATGTAAGGCGCTCGCTTTTCTGCTCATCTGTTTTTTCCTGATCGGCTGCGGTTTGCCTCAGGCAGCCAATTCGGAGGCCGATCTGGAAGAATATCGGCTTCCCGGTACCAAGACGACGGATGACACGACAGCAGTTCCGGCACGGAAAGAACCCAGGCAGGAAACTGTGGCAAGCTACTCCGAGTATCTCAGTTCCGCCGGAGATCAGCCGATAACGATTGAGAGTTATCTTCAGGAAAAGGAAGCCTGGAATGAAGGGAAAACGAGCGTCTGGCTGCAGGATGAAGAAGGCGCATATTATATCTATCATCTGCCGTGTTCCCCTGAAGAATATGATGCGCTGTATGTGGGGCGAAAGCTTCGGGTCAGCGGATATAAAACTGAATTCTCCGGGAATCTGCAGCTGACGGATGCCGGGTTTCTCCTGCTGGACGGCACATATATTGCAAGCCCGTTCGATGCCTCGGATTTTCTGGATTCCGATGAACTTTACTACCATCAGAATCAGCGTGTCCGGTTCCGGAATATGAAGATTGAACCTATGTTTGACGGGGTCTCGGCGTTTTATTACGGATGGGATAATTCAGGGAGTTCGGAAAAACAATCTGACCTTTATTTTACAGCATCCAATTCCGGAGTAACGTGCACGTTTCTCGTGAAATCCAGTCTATGCGGAGCAGAATCCGACGTATACAGGACGGTACAGGAGTTCCGGATCGGGGATACGGTGAGCCTGGAAGGAATCCTGAGCTGGTATAACGGACCTCAGCCTCTGGTTACATCCGTTACGGCAGTCAACGGAGCGTGAACGCGACCGGACAAGATTTAATCTTTATTCACTTGATTTCAACTGCGGTTTCCTGTATGATACGCAAACAGGTGATGCGGCGATGCACATGTTCATGGAAAAACCAATCAGGCGGCAAATCCTTGCGCTGCTGTTCATACTGACTGCGATGCTCCGTGCAGTGCCGTACTCTTACGCGGATCATGACCCGGATGAGATGAATCGGGGTGTCATTCATGCCGATGAGATCCAAACCATGTTTGACCGTTATCTGGAAGAGAACGGATTGAGCCCTGATCTGATCTCTGTCGGTTATGTGTATACTGAAACAGGGGAATCCTGGTATCATAACGAAGACCGCTGGTATTATTCCGCAAGTCTGTACAAAGTCCCGCTGATGATGCTTTATGCCGAAAAAGAGGCGGCAGGGGAACTGACACAGGATTCGGAAATCCTCGGAATGCCGTTATCCTATATTGAAGAGGAAGTTCTGACTTATTCCAATAATGATATTGCATATTCCATGATGCTGAATCTTGCAGAGCCTGCAAACTGCAGAGATCTGTTCTGCGCGTATACCGACTTGCCGGATGATTACTTTTCCTGGGAGTATCGTGCTTACAGCTGTTTTTCCGCCCGTTTTATGACTGAGGTCATGAACACTCTCTACTCCGAACCGGAGCGCTTCCCTGAAATTGCAGAACGACTGAAAGAAGCTCAGCCCGGCCATTACTTCCGGCTCAAGCTGGAAGACTGCGGTTATGAAATTGCCCAGAAGTACGGCAATTATCACGATGAAGACGGAAACGACTGGAACCACACCGCCGGCATACTGTACACGCCCAATCCGGTTGTTCTTACCGTGCTGACACAGTACGGGGGGATTTCCGAGATCATTATTTCAGACTTGGCAGAACTGTTTTTTGACTATACCCTGAAAGCAGATGCAGAGCTTTCTGTTCTCCGGCAGGAACTTGCGAAGGCGGAAGAGCCTGTGCCGGAAGAGGACGAAATCCCCGCTGCAATGCAGGTTTCGTCTGAGCATGAAAATGAGCTTCCTCTCGAAGATGCGGATCCGGATTCTGAACAGGATGCCGGTATTTCTGAGCAGGTTTCAGATCAGCTCGGCTCCGAACATCACCGCGGGATCCTTTTATGGGGGCTTTCCGCTGCGGTTTTTGCTATGATCCTGTGGGGTGTGATCCGGTATACTGCGCGTCGCACAAAAAGACACACCAAATAAGCTGAAGGTAAAACTGTCATGAAATATATCACTCGATCATCAGTCTGCATTCTTATGCTCTGTACGCTGCTCTTCTTCTTATCAGGCTGCGGGAGGGGCGGTACAGGATACGGAGTGAAAGCTGTTGAAACACTGGTGGAACAGGAATACTCCGTTGCATTCCGCAATGATGACCCTACAGCCTATTACGTCATCGGAGCGATCCAGGCTTTGGATGCGGAGGGAAAACTGGGAGAACTTTCAAATAAGTGGTTCGGGCAGAGAATCATTTCATTTCCGAATTCCAACATCCGCCTGGAAGATCTGCCGCCGACAGAGTATCGTGACTTTATTATCGGTCTTGATATCAATTCTTTTCCGCTTGCCTATCAGGCTAACGGGGAATACTGGGGCTTTGATATTGAGTTTGCCATAGCGGTCTGTGAAAAACTCGGATGGCATATTAAGATGCAGCCGATTGAAAAGGAAAACGTATACATTGAACTGTCTTCCGGAAACATAGACTGTGCCTGGGGAGGGCTGGCCCTTGACCCTGAGGAAGTGGAAAGCAGGATTTATTCCAGATACGGCCCTTATGTAAAGAATGACATTGTCGTTGCAGTGCGTGCGAGCAGTTATACGATGAACAAGATGATGCTGAACGGCAAGAAGATGGTGATGCCATCCACTCCGGAAGCGATGGATGCTCTCAACACAGATCAAAAACTGGTGAAACGGCTTGGGCAGATCACCCGGCTTGCCGGAGGGACAACAGAGTGCTTTTCTCAGCTTTATGCCGGGAAATGCGACGCTGTTCTGACCGA
>JAEEGH010027757.1_pt1 | contig 11189 bp, 9 predicted proteins | sample 9134181 | NCBI WGS metagenome assembly JAEEGH01 (sample SAMN16246544, study PRJNA631951) | gut metagenome | biome: gut microbiome; feature: rumen; material: DP-attached | host: Bos | place: Iran: Karaj | collected 2018-10
CATCCGACATCACTGAACGAAAAACAAAAATGATTGAACTGGGTGATGCCTTTATCGCCTTTCCGGGAGGAACCGGAACGCTGGATGAAATCGCAGAAATCATGTCCAAAGTCGCTTTGCAGGATCTCGACGCACCATGCATTCTCTACAACCTGAATGGGTATTATCACGGGTTGAAGATCCTTCTGGATCATATGATTACAATGGGTCTGTCTTCTGAAGAAAAACTACAGGGAATTTATTTTGCCTCTGATCTTTCTGAAATTAAGAAAATTCTGGAAACCTGATGCATTTTCACTGGCTGCAAACCAGAATCACTGACGGAATATAATTTACAAAAAAGGAGGTCTTCTATGAATACCTGCAAAGTCTTGAAGAGAATTGGCATAGTTTTGCTCTGCATAGTACTTGTTCTCGGCATTGGTTTTCTCTGTCTGCCAAAAGGTCCGCGTGAAACAATACCTTTTGATGATCCATACAGAACTGAACGCTCTCTGGCTGTCTCAGAAAACTACATGGCTTCCACCGGAACTCCCTGGGCAACAGAGACTGCGTTGAAAATCATGCGCAACGGCGGGAATGCCTTTGACGCTTCAATGGCAGCAATGCTAACATTGAATGTCACCTTCAATCAGGCCGCCAGCTTTCCAAGTGTTGCACCGATTCTGATGTACAACGCTGAAACCGGAGATGTAGAAAGCTATATCGGAGCCGGAAAGGCACCGGCCAAGGCAACTGTGGACTATTTTCTGTCGCATAACATGAAAAATGTTCCGAAGTTTAAACTGGTAGGGCAACTGTTGCCGGCTTCCGTGGATGTTCTTGTCTCTGTGATGAAAGAGCACGGAACTCTTTCTTTCACAGATCTTGCAAAAGACGCTATTGAAATTGCTCGCAGTGGATTTCCGATTCATGGACAGATGCTTGATGATATGGATTTGAGCTTTGTAGAGCGTCTGGGCCTTACATTCCTTATGCCATATAACTCGGAAGTGTATTTCCATGGTTCCTGGTGGAACCCTCTCCATCACAATGAGCGGCTGGTCCTGACGGACCTTGCTGATACTCTTCAATCTCTCTGTGACGCAGAGCAGGAAGTTCTAACTGCCGGCGGAACACGTGAAGAAGGGCTTGATGCAGTACGTGCCTATTTCTATGAAGGCCCGATTGCAAAAACCATTGCAGACTATCACGAGAAGCATAAAGGGCTTATTACATACGAAGACTTGGCATCCTATGAAGGTGGATGGGAAACTCCTCTGAAAGGAACTTACGGGGAATATACTGTCTACTCAAACCAGACCTGGAATCAAGGAGCAGTCGTGCCGATGGTTCTTCAGATGCTGGAGGGCTTCGACCTGAAAGCCATGGGCCATAACTCCCCAGAATATATCCACACTGTTCTTCAGGCCATCGAACTGGCTATGGCAGACAGAGAAGCTTACTTTGCCGATCCTGCCTTTGTAGACGTCCCTGTGGAAGGTCTGTTGTCAAAAGAGTATGCAGCTGTACGCCGTGGATTGATGACTCCGGGAAAAGCATTCGGGCAGATGCCTCCGGCCGGTAATCCGAAGCAATACGGAAAGACGGGTATTTCCGGAGAACAGCTGACCGCTGATGCTGTTGTCTCGGAAGAGAAGGAATCCAACTATTCTTTTGGGAAAGATACAAGCTATATCACGGTAATAGACAGCCAGGGAAACGCTGTATCCCTCACCCCCAGCGATTTCCCGGAATCTCCGATGATCCCCGGCACTGGCTTAAACCTCGGCACTCGTATGACCCAGTTCTACATCGATAAAAACCACGTCAATGGCCTTGAACCCGGAAAACGTCCGCGCATTACACCAAATCCGAGCATGGTAACCAAAGACGGAAAACTATTCATGTCTTTCGGGACTCCCGGAGGAGATTCTCAGACGCAGGCCATTGTACAGGTTTTTCTGAACATCACTGTATTCGGGATGGACGTCCAGGAAGCAATCAGCGCACCTCGTTTTCTTTCCTTAAACTGGCCGGATTCCTTTGCTCCTCATACTTATGCGCCCGGTCAGATCAGTTTGGAAGATCCTCTCTATACAGAGGTTTACAAAGAACTGGAAGCCATGGGATATAAAGTCAATCAATATAGCAAATGGGATAACACATTCGGATCCGTTTGTGCAATCATTCGGGATGATGATTCCGGTGAACTGTTCGGCGGGGCGGACCCGCGGGAAGTTTCCTGGGCTGAAGGTGAATAACGGCAGCTCCCGGGCTCAGCCCGGGATATTTTTATTTCGGACGCACTGTTCTTTGAGCAATTCCCGTTATTCTGCACAAAAAGTCAAAGGCTTCCCAATTAAAATTGCATTATTTTGTTGACATCTTTCTCCGGGTGTGCTACTATCAAGTCAAAGTATTGCAAACGTTTGCAATGCCAAATAAAAAAAGAAAAAGGAGACAGACTATGAAGAAGTATCTTGCAATGATTCTTGCTGCTGTATGCCTGTTTGCATGCATCAGCACAACAGCATTTGCAGATGATCCGATTGTGATCGGCATTCTGCAGGACACCACCGGTGGTACGGCAACGCTCGGCAAGTCGGTTCAGAAAGGCGTTGAAGACGCTATCGCTGATATCAATGCAGCCGGCGGAATAGGCGGAAAAGAAGTAAAGTTTATCGAGTATGATACTGCTGCCAATGTTGATACCGCCATCGCAGCATATATCAAGGCTGTTACGGTCGATGAGGTAGACTTTATCATTGCTCCCCCGATCGCAAATATCGTCAATGGCCTGAAAGCAATGACGGCAACCTTCGATGTTCCGATGATCACTCTGGCAGTCGATCCGGCCTGCTACAAGGATGAAAACGGCAATATTTACAGCACGCTCTTCTGCGCACAGCCTTCCACAACTGTTCAGGGCACCATTATGGCTGAATTTGCTCTTCAGAACAACTTCAAGAACTTTGGTGTTTTCTACACGAAAGACAACTCCTACTCTGTTGCCCTTTTGAATCCGTTCATTGATACCGTCAGAGCGAATGGCGGCGTCCTGGAAGATGCAAACATCATCGGGTACAACAGCACAGAGACAGATATCTCCACTCTGATCAAGCCCCTGATCGATGCCGGGGTCGACGCGATCTACTGCCCAAACTACACCGCTCCTCTGGTTCTGATTAAAAAGACCTGCGATCAGCTCGGTTATACCGGAGCTATTATTACGGGTCTTGACGGTGCTCCTGCATTCAATACGCAGGTCGGTGCGGACTGCTCCAATGTTTACTACATCAACAACATTGACGTATATGAAGAAGCAACCGCAAAGATGATTGAAGAGCGCTGCTCCGAAGTCGGTGCTCCGAACAAATACTTCCTGGGCTATGACTCCATGCAGATGGCTGCAAAGATTATGGAAGAAGTAGGAACCGATGCCGCTGCTGTAACAGAGAAGCTTGCTTCCTATTCTTACACCGGTATGACAGGTGTTATTGCAATTGATCCGGAGACTCATATGCCCGTTGACGGAACTCCGATGTTCATGTACAAGTATGACAACACGACGCCTGTCATGCTTCAGAAATATCCTGCCGATTAATCTGAACTGAACGAAGTTATAATCGGATCGTGTCCTTTTCGTGATACGATCCGATTTTCTTAAAACACCTTGAAGAGGAGGCATTCTGTCTTGTCACTTCAGATACTATTAAACGGAATATCGACAGGGGCAGTTTACAGCCTGATCGCCATCGGGTTTGCGCTCGTTTTTAATATCCTGAAATTTTCTAATTTCTCTCATGGCGCAACCATGACCGCATCTGCATTTATTGCATATTTCCTGGTAGCCTCCAAAGGATGGGGCCTTGCGCCGACACTGCTGTGCTCTGCCTGTTCCGGAGCGGTGATCGGTCTGATTGGAGAATTCATTGGTTTTCGAAGAATTCTTCTGAATCATTCCGCTCCGACTTATTTCTTTGTCTCTTCCATTACACTGGGCACATTGTATGAAGGTCTTGTAACGTTGAAAACAGGAACAAATTTCTACGTTTATCCCAATTTCTTTGACGTTTCAACCGTAAATATATCTAATGCCGTTATCTCAAAAGAAAACATCATCATTCTGGCAATCTCTGCTGTTGCCCTAATCATTCTTGCTTTTGTAATTCAAAAGACCAGTATCGGCCGGCAGATTCGTGCAGTATCTTTCGACAGGGATACCGCAAAGCTGATGGGGATTAATTCAACCCTGATTATTCAGGTTGTTTTTGCTATTTCTGGTTTCTTTGGCGGTCTGGCCGGTTGTTTCCTGGGGATTAAGTTCACCCTGACATCCACACTTGGTTCCCTTGTGGTAAAAGGCTTTATCTCCTCTGTCATCGGTGGGCTTGGCAGTTTGACAGGCGCTGTGATCGGGGCAATGCTTCTCGGAATTATGGAAGCACTGTTTCTCAGTTTTTGGGGATCCGGCTGGGCTACTATTGCGTCCTTTGCTCTCATGCTTGTTTTCCTGCTCGTGAGGCCGCAGGGCATTGCGGGTAGTAACGTTCAGGAAAAGGCATAAGGAGGAAGCGTCATGAAACTGTTTTTATATGTCCTTACCCAGGTCTGCATAACTCTGGTTTCTGTCTGCGGCATATATATCCTGACAGGGTTAACAGGGATGTTCTCTCTTGGTTCTGCCGCCTTTATGGCAATCGGTGCTTATGTGTCCGGTTTGCTCGTCCTGAAAGCTGGTTTGAACATGTATGCCGCTTTTGCAGCTGCCATCATTTTTTCTGTCGGAATCGGTTACATGATAGGATTCCCTATTGTTCGGCTCCGCAGAGACTATATATCACTGGTAACATTAGGATTCGGAGAATCCATCGCACAGCTGATTTTACTTCTAAGCCAATATACCGGTGGTGCATTCGGTCTGATCGGCGTTCCAAGAAGAGTTGACGTCTGGTTTACTCTTATTTCGGCAATCCTAGTAATTGCTATTACAGCATTTTTTAAAACAAGTAAATTCGGCAGACAGTGTATTGCCGTAAAGGGTGATGAATTAGCCGCTCAGGCGATGGGTATCAACGCTTCCCGTGTAAAAATGACAGCATTCCTGATGAGCTGTGCTTTGACGTCCTTTGCAGGCTGTCTGTATGCGTTTTACGTCGGTTACGTCGGCCCCACTGACTTCGGCTGGAAGAAATCTGCAGACTGGGTAATCATGGTCTTCTTTGGCGGAGTGAACAGCCTTACAGGATCCATTTTCGGCGGTGCCTTCCTGACATTCCTTCCGCAGTACATGCAGGCTCTGAATAAATACAGATATGTGGTGTATGCTATTCTTGTACTGATTATTCTCAACTTCAAACCAAACGGCGTATTTGGAGAATGGGAGTTATCTCCTCGAAATGTGAAGCGCCTTTTCTCTTCCAGGAAGAAAGGCTGACAGGAGGGTACGGAAATGGCTTTACTGGAAATAAAACATATCTATAAAAATTTCGGTGGATTAAGAGCAATTGATGATTTCTCTCTGGAGGCAGATCCCGGTGAAATTCATGGAATAATCGGGCCCAACGGAGCGGGAAAAACTACTATTTTTAACACCATCACAGGCGTCTATCATCCGGATCAGGGAGAAGTCTGGCTTGATGGGAACAACATCACGAAGCTGCCGCAATATAAAATAACCCATATGGGAATCGGAAGAACTTTTCAGAATATCCGTATCTTTAAAGGGCTTACGGTAGAAGAAAATGTTATGTGTGCGTTTGATCCGCAAAGCAAGTATTCCATCCTCGGCGGAATCCTTCCCACTCCCAACAGAATACGGGAAGAAAAACGGGGGAGAGAACTTACCAGAAAATATCTTGAAGTTGTCGGGATGCTGGACTACAAAGATGAAAAACCCGAGAATCTTTCCTATGGGAATCAAAGAAAGGTTGAAATCGCCAGAGCATTAATCTGCAAGCCTAAAGTTCTTCTTCTTGACGAACCTGCTGCAGGCCTGACCCCTACAGAGGTTTCAGAGCTTACAGAACTAATTAAAAAGGTGTCTGCAGATTTTGGCTTTGCCATTCTTTTAATTGAACATCGGCTTGATCTTGTGATGAGTATTTCAGATATCATTCATGTACAGAACTTCGGAAAAACGATCGCGGTGGGAACTGCTCAAGAAGTCCAGAATGACCCTGCCGTTATCGAGGCATATCTCGGCGCGGAAGAATAGGTTGAAAGACGAGGTACAAGCAATGGACGAAAAGATCATGTTAAAAGTTGAAAACCTGTCTGTTAACTATGGGCATATCGAAGCGCTGAAAAATGTGTCTGTTGACGTAAAAAAAGGCCAGATCTGTTCGATTATCGGTGCAAATGGGGCAGGAAAATCTACCCTGCTCAAAACAATCAGCGGGCTGGTAAAACCCGTTTCCGGCACGATATACTTTGAGGGAAAACCACTTCCGAAAAGAGCGCACAAGATCGTTGCGGAAGGAATTGTTCATGTTCCGGAAGGCAGAAAAACCTTTTCCGGCCTGACGATTGAAGATAATCTTCTTGTTGGCGGAACAGTAGCGGATAAAAGCCGCCTTGCCGCAAATCTGGAAAAACAATATCAATTATTTCCGATCCTGAAGGAACGAAAAAACCAGTTCGCAGGAACACTCTCCGGTGGTGAACAGCAGATGCTTGCTGTCGCCAGAGGGCTGATGTCTGATCCGAAGATTATTCTTCTGGATGAACCGTCGATGGGATTGGCTCCATTAATCGTAAACCAGATTTATAATCTTATCGGGCAAATTAGGGAATCCGGTATTACAGTTCTTTTGATCGAGCAGAATGCAAAGAAAGCTTTATCGATCTGTGATTATGCATACGTTCTTGAAAACGGGAAAATAAAGCTCAGCGGAACCGGTGAAGAATTGCTGGCGTCCGATGAAGTAAGAAAAGCATATCTTGGAGGTTGATTATGGGCGCATCACTGAAAGATATTGCAGCTCTGGCCGGTGTATCGGTCAGCACCGTATCCAGAGTTCTGAACGAAAAATCATATGTTAACGAGGAAACTCGCGAAAAGGTTCTCAGAATCATGGAACGAGAGCATTTTCAGCCAAATGCTATTGCACAGTCGTTGAAAAACCGTATCAGCAACACGTTGTGCCTGATCATCCCTAACATTCAGAACCTGATCTTCGCCCCTATTGCAAGGGGTGTCGAGGATGTCGCAAGAAAAAACGGGTATAATGTTATTCTCTGCGACACCTACGAAAACGAGAATACGGAGCGCGAATGTATCGAAATGATGCGGATGCGATGGGTTGACGGGTTCATTGTTGCGTCAGCTGTTGGGGATAAAAAAAGTATATATCACCTCTGGGAAGACAAAATACCGGTTATTCTTGTAAACAGGTTTGACGAAAATGATATAAACAGGCTGCCTATCGTGAGCATTGACAATTATACCGCATCGTATGAGGCAACTTCTTATCTCATCCGATCCGGTTACAGAAGAATTGCTGTAGCAATGGGAGCAAACATTCATTACTTCTACCGGGAAAGGCTGAGAGGCTACAGGCAGGCATTGTCTGACCATGGGATCATATATGATGAAAAGCTAATCCTGCAGGAAGAACATTCCTCCAAAGATTTTCATCAGCTGACAAAGCAGATCATGGCGTCTGAAATAAAACCGGATGTTTTCTTCGCAACAAGCGATCCGAAAGCTATTGTCATCATGCATGCTCTCCACGAAATGAACTACCATATTCCCGGGGATATCGGTGTTCTGGGATTTGATAACGTGGAATTGTCATCCGTTATTGAACCCGAACTGTCGACGGTTTCCCAGCCGTTTTATGATCTCGGCGCTGTTGCAGCGCAGGATGTCATTGACCAGATACGACTCAAAAACGAAAAGAACCGCTTGCCGGAACCTATCCATCATATTCTGAAACATGAATTAATCCTCAGGCACTCCTTAAAAGCCGGGAACAATCCAGTATGAATGTAATGAATGCTTCAACACTCTGAAAAACACAGTTCTACTAAAGCCATATAGAAATGACAGAAAACAAGGGAGGAAATTCAAAATGCAAAAAACCGCAATCGTTACAGGTGCAAGCAGAGGAATCGGTTTCGCGATCGCACGGCAGCTCTGTTCCGAAGGGTTCAATCTCGTTATGGTCGCAACCGGAACAAAAGAAAAAAATGCCGGTGCCATTGATGAACTTGAGAAGCTTGGCATAAAAGTGCAGTATGTTCAGGCTAACATTGCAGATCATGATGACAGACTTCGAATCGTAGAAGAAGCAGTAAAGGCCTTTGGCAGAATTGACGTTCTGGTCAACAATGCAGGTGTGGCTCCTCTGCAGCGTGCGGATCTGCTCACTATGACAGAGGAAAGCTTTGACCGGGTTATCGGGACAAACACAAAAGGCAATATGTTCTTAACACAGGCTGTTGCAAATCAGATGATCAAACAGGAGCCCGTCAACGGGCGGAGAGGGGTTATCGTCAACATCTCCAGCTGTTCCGCTGTCGTCAGCAGCACAAACAGAGGCGAATATTGTATCTCTAAGGCAGGGGTCTCCATGCTGACCACCCTGTATGCCGACCGTCTGGCACCGGAAGGTATCCTGGTCCACGAGATTCGCCCCGGTGTAATCGATACTGACATGACAGGAACCGTACATGAGAAGTATGATAAGTTGATTGCTGCCGGAGAGTTCCCGATTGCCCGATGGGGAAAACCACAGGATATTGCAAATGCAGTGAGCCTGCTTATTTCTGATAAGCTGATGTACACAACTGGTAACTATATCGATGTAGACGGCGGATTCCATATCAGGAGGCTGTAAATGAACGTCAGAGAAACAATAGAAGTCAACACCTGTATTGTCGGTTCCGGTGCAGCGGGGTACAATGCGGCTGACCGTCTGTGGCAATACGGACAGCATGATATCCTTTTGGTCTGCGAAAACCTTCAGGGTGGGACAAGCCGCAATACCGGAAGCGATAAACAGACCTATTATAAGCTTACACTGTCCTCTGACACCCCGGACAGCGTGTTTGAAATGGCTTCTACTCTGTTTGACGGAAAATGTGTCGATGGCGATATTGCACTGTGTGAGGCGGCGCTCAGTGCACCTTCTTTTCTGCGGCTTGTTGAACTCGGCGTCCCGTTTCCGGTAAATCGCTACGGGGAATACATCGGATATAAAACGGACCATGATCCGAGAAACAGGGCTACAAGTGTGGGGCCGTATACAAGCCGCAAAATGACGGAGGTCCTGGAGAAACAGTTTTTTGATTATAACATTCCGGTAAGAGATCATCTGCAGGTTATAAAGATTCTTTCTGACGGCGAAAAGGTTTACGGGCTGCTGTGTCTGGATCGGACAACCTGTCAGGATTTCGTCCTGATTAAATGCCCGAATATCATCTATGCAACGGGCGGCCCGGCAGGGATTTATCTGAACAGCGTTTACCCTGTTTCTCAGTTCGGATCAAGCGGCCTTGCTTTCGAAGCAGGTGCCCTCGGAAAGAATCTGACTGAATGGCAGTTTGGGCTTGCCTCCATTAAACCGAGGTGGAATGTTTCCGGAACTTATATGCAGGTTCTCCCTCGCGTCGTTTCAACAGATAAAAATGGCGAAGATGAGCGGGAATTTTTACTGGACTTCTTCCCTGATACAGAAGAGATGCTGAGTAAATTATTCCTGAAGGGGTATCAGTGGCCGTTCGATGTCCGAAAGGTGGATGGAGGATCCTCCATTATTGATATCCTCGTTTATCTGGAGCTCTGTAAAGACAGAAGGGTCTTCCTCGACTTCAGAACAGATCCGGCAGAAGGAAAATTTGAATTCAGCAAGCTTTCCGATGAGGCAAGAGAGTATCTTGAAAAGGCAAACGCACTCGTCAGCTTTCCCTTGGAGCGCCTGAAGATCATGAACCAGCCGGCAATTGACTTCTATCTGGATAAAGGCGTTGATCTCTCAAAAGAAATGCTGGAAATTTCTCTGTGTGCTCAGCATAATAACGGCGGTCTGGATATTGACCTCCATTGGCAGACGGGTGTGGAAGGTTTATTCGCAGTCGGTGAAGTTGCAGGAAGTCATGGCGTCTATCGTCCCGGCGGCTCCGCGCTGAATGCAGGACAGGTGGGTTCAACAAGAGCTGCCAACTACATAGCAAAGAGAAGAATGGATGCCGTCGTTGACGAAGCCGTCTTTTCAGCCCTGTCAGAAAAGGCACTTCTGGAAATGACCGAACTGGCTGAAGCAGTCCGCAGTGAAGAAAGCAACGTTCTCTATTATAAAGACTATGTATCCGGGCTGATGAGTACCTATGCCGGTGCAATAAGAAACAAAGAAAAAATCGCTGATTCATTGCATGAAATTAATAGAATATCCAAAGAATTCTCTCATCTTATCAAAATAGACCGCCAAAACCAGCTGCAGTGGGTATTCCGTCTCAGAGATATCCTGATTTCCATCCAGTGCTACATGTCCGCCATGCTGGATTATGCGGAAGCAGGAGGAAAAAGCCGCGGCAGTGCGCTCTATACGGATATGACTGGCAACAAGCCCTATGCTCAGCTTCCTGATGAATTCACCTTTACCGTGGATGACGGAAAACTGGATGAAACCATACAGCTTGTTTCGTATCATGAAGGTCAATGCGCATTATCCTGGCGTAACAGGCGTCCTCTTCCGGAAAACAATGACTTCTTCGAGGTTATCTGGAAAAGCTATCGCGAGACAGGAAATGTGGATTAATTATTATGATCCTGACACGGCTCTTCACAAAACAAGTATTTAACTCTATCTCAAAAAGAATGTTCAAATGGCAGGAATATACATATGTTTAAAATTGATCGTCCGATAAAGCTTTCACCCGCCAGGGCATGGAGAACTTACATTGGCGGGAGCCAGATCGATGCAATCCACGGCATTCCTGACAGGGGAGATTCCCAATTCCCAGAGGAATGGATAATGTCTGCTGTTTCCGCAAGGAATGCCGGAAGAGAGAACTTCCGAAATGAAGGCATGAATCTTGTGGACGGAACCAATATAACGCTAAAAGAAGTTATTGAGTCTTCTCCTCGCCAAACACTTGGAGAAGCACACTTCGACTCTTTTGGCTCGAATATCGGGGTTCTCATCAAAATTATAGATGCAGCCGAGCGTTTAACGATTCAAGCCCATCCGACAAAGGAGAAT
>JAEEGH010027760.1_pt1 | contig 11188 bp, 9 predicted proteins | sample 9134181 | NCBI WGS metagenome assembly JAEEGH01 (sample SAMN16246544, study PRJNA631951) | gut metagenome | biome: gut microbiome; feature: rumen; material: DP-attached | host: Bos | place: Iran: Karaj | collected 2018-10
GGTGATGATGACAGGACATCGTGTTTCTTCCCGTACTGGCACACGATGAAAGACAACATCGACTGCATCGATGTCAAGACGTTGCAGATGGTTGGAAACGTGGTGATGAAAGTGGTTTACAACGAATAACGTCATTTCGAGCGAAACGTAATGAAGTGGAGTGAAGTCGAGAAATCACCGGCATCTAAATGATTCAGAATTAATTGTTTGGCGGTGATTTCTCCATTCCGCTCCGCTCCAGTCGAAATGACGATTATTGTATGTATTTCTTTCCATTAAAGATATATACACCTTTATAGTTTTCAGGTAATCTAGTGCCAAGGCAACGGCCTTCTACAGTGTAGAATAGGTTGTCGTTCAAGGTGTTAGTTTCTTCTGAGATCTCCCCTATTCCGTCATCACCGATGAATGGGATGTATGTGACTAGACCGTAACTAGGGTCGTCGACCTGATGGACGATGTGGTTTTCGATGATCTGCTGGTCAGTAAAACCCCAATCGTTGCCAATCGCCATGATGTCGCAGGCCGAATTGTTGTACAGGTCGTAAATCACACCGCCATTGCCGTTGTCGTGAATCTCGTTGTAGCCCCAATCGTTTTCAGTTCCAAGGTCGATGTCGTGCATATAAATCGCAGTGATACCCCAAAGGTTACCGGCAATCACATTGTTACGCAAGACAGCCTTGTTGTTAGCCGACGTTCCGTAAATCGAGATGCCGCTGCCGCCGTTCATAGCGTTGTCTTCGTGATTATTGTTCAGGAATTGGTTACCCTCGATGATAGACGAGATTGTCTGTCCCTGCTGGTTGTAGCCGTAGCGTCCTTCGCGGATAATGTTGTCTTTTAGAAGCACTTTTGTCTCGCCTGTTCCCATGAGGTCGGCGATAGAGAGACCACCGACATACCATTGAGCCATGATCGTGTAAATCTCATTGCCGACGATGCGGATAGTGTCGTTACCACCCGGTCCGAGGTTGATTTGCGGAGTGTTGACATTATCGGTGACATTGGTGTCGAAGTCGCAATTCACAATCTGCGGCGAGCTTTGTCCGTTAGCCGGCGAGCTGATTGCAGAGCCATGATTCAGCATGAAATAGCAGTCTTTTATCGTCGGGTCGCAGTTGAAGACATCGATGACAGCATTGCTGTAATCCCTTGTAAAATAAACGAATTTTACATCATCGAAAGTAACATCCGATTCGATGACCTTGATGCCTGCGCCGTCGGAAAAATACATCATTTTAATGTTGCAGCCAGTGGCGTTTTCGAAACGCATGCTGAAATGGTTCGTCTCGTTCAGGCCATAAAACTTGGCTCGGGTTGTATTAGTGCAAATCATTGAGCCATTGATGGTTACGAGAACTTCGGCGAGGTCTACCCTCAACGCCTGATTATCGATTTGCAGCACGTCGCCAGTCGAAATAGTGAGGTCGGCATTCACGAGAAATCCGTTTTCACCGACGGTCACCACACCTTCGGTAACCTCGACGAGGTCAGGGAAAGTGTACGTGGTGCCGTCGCCAGGGCTAACCCATTGAGCATTAATCGCCGAAACGAGTCCACTGACTAATGCTATTAATAAACATAGTCGTTTCATAATAAACAAACATTGTTCACGTCATTTCGAGCGAAACGAAGTGTAGTCGAGACCTGAGCCTGCGAAAGCATTCACCTACGTGAATAAATCACCGGCATCTGAAAGATTCAGAATTAATTATTTGGCGGTGATTTCTCCACTTCGGTCGAAATGACGATGGGGTGTTATTTCTTAATTGCTGCTATACCTGGTAATTCCTTACCTTCGATGGCTTCGAGCAGTGCGCCGCCGCCTGTTGAGACGTATGACACCTTGTCGGCAAGGTTGAACTTGTTGATACAAGCCACTGAGTCGCCGCCGCCGATGAGTGAGAAGGCACCGTCTTTTGTAGCCTCAGCTATTGCCATTGCGATAGCCTTTGAGCCTTCAGCGAATTTGTCGAACTCGAACACGCCGCAAGGTCCGTTCCAGAGTATGGTCTTCGAGCCTTTGATGACCTTTGCGAACATCTCACGAGTCTTCGGGCCTATGTCCATGCCTTCCCAGCCGTCAGGGATGTTCATCGGGTCAACGATCTGAGTGTCAGCGTCGTTTGAGAACGCGTTGCCAGCCACGGTGTCGATTGAGAGCACGAGGTTGACGCCTTTTTCTTTGGCTTTTGCGATGATATCGAGAGCGAGGTCGAGTTTGTCGTCTTCGCAGATTGAGTTACCAATCTTACCTCCGAGAGCTTTCTTGAAGGTGTATGTCATGCCGCCGCAGAGGATGAGGTTGTCGACCTTGGTGAGCAGGTTCTCTATGATGTCGATCTTGGTGGAGACCTTAGAGCCGCCCATGATAGCGGTGAACGGGTGTTTGATGTCGTTCATCACCTTGTCGACGGCAGCCACTTCTTTGCCCATGAGGTAGCCGTACATCTTATGGTCAGCGTCGAAATAGTCGGCGATGAGAGCTGTCGAAGCGTGAGCGCGGTGTGCTGTTCCGAAGGCGTCGTTGATATAGTAGTCGGCGTATGAAGCGAGGGTCTTGGTGAACTCTTTCTGAGCTGCCTTGATCTCTTTCTTTGCCTCGTCGTAGCCAGGTTCGCCTTTCTCGACGCCACGCGGTTTGCCTTCTTCCTCAGCGTAGAAACGGAGGTTTTCGAGCAACATCACCTCACCAGGTTTCATGGCTTTGATAGGATCAGCGGCCTTCATGCAGTCGTCGACGAAGATGACTTTCTTGCCGATGAGTTCCTCGAGATGTTTCACGAGCGGTTTGACCGAATATTTCGGGTCTGGGTTCTTTTTCGGACGGCCGAGGTGCGACATGATGATAAGCTTACCATTGTCGTTCAACACCTTTTTCAATGTAGGCATTGCCGCACGCATACGGGTGTCGTCGGTGATGTTGAAATTGTCGTCCAACGGAACATTGAAATCAACGCGAACGATGACGCGTTTTCCGGAGAAGTTAACTTGATCGATGTTTGTCATAGTGTAAATTTTTAATTGTTATATATTAAATTTGAATTTTTAATTTCCAAAACAAGCAAAAATGCGTTTTATTAACTGTTTGATACTGTTCGGTTTAGGCAGCTTTTCCTCTTCCACTTCCGTGAAATCGGTGTCACCGCGGCGGAGATATTGCCGGGTGAAGGTGCCTGAGCTGATGCCCCATTTAAGCTGGAACATCTTCTTACCTTTGTTTTTGCGCATCCTCTTTGTCGATTTGCTTCCGAAATGATACACGAGGCTGTTGCCCACGCCAATGAAATCGCGCACTCCGGCGTGCCACAGCTTACGCGAGATGTCGGGGTCGGAGTACCAGCCCGGATGGAACTCAACGCTCATGCCGCCGACGAGGTCCCAGCAGTCGAGAGGCATCACGTTGGGTGGCCAGGTGCTTCCACGCCAGTCGCTGCGGGCGAGACCGGCATATTCTTTCAGCAGGTCTGCCTCACGGAACGACTCTATGTCGGTGCCGTAGTCTTTGACGACCACGCAAGGATTGTCACCTGTCGGCTCGATGAGGGTGCTGGAAATCATGAAATAACTGTGTGTATCACGCTGATTGTCAGTCAGTTTGTTGATTCGTTCGAGGATCGGCACGTCCCAGTTCGGCAAGAAATACATGTCGTCGTTGGCGTAAAACACGAATTTTGTGTCGATGAGGCTGCGGCAGGCGTTGAGGGCGTAGCAGATGCCTATGTTTTCCTTGGCATAGATATAGTCAAGTTGCTGATTCTCAACCCATTGAAGCGTTCCATCCACACCTTCGTTGATGGCGACTATGATTTGATGTTCGTAAGCCGAGTTACGGCGGATGCTGTTCACGCAAAGCTCAAGATATTTGAGATTATTCCAAGTCGGAATAATGAAGGTGAAGCAGTAATCCTTCTTCTCGGCACGTTTATATTTCTCAAAACCAATCATAACTTCTTGTCTGTCAATTCTTTGAGTGTCTGATACTTCAGTCTCGTGGCTTTTGCGGTTATGTGGCAGATATGCAAGCCGTCTTTGCCGTCGAGGAAGCCCAGATGGAAGAGATAATGCTGTATGAAGCTGAAAACGGGCGACACCACCATATAAAACGAGGCGTGTTTTTTGCCTTTCATAAAGTAATGTTGTCCGCGCATCTTGGCAAACTTAAACTGCTGATTCTCATAGTCTTCAGGTGTAGCAAAGGAGTAATGCAGCAGGTCACCGTGAAGCACTGTCTCTTTTATTTCAGTAGAAAACTCTATCGTTTCGTGAATCTCGCCCTGCCACTTCCCCACTGTGCGGTTCCAGATACGGATTTTACGGTCGGGATACCAGCCGCAGTGACGTATCCAGTGGCCGCAGTAGTTGGTCAGGCGGTTCATACTGAACACTTCATCGTCGGAGAGGCGTTGGTTTTTAAGCTCCGAAATGGAGTTTTTCAGCTTTTCTGATAGTTCTTCGTCGGCGTCGATGCTTAGAATCCAGTCGTTGGATGCGAGGTTGTTGGCGAAGTTTTTCTGTTCGGAATAGCCCAGCCAGTCCTGTTGTACAAATCTGACGTTGAACGACTTACATGTCTTTTCTGTGTTGTCGGTTGAGCCAGAGTCGACCACGACAATCTCATCTGCGACATCTTTTATTGATTCAAGACATCGGGCTATGTTACGTTCTTCGTTTTTTGTGATTATGACGGCCGTGAGCAGCATTGCACAATTTTTTGCAAAGGTAGTAATTAATTTTAAGATCTGCAAAAAAAATAATCGGAATCTCATCAAGCCTTAAACCCCTTACAGCGGCTACCTTAACGCCTTTAATGCCCTTAACGGCCTTAACGCCTTTAATGCCGCCGCCAAAGGTGGTTAAAGAAAAAAGCCCCGGTGCTTTTGAAAAACACCGGAGCTTTTGTTTTTTTTACACGCCCTGCCCGTTTTGCGGGTAAGGGTAAATTCTACTCAACAACGCGAGCCAAGCGGACCGAGACCCCGAAGCGCCTACTGTTTTGGCCCTGAGGAAACAAATTGTCCGAACCGAAGTCCACGCAGTACGCGAAGCTTTCAGACGATCCGGTACTCGACCAGTAGAACCCGTGGGAACCGACACTGGTGACCGAATAACCATTCCGGTAGCCTGCGGCTGGCAAGAACACGCAACCCACGGCCTCCATCTTGCCCCAGTCGGTTGCATTGTATTGGTTGCCTTCCCAGCTGGTGTTGCCAGCCACATTGACACCTGTTGGAGCAGCGACTCCCTCTGGATGGGTATAGTTGTCAGGAAACAGTATAACGCCATGAACCGAACCGAACAGATATGCTTTGGCGAACCTTGCATTCTTTACATTGTTCACTGTTGACGATTCGCGGCAGTTAGTTCCGGGGTTGGCACCGTCGCGAGGTCCCAAAACCCATTCCCACTCGTCTTTGGTAAGCGTGCACCAGTTGTTGTGGCCGCCGAGGTTTGCGGCGTTGGCCACGACACACCAGTCGCTCTTCAGAGCCTCATTCACAGTGTTACCGTAACTTGAGGACACGTCATTGTTGTTAATGCCATAGGCTGCCAATGATGAGCTGGCTCCAACCCATCCGAAAAGGTCGACGGTGCCGGGAGTCGTAACGTAATTGTCGCGTACAGCCGTGTTGGCGGTGGCGTTGCCGATGATTGAATACTGGGTAGGTGCAAATGACCATGTCCAGCCGGATGTTGAGTTTGCGGTTGTGTTGGTGGCTCTCAGGTTACCCGGGGCGAAACGCACCTTTTTATTCGGACTTATTGAGATTCCCACAGCGCTGCTCATAGTCATGCTTACTCCTGTGGTGTAAAACATGTTATTTGTGATTTTCGGAACGTTGCATGTGCCGGAATATTCACCAACATCTACAGTTGCGTCATCAACAGCATCCTGTGGAAGAAGGATTGCCCATTTTACCGAGTTGCTCTCGGAATAGAGTGTAACTGTTCCTGTCGTTTCTGTAGGTGTGATGCCTGCGTTCGCAAAATCAATGGTGGCTTCTGTCTTCATGCCTCCAACTGTTATCGGTGCGCTTATCTCTGTAGCCGTAGTAAACTTAACGAGACCGCACTTGTTGAGCAGCGTGCAGCCGTAGGTGGCGTTTTCATCGGTGTATGTGCTCGTCGATCTTCCGAATGAGAGAACAGGAAGCTTGCTGCTCTGGTTGGCGATGCTTACAGTGTAGGATGTCGTTCCCGCTGAAGGCGAATCAAGCGTCAATCCGCCGAGGAAGTAGAAATAGAGGTAGTCGCCCACTTCAGGCTCGGTGATATTGCCGCTGAATTTGCCGTTTTCATATTCAAGGGAACCGAGATACTTTTTACCATCGCCGACATAGATTATGTCGTGGTCGGTGTATACCACTGCGCCGGTGCCAGGATTGACCGTGTGCTTGTCGCCACCAACGTTAACTGTAATGTAAACTGTCTTGCCGAGGTTGTTAGGAGTCGCTATTGTGTCGACGTTTTTCTTTTTGCACTGGGATAAACCTAACACCAATGCGAATGCTATTATTAATAATGTGCTGAGTTTTTTCATTTTTTGTTGATTTTGTTTTAATTTAATAATTTGTTTACTTTTGTCATTTCGAGCGAAACGAAGTGGAGTCGAGAAATCCTTTTTATTACATAACATTGTATTAAAACACTTTTTCATATGTTTCTACTTAAGAGGATTTCTCCACTACGCTTCACTACGCTTCGCTCCGGTCGAAATGACGTTTGCGGCGCACTGCGGCGTAGCCGGCACCGACGGCGGTGAGGATTAGTAATCCGCTGCCCAGTGGAGCCGGGTCCTGCCCGAACGTCTGGTTGTTGAGATTGTAACCGCCGTTGACATCAGAGCCGAAGGTCTGGTTGTTGAGGCTGTAGGCGCCGTTTCCGTCACGATTGGAATACTCTCCAGCATCACGGAAGAAACCGTCACTTTGGGCGGTCGTCGTTGTCGGCGACAACATACACAATGCCATCGCCAGAGAAAGCACTAAGACTTTCAGTTTGGTTGTTCTTTTCATTTTTAAACAGTAAAGTTAACCGGTTAGTTAATGATTTTTTTTTAAACTGATTATGAATGCACGAAAACAGAAAAGACATACCACTCCAATGCGGAGGTATGCCTCTAAGAAGCCCTCCGCACCTTATAAGTCCGTAATATCTTGAATCAATAGTCATTTAAAAAAGTAGCGGCTGCAAAATTACGACATTTTTTAATATGATTATCAAGAAGTTAAAAGTTTTTTAATGGTTCTGAATTATTCATATAAGATTCCACTTTTCCACTATTTTATACACAGCGCCATCGGGTCTCAAGATGCTTTGGAACAATATTATTTCTTTCACTTCCTGGTGGATGTAGGTCTTCTGCTCGATGGCCTGGACAACCTTCTGGAAATACTGTTTCTCGCAGAGGTCTTTGATGCGACCGAGGGTCAGATGCGGCACAAAATTTTGTCTGTCACGTTGATAACCAATGCTATCGAAGGCGGTCAGCACATCTTCTTCGAGGCTCAACAACTCATCGGGTGTCTGCTGCATGCCGAGCCATAGCACGCGCGGGGCGTAGCGGGCTCCGAAGATGCCGGTGCGGTTGAAGTCCATGGTGAAACTATGATGATTTTCAACGACTTTCGACACTGCCTCGATGATTCTCGGCTCGTCCTGAGGGGGCGTCTCGCCGATGAATTTCAAGGTCAGATGTATGTTGGTGGGCTTCACCCAGTTTATCATCTTCTCATGCGACAAACTACGGCGTAAACCGTCAAGCAGCGGTTTAAATCCGTTGTTTTCGGTATTTATCGGAATTGCAAGAAATAATCTCTTCATATTTTTTCTTTTGGTTCACGCAGATATCGCAGAAACCGCAGATATTTTTATTCTTCCATAATCTAATCTGCCAGATTGCTCGCGACGCGAGCTGCAGATTTCGCAGATCGAACTGTGGAAGATTATTTCTGCGTTATCTGCGAGATCTGCGTGAGGCTAATTACATTTGTTTATAGTCTTCAGCGAGACCGCCTTCTGATGTTTCACGATAGAGATATGGGATGTCGCGTCCTGTCTTATTCATTGTGTCCACCACTTTGTCGAACGACACTCTATGTCTGCCATCGCTGAATGTCGAGTATATGTTGGCATCCAGGGCGCGTGCTGCTGCGAAGGCGTTACGTTCGATGCATGGTATCTGGACAAGACCGCACACAGGGTCGCATGTCATGCCGAGATGATGTTCGAGAGCCATCTCGCAAGCATATTCTATCTGTGCCACGCTACCGCCAAAGATCTGGCAGGCAGCACCGGCAGCCATCGCACATGCCACTCCTACCTCGCCCTGGCAGCCGACTTCGGCACCGGAGATGGAGGCGTTGGTCTTCACGATATCTCCAATAAGACCTGCGGTTATCAGCGCGCGAAGGATACGCATCTCGTCAAACTCATAGCTCTTAGAGATGTGATACAGCACCGCAGGCAGCACTCCGCATGAGCCGCATGTAGGCGCAGTGACGATGAGTCCGCCCGAGGCGTTCTCCTCCGCGACAGCGAGGGCATACGAAAACACCAGACCACGGTTACGCAAGGTGTGATGCTGATAGCCCATGGCCTTGATATGATATTGCGTGGCTTTTCTGGCCAGATTCAACGGTCCGGGCAGACGGCCTTCGGTGGCGAGACCACGCTCCACAGCCTCTTTCATGGCAGCCCAGACGTTTTTCAGATGGTCGATGAGAGTCTCATCATTCTCATTATCAAGCACATACTCCCAGTATGTCTTACCTTTCTCCTCGCACCATTTCATGATGTCGGTCATCTTCGTCAGCGGATAGATGTCGGGCAGCACCGACGGCTTGCCTTCCTCTTCGAGGGCGCCTCCGCCAACGCTGTAAACCGTCCATTCTTCAAGGACTTTATTATCTTTATCTAAAGCCTTGAATGTCATTCCGTTAGGATGATAAGGCAGGAATATCTTCGGCTGCCAAACGATGTTCACCGGTGCATGAGGCTGCAGCACCTCAAGGATGGCGACATCGGTAAAGTGGCCTTTGCCGGTGGCGGCGAGGCTTCCGTAGAGTGTGACCTCAAACGAGGCTGCGTCAGGATGACGCTCAAGGAACTGCTCAGCAGCAAAACGAGGAGCCATAGTGTGGCTCGATGACGGGCCGTGACCGATGCGATAGATTTCTTTGATAGTTTTCATAATTCATTTATTTGTCATTTCGAGCGTAACGTAGTGGAGTCGAGAAATCCTTGTTATGCCTTATTATTGTTTTAAAACCTTTTTCATATTGTTTGTGTTAAATGAGGATTTCTCCACTTCGCTCCATTCCACTTCGCTCCAGTCGAAATGACGGAGGGATTGTTCGTTCCGCTCGAAATGACGGAAGGTATAGCGTTTATCAATTTTTTAGTATATTCATTTTTCGGGTTGTTAAAAATCTCATCGGCGTCGCCGAGTTCCACTGGGCGGCCGTTGTACATCACGAGGATGCGGTCTGACATGAAGCGGACGACGCTGAGGTCGTGTGAGATGAAGATATATGTGAAGCCGAAGTCTTTCTTGAGGCGGTTCAACAGGTTCAGCACCTGAGCCTGCACCGACACGTCGAGAGCCGACACCGACTCGTCGCAGATGATAAGCTTCGGGCGCACCGCCAGTGCCCTCGCGATGCATATTCGTTGCCTCTGACCGCCGGAAAACTCATGCGGATAACGCTGATAATGCTCAGGTTGCAGTCCGACCTCTGTGAGCAGCTCGCACACCTTGTCGCGACGACGTTTGGCGTCAGGTTCGAGGCCATGCACCAACATCGGCTCCGCTATCGCGTCGCCGATGCGCATCTTCGGGTTCAGCGACGAATAGGGGTCCTGGAACACTATCTGCGCATGTTTGCGGTATTCACGTAAGTCGTTGCCGCTCAGCGACATCACATCTCTGCCTTCGAAGATAATCTTGCCATCGGAAGGCTCTACCAGACGTAAAATCGAGCGCCCGAGGGTCGTCTTTCCGCATCCCGACTCACCCACCAGACCGAGTGTCTCGCCAGGATAAACGTCCAGGCTGACGTCATCGACGGCCTTCACATGGTCGTAGACACGGTTGAAGATGCCTTTCTTAAGCGGGAACCACGTCTTCAGATGCTCCACCTTCAGCAATGGCTCACGGCTATATATCTCTTTCAGATGAGATTCTCTTTCTTCTTGAGTGACAATGAGTTGCTGCTTGAAATCAGCGTCATCACTCCAGGTGCCGTCGAGGAACTCCTTCACTATCGGCAGTTGTTTCAGTCGGAAATCCATCGGAGGACGGCATGCGAGGAGGCCTTTTGTGTATGGGTCTTTCGGATTGTTGAGGATTTCCTGGGCTTTGCCGTATTCGACGACGTTGCCGTTGTGCATCACCGCGATGTAATCAGACACCTCAGAGACGACGCCGAGGTCGTGCGAGATGAAAATCATCGAGAGGTTATCGCTCTTTTGCAGCTCCTGCAGCAGCTTCAGGATCTCTTTCTGCACTGTGACATCGAGGGCTGTGGTAGGCTCGTCGGCAATCAGAACCTCAGGGTTGCATGCCAGCGCCATCGCTATCATCACACGCTGTTTCTGTCCGCCCGAGAGCTCGTGAGGGTAGCTCTTGTAGATGGCTTCGGGGCGTGGCAGAAGCACCTTTTTAAACAGAGATATGACGCGTAACTTCGCTTCTTCTTCGGTCACGTCTTCGTGGGCAAGGATGGCTTCGGTAACCTGAAAACCGCACTGGAACACAGGGTTGAGCGAGGTCATCGGCTCCTGAAATATCATGGCGATGCGTTTGCCTCGGACGTCGTGCATCCCGCTTTCCGAGAGATGCAGTATGTCTTTCCCGTCGAGGGTTATCTCATCGGCGGTTATCTTCGACTGTTTCTCGTTGAGAAGCCGCATCACCGCGAGGTTGCTCACCGACTTCCCGGAGCCCGACTCGCCGACGATTCCCAGCGTCTTCCCTTTCGGCACCTCAAAACTGACACCATGCACCGCCTCGTTCCATTCACCGTCGCGAAGGAAACTGATTTTCAAGTTCTTTATTTGAAGCAATTCACCCATTTTGTCATTTCGAGCGGAACGTAGTGGAGTCGAGAAATCCTCCATCAACGTTAACATTCGGTATTATTTCGTCTATATTCATAATTTCCTTATCATTTACCAAACTTAT
>JAEEGH010027761.1_pt1 | contig 11188 bp, 12 predicted proteins | sample 9134181 | NCBI WGS metagenome assembly JAEEGH01 (sample SAMN16246544, study PRJNA631951) | gut metagenome | biome: gut microbiome; feature: rumen; material: DP-attached | host: Bos | place: Iran: Karaj | collected 2018-10
TCACCCTTATGTTTGGTTCAAAGATACTTCACTTCCCGCATAAGTCCAGAGAATCCGTTCAGACTGAATATGATTATCGCGGGAAAAAGGGGCCGGGTATTGTTTTGTCGACGAAGGATTGTTGCTACTATCTGTATTCCAAGGCAGATGATTTCAATCCGACGGAGCTTCAGTTTGTAGGGGAATGGTTATATGAAAGCAAGTGATTCACTGACAGTTCGTGGTAAGGTTATCAGAAACAGGATAACCATGGCGCCCACCGTAAAATTTGATTACGCGGGTCCCGACGGTAAAGCTACCGAAAAGCACATCGAGCATTACAGGGAAAGAGCGGAGCACGGATGCGGACTTATCTGCGTTGAGGCCACCGCGGTTTCACCTGACGGAAGATTCTGGACCAATCACATGGGTCTTTGGGATGATGATCAGATAGAAGGGCATGCGAAGATTGCAAAGGCATGTCATGATAACGGCGCGGTAGTCATCGTACAGATCAATCACACCGGTATCACATCGAATCCTGAACTTGGTCCTGCCATAGGACCTTCTTCCGTACCCACAAGAGATCCCGAAGTGATGTCGGTCGAGATGACACTTGATGATATTATGAAGATGGAGGATTTGTTCGTAAGCGCTGCGGTAAGAGCCAAGAAAGCAGGCTATGACGGAGTACAGCTTCACGGATGTCATTCGTATCTGATAAATCAGTTTATTTCCAAGAAGACGAATCTTAGAACGGATGAGTACGGCGGAAGCGTAGAGAACCGTGCAAGATTCGGGTCAGAGATTATCAAGGCGATACGCAGAGAGTGTGGGGATGATTTTATCATCTCGATACGGACTGCAGGAATAGAGCCGGATGTAGCTACCGCAATAGAGATTGCGGAAGAGTATGTTAAGGCAAGCGTTGATATGCTGCAGGTTTCCACGGGTATTGAGTGGGATGATCCTACGCATAAAGAGGAAGGTGAACCGTATAACAAGTTTGCCAAGCTCGGAGTCAGATTCCATGAACATTTTAAGGGCAGGGTTCCGGTTTCTTGTGTAAACAGTCTGTATGAGCCTTCTGTTATCAGGTACTTGCTGGAGAATGACTTGGTTGATCTTGTGGATCTGGGACGTCCTATTTTGGCGGATCCGGCAATAGTCGAAGCTGTACTCGAGGATAAGCCGTTCGTTAAGTGTTTTGATTGTCCCAACTGTCAGTACGGGCCTTTTATGCCGCACAAATGTCCCGCAGCTATGAAGCGGGGAGTGAAGTTCGAATAAAGCTTAATTTGCACCCCGCGTGAGCGGGGTGTATTATTATCTTGTACTCGCTGAGAAGCGAGAAGTCGAAATCAAAATCTTCAAATACGGAGGGAATTCGTTCCCACATTACCTTGTGTGATCAGGGAATGAGCCTCCGTGTCTCTTTCCCTGTGTATATATTTATTCTGATTGATTCAGGGAAAGAGAGGACATATGGAAGATTACAAGATTAATGAAAAGAATAAGGACAGGTTATTTAGGTTTTTATTCGGAAACGCTGAGTACAAAGATAATGCATTATCTTTATACAACGCGGTTAATGGCACAGATTATAAGAATGTAGATGATATAACGTTTTATACGATAGACGATATCATATATATTCACATGAAAAATGATGTGGCCATTCTTTTCAACAGTAGTTTGTCATTATGGGAGCATCAGTCGACTTATAACCCAAACATGCCGCTAAGGGGATTGATCTACTTTGGGAGTATGTATGGGAAATATAATAAGCAGAACCATAAGAATATTTATGGAGAATCGCTGATAAAAATTCCCTGTCCCAAGTATTGTGTGTTTTATAATGGCACGAAAGACAGACCGGCTGTTGAGAAAATACATTTGAGCAGTGCGTTTGAGAGTTCAGTCAATTCAGGAGAATTTGAGTGGACGGCTACCATGTATAATCTCAATTCAGGGAAGAATGAGGAACTGCTCAGTAAATGTAAAGTATTATCGGAATACATGTCTTTTGTTAATGCCGTACGAAAGAACTATGAAGAAGGAATGGATGCGGAGGTTGCTGTCGACAGAGCGGTAACGGAATGCATCCAAAACGGAATACTAGCGGACTATCTGCGTGGACACAGAGCGGAGGTGATAGCCATGATATTAACTGAATTTGATGAAGAGGCTTATCGCAAGGGGATTTACGAAGAGGGACATAAAGAAGGACTGGAGCAGGGGATAAAGCAAGGTATAGAACAAGGTATAGAACAAGGTATTGAGCAGGGATTGTCGCAAGGAAGATTAGATATGCTTCTTTCACTTGTTAAGGACGGAAGCCTAACAGTAGAAAACGCATCTGCTAAGCTAAATGTCTCTGTGGAAGAATTTGAAAAACTAATGTCCGTAAAATAAAAAATTTTTAAGGGGGTGAAACGACAGTAAACGTCTCACCCCATTTTTTAGGAGAAGGTATGTCAAAAGGCAAGAAGATTAAAAAGATTGTTTTTGGGTTTTTGATAGCAGTAGTAGCGCTTATAGCTGTGGCAGCAGGCGTATGGTTCCTTGCTCTTAACCCATACAGGGGAAATGTGGAAAATCCCGATGAGACACTGGCACTTGATACTGTTCTTACGAAGGAACAGGCTAAGGAAGACATCGATTATGTGATGGAGATGTACAGAGATCGTCATCCTGCCTGGCTTGAAGACGGTAATGAGCGTGTTGCGAATGTTGAGGCTCAGTATCTGAAAGAACTGGAACTTCTTGATTCGATGACAGACGAGGAAGTCACTGTTTTGGCAGAGTGGCAGATGATATCCCGCATCATGCATGAACTCTATGACGGTCATTCAGGTGTCTATGCCTCATATAACGAGGGACTCTATATAGATGATTTCACTCAGATTAATGAGATAGGACTTCCCACTTCGATCGACGGAGTATCATACGACGAAGCATTTAAGAGATTCTGCGATGTGTATCAGTATGAAATGGAGAGCTTTGCGGAGTCGACTTTTCAGGGTAACGTGATCATAAACGAAACTTATCTGAGATGGTGCGGATTTGATACTTCGGACGGTATCGATATGACATACGATACCGATGACGGAGAACTTACCGTTCATTATGAATTTGTACCCATCACAGATGTAAAGGGATATGAAGGTAATATATCCGATGAAGATTATAAGTGGGTATATTATGACATCGATACCGAAAACGGAATCGGCATATTTACTCTTACATCATGTGAATACAATGATGAATATAAGAAGACCGTAAAGGATTTCTTTACGGCCGTTAATGAAGCGGGTATTCAGCATGTTATCGTGGATCTTCGTTGGAACGGTGGCGGAAATTCCATGGTTGCGGATGAATTCCTTAAGTATGTGGATATCGACGGTTTCTATACCTGGGGAAATCATGTAAGGTTTGGAAATTTCCTCATCAAGAATGAACGATCCTTCCAGAAAAACCACAGACTTGATCCTCAGTACTCCGGAGATATCTATGTTCTGACAAGTACCAGGACATTCAGTGCGGCAATGGACTTCACCATGGATATCATGGATAACGATCTGGGAATCGTTGTTGGAGAGGCCTCCGGAAATCTGCCTGATTCCTACGGAGATATCCTGCGGTTCCAGATGCCTAATTCAAGGCTTCAGTTCAGCATATCCTACAAGAGATGGTTCAGAACCGATGAAAGCAAAGCAGGTCAGCCGCTCGAACCCGACTATCCCTGCCCTTCGGAAGAGGCTATGGATAAGGCATATGAGTTAATCCTTAATTCCTAAATACACACTCATCTCGCCCTCACCTCTGTTAGCCCAGAGGTAGTAGGGGATAAGTTTTACTTTGATGTCTTCGATCGTTCTGCCGGTATAAGTTTTGTACAGGGATGTGGAACTTATCCCTGCTCCATCGGACTTGATCCGGCAGGCATCTGCGGAAAGTTTAATAACGTCATATCCGAATTCTCCCGTGATCTCCTCTGTGAGATTTGCGGGAGTTTTTATATGTATCTCTCTGAGAGCTTTGCCGTTATCTGCTTCTTCCGCGCAGTATACTATGGGGCCTCTTACGACTGCGACTTTACCGGCATCTTCGGCAACTTTTTCGTCGGCAACAACGAGTTTCGGGATCATGTCGAATTCCAGGTCTATATCCACAATATCATCATTGAAGCATGAGCAGTAGAAGTATCCGTTCTTGAATTCGGTTTTAAGTCTTTCGTAACCCTGAATCTTGAAATTACCTTCCGCCCATCCCGGCATTCTGAGCGCAAGGGTAAAGTCTGTGGCTGTTGCTCCTTTAACCTTGATGCTGATTTTACCGTTGTTGGGGAAACCGGATGTCATGGAGATCTTGATCTTTTTTCCGTTTACGGTTTTATGAGTTTCACTTCCTGCGTAGAGATGCACGAAGAGCGTGGTGTCATCTTCCGTATAGATATACTGATCAAGGGATGAGATGAGTCTTGCGATGTTGGGAGGACAGCATGCGCAACCAAACCACTTCTGACGAACGGGCTTTACATGTGTTTTCCTTTCATCCTTATGACAGTTTTCGGGAATGACTTCCAGAGGGTTTACATAGAAGAAGCTCTTTCCGTCCAGTGCCATACCGGCAAGGACTGTGTTATAGAGGGCAAGTTCCATGATGTCGGCGTATCTGGTCTGAGGGTCAAGCTGCAGCATCCTGCGTGCAAAAAAGACCAGTCCGATGGCTGCGCATGTCTCGGAATATGCGGTGTCATTGGGAAGATCGTAGGGAAGAGAAAATGCTTCCCCCAGATGAGTAGCGCCGATTCCGCCGGTTATGTAGAGTTTGGTGTTTACGATGGAGTCCCAGAGCTTTTCACATGCCTGTTTAAGGGCTTCGTCACCCGTGCGCAGTGCCATGTCCGCCATTCCGCTGTAGAGGTAAACCGCTCTGACGGCGTGACCGACCGCTTCGTCCTGCTCTCTTACGGGCTTGTGAGCCTGATGGTAATAGTCGGGCTTTCCCTTCATATCGGGATGTTCGGATTCGAAATAGTTGGGCTCTTTGCCGCGTTCATTGATAAAGTACTCGGCAAGCTCCAGATATCTCTTGGTACCGGTACGGTCATACAGTTTGAAAAGAGCCATCTCAGCGATCTCATGACCGGGATATCCGTTTATTTTGCCCTCACCTTCTCCGAATACGGAATAGACATAGTCCGCATATGATCTTGCTACGGTCAGGAGTTTGTCTTTGTGAGTTGCACGTTCGTATGCGACCGCAGCTTCTACGAGATGTCCCAGACAGTAGAGTTCGTGATGATCTCTTAAGTCGGTGAAGATCTTATCGGTTCCGTTAATGATGTAGTAGGTATCGAGATATCCGTTTTCCAGCTGGGCATCCGCCACTATATCGATAGCCCTGTCCGCAGTCTCTTCAAGTTCGGGATCCGGGTGATTTGCAAGGCTGTATGCCACAGCTTCTATCCATTTATAGAAATCGCTGTCCTGGAAAACAAAACCGTAGAATTCATCGTCTTTGGCGTCTTCCCTTTTTTCCGGGAAAACGGCGAAGCCTCTGTATGTGAATTTGGGCTCCTTGAATTTAGAGCCTTGTTTTTTCTTGCGCTTGTTCAAGGCAGCGGCTGCTTTGAAGTTATGCATGCAGTAGCTGGCCTGTGCTTCGGGAATGCGGTCGTTTAAGATTTCCCACTGATAGGGTATGACCTCGGTGCGAACCAGTTCTCTTTTGCGGGACCAGAATTCGTCCGTGACAGAAACTTTCTTTACATCTAATGGTTTGATATTCATATAAATTCCCCTGTTCATAAGAAACGGATTTTAAACATTTCATAAAAACTATGAAAATTATATCAAAAAAATATGTTGACAGGGTAGTGTTATGGGTGTATATATAACACATGAACAGTTAATATAAACAGTCAGGGAGGTACATATGAAAGAAGTTGATTTCGGTAAGTATGGAAAGATGCCTTTGATAGTTTTTATGCTGTGGATTGTCGCTGCTGCCATGTCGCTCACGGCTTTGGCACTTCTGATCCTGGATATCGGCGGGGTGGTAAGCGTAGCACTTTGGAAGAGCATGTTGATCCTGGCCATCGGAGTCATTATCAATTGGGCATGTTTAATAAGTTACAAGTTGAGAAACAAAGAAAGTAAGGAGGAAGGAATATGATCGTAAGAAATTATAAGACCATCAAGGAATCATCAAACAATATGAAAATGATCTTGTACGCAGCAGTTCTTCAGGCGCTGGTCGGTGTAGCACTTTTGTTCATGAATATGGTTGAAGCCATAGATATTCCTTTATATGCACCCATGATGCTGATAACTTCCGCAGCACTTATCAGTAAAGCGGCTATTTGTGAGTGTAAGGATGATACTAATAAATGAAACTGATAAACGGGTTAACGAAATGAGGTAATAATGATTATTTCACAATCGTCGGGGGTCCCGATATATCAGCAGATAGCGGACAGCTTCAGAACCGACATTTTGGAAGGACGGCTTAAGGAGGGCGAATACCTTCCAAGTATAAGAGGACTGGCCAAAGAATTAAAAATAAGCGTGATCACAACAATGAAAGCATATGAGCTTCTGGAAGAAGAAGGAATGATCACGGCGGTACAGGGTAAAGGCTATACCGTAAACGCTCAGGACGGAGAGATGCTTAAAGAGCAGCATATGCGTAAGGTCGAAGACGGGCTTATGCAGGCGATAGCTTCCGCAAGGATCGCCGGGTTATCTGAGAAGGAGCTCATAGAGACATTAAAAGTATTGCTTTCGCTTAAGGAGAATTAAGAAATGGAATTTAAGAGCTGTATTCACGGTGAAAACATCGTAAAGAGGTACAAGAATTTTGAACTGAATGTTCCGGTTGTTGATATCCCTCAGGGATTTGCCACCGCACTTATCGGAGAAAACGGAGCCGGCAAGTCGACTCTTCTCGACATTCTTGCAGGCATCAAGCTTGATTACAAAGGAAATCTCAAGTTCTTCGATAAGTTTGATGATCATGACAGAGAGGTAAATCCCGAGGTCAAGAACCGTATCGGATATGAAGGAACCGGTAATTACTATCTTCCTTCATGGACGATCAAGCAGGGAAGGGATATTCAGTCACTGCTCTTTGATAATTTTGATGAAAAAAAATACATCGATATCTGCAATAAGCTGGAAGTTCCCGCTGATGACGGCAAGAAGATCTCGGATCTTTCCGACGGTAATAATATGAAGCTTAAGCTTGCAGGTGTTTTTGCGAGAAAGACTGATGTGCTTCTCCTCGATGAGCCCGCTTCTCCTCTCGATCCTCTTATGAGAGACAAGCTTTGCGAGATGATCCGCTCATATCTTCTTCTCGATGAAGGCAACAAGTCGGTTCTCTTTTCAACACATAATATCGCTGACATGGAAGCGGTAACGGATTATGCGATCATCGTTGAAAACGGAAACATTGTAGAGAGCGGTTTTTCCGAGGAACTTAAGGAGAAATACACTGTGGTAAAGGGTGACAAGAAAGACGAAGAAGCCGCTTCAGAAGTTCTCTACACCATTACTTCAAATAATTACGGATTTGAGGGTATGGCACTTACCAAGGATCTTGAAAACCTCAAGGGACTTGATGTCGTAACCGAAATGCCTACACTTTCACAGGTATGTGTTGCGGTTATGAAACACAATTCCAAGCTCTACACCGGAAGTATTTTGTAAAAGGCGGGAAGTGTAATGAAGAAACTAATTAAATCATATATGTGTTTCAGCCCGCTCAAATACAACATCATATTTCCGATACTTGAGTTGGTGATCGGAGTAGTAGTAGGGCTTTTCGCAGCCGTGTTGTCGGATGATATGGTTGTAACGACGGTCGCGATAGTTGGTGTGCTTATGATGGCCGATATGTACGGTGACTTCTTTGTATTTCAGGGTTTGTTTTCCAAAGAATACGAATTCGGAATATTGAGAAATTCTCTCAAGGGTGAGAGCGTGCTTAAGCTGGCCATTATAGGAGACCAGATAAGAAGGGTGATACTTAATTTTCTCGTTCTGCTCGTGCCTGTTCTTATATTCAAGAGTGCACTTTATAGCGCGGGAATAGTATCAAATGGAGCAGAGGTCGCAGCGCTGGCTCTTTGCCTTGCACTGGCAGAGGTGTTTGCGATAACCGTAGGATTTATGATCACCAGGATGGTTTATAACTTCCAGGACGGAATATTTGCAATGATGCTCGTATCGCTCATAAGCGGAGGACTTTTGTTCGGAGCGGTTTTTTCGATTTTAAGGCCCGGCACCAATCCTTATCTGTGGATCATTGTATTGGCAACACTTTCACTTATTGTATCTTTTATTATGATTGAGAGAGCGATCAGTAAATTCAGGCTCTCGTTTGGAGAAAAGAAAATGGGAAGATTCGGAGACGATTCCAAAAAGAAATTATGGATTTTTATAGCTGTAGCATTTGTACTTAATTATCTGATGCTTCCTCTCATGTATATGGGAGTTAAGAACGGCCAGGATACCAGCGTGTTCGTACTGGTTCAGATGTTTTATCCCGCATGTGCGGTAGTGCTCGGAAAACTGTTCTCTTATAATGAGGGAAAACTTCCTAAGGCATTTTTCATAACAATAATCGTTACAACTCTTCTGGGAGTTTTTGCAAGTGCACTCAGCGTATTTGCACCTCAGACCATTGAAACCGCGATTGGTTCCGTGGATCTGTATTACAACCTTATGACCACCGTTGTAATAATCGTATGTATCCTTTCTATCGTATTACTCTGTGTATGCGGCAAGGAAAAGAGAGCAAATGCCGGTCTCAGATTTAAGAATCCCGGAAAGTCACTGATGTTTATTCTTCTCTATGTAGTGCTTTTCTTTGGAAGACTCCTGGTTCTTACTATTGTCGGATGCGCTCAGGAAGGAAGGATCGCAGATGTCTTCACTGAATTTGTCTCAATGTTCACTTACGATGGCGTTGGAGTAATGTGGTTCAATGTTTTCCTCAATCTCCCTCTTACCTTCGTTATGTTCTTCGGAGAAGAATACGGATGGAGATATTACCTCCAGCCCATCATGCAGAAGAAATTCGGTGTAGCTTTCGGAACCATTCTCCTTGGTATTGCTTGGGGAGTATGGCACATCGGTGAAGATTTCATGTTCTATTCAACCGAAACGGGCGCGCAGATGCTTTGCTCTCAGTTAGTTACCTGTATTTCATATGCTATCTTCTTCGGCTACGCATATATGAAGACCAAGAATATCTGGGTTGTTACCGTAATGCATTTCTTCAATAACAATATGATCATGGTACTTAGCGGAGATCTTTCCACATCTTCAATGCAGGGTGCGGTAGTGGATTGGAGTATGATCCCTCTTGCAATCATCGGATTCGTGGTATTCTGGGCATTTATTTTCACTCCTACCATGAGAGGAAAGGGTGAACCGCTCGAGGAGGTCTACAAGGTTGAGACGTTTTCTGCTCCCGAGGAGGCAAAATCATGAATAATCTTTTAAATGAGTTAAAGACAGCATATAAGATAGTCGGATACGGCGCTAAGATAAGGGTTAACTTTATGATGGCGGGATTGTTCCTTCTGATCGGTATACTTATGGAATTTGCAACCAGGGGAACACAGTCCACCGGAAGCTTCTACATAGTATTGTCGGGAATGTTCCTGTATCAGATGATAATGTCCTCGGACATATCGACCTTGGTTCAGGCTTCACCCTATAAGAAAAAGATTCAGTGCAACTATCCGATGATCGCGGTTATTCCCTGGATGTTTATATCACTTACGATCGTGCTGATAATTCATTATATGTTTATCATGCAGGATCCTTCAAAAGCTCAGCTTCAGTGCCAGACCCTGATCATACTCGGCGGATGCCTGTTCTTCATGCTGGCTTACTTCGGAATTGCCTACAAATATTTTGTGGCTGCTACAGTGTTTATGGTAATATCGATTATGGTGATGATGTTTGCGATAAACGGATATTTCAGAAGTGAAAATCCTATAGAACTTACTTTTGCCGGAAGCGCGATTTTTGCTTATGTATGCTCTATAGCAGGATGCATAATTTGTAAGGTTCTCACCGAGATTTTCTATAAGAAGGATCTGTCCCCTTTGGCTTTCAGAGGACTTATCAAGAAGAATTGACCGGAGGTCTTATGGATCGAAGAATAGAGAATGCCGTAAATTCGGCTCTTATTCTTAATTCTCTTTAATGGGCAAGGTGCTCACTTTATGTGAGTGCCTGCCCTTTTGTGTTAAAGATAGGCAGGTTAAGATGAAAGTAGTATTGGAAAAAGTTGAATCCGGCGATAAGGAGGGTGCGGTAATAAGGACCCTTAATGTGACGGACGGGATCAAGGCGGCAGTTGAACTCCTTGAAAATAATCGCAGAAGTATTCCGGTTACGGACAAGGAAAGCATGGATTACGGAGAGAGCCTTATGCTTGGAACGGATCTTATCTACTACGTAGAATCCGTGGACAAGAAAACCTTCGTCTATACCAAGGATATGTGCTATGAAACCAAGCACAGGTTATATGAACTTGAAGAAATATTAAGTTCAAATTTCTTCAGATGTTCCAAGTCGCTTATCATAAATATTCGTAAGATAAAAGGCGTAAAGTCCGAACTGAACGGTAGAATGATCGCAGAGCTCTTAAACGGTGAGCAGATGGTGATCTCGAGGAATTACGTTAAAGATCTTAAGAGAAAGCTGGGTGTGTGATGACTAAACTAAAACTTATCTTTAATCAAACGCTGATGATAGCAAGTGCGATACTTTTCGGATTGGGCGTACAGGAGGCTGTGGATTATCTGATCACGGGGGATGCATATCTCAGGTGGCAGTGGTTCATTCCTTTATCAATAATCCTGTGTGCGTTTGTTTGTTCCGTGCCATCGATCATCTTCATGGATGATATCTCTACAGGAAGAACTTTTAAACTGAAGGTGGTGCTGCATTTCTTATGTATATTTGCTGCGGTAAGTTTGTTCGCCACGTTGTTCGGATGGTATGAGAAGCTCAGCGAATATCTGATCATAGCGGGGATGATATTTATTATCTACGGATTTACTTGGGCCGCCACTTTCTGGCTTGCCAAGAAGGATGAAGAGAAGATAAACGAAGCCCTTGATGAGATGAGGGATGAAGAGTAAATAATGACTATGAGGTGAAATAGGACGACGGTGGAA
>JAEEGH010027763.1_pt1 | contig 11187 bp, 8 predicted proteins | sample 9134181 | NCBI WGS metagenome assembly JAEEGH01 (sample SAMN16246544, study PRJNA631951) | gut metagenome | biome: gut microbiome; feature: rumen; material: DP-attached | host: Bos | place: Iran: Karaj | collected 2018-10
GTGGCACTTATTCACAAATAACCAAGGGTTATTGACGAGCAATTTGACATTGACTCGTCACCTTACGGGCTGAACGGCGTTCTGCTCCCTGCTGTCCGGTCGAGAGCAGGGAAGTGTCGAGCCGACAGCAGGGAGCTGAGTAACGATTAGCAGGGAAGGTGTTGGAGTCAATACTTTCGGAGTAATCGAAAATACTTTTGGACTATTCAAAATTTCTTTCGGAGTATTGCATCTTAGTGCCGGGGTCAGCGTCGGCATTGCGGACTCGTGATTATCCGGCGGATTGGATATAGTGTTTTCTGTTGATTTTACCGTTGAAGGTACGTTCGACTTTCTCGACCTGACTGTAGAGCATGGGGATTTTGTATGCCTCCAGTCTCGTTTTCAGATGCAGGGCGAGGGCCTTGCGGTCCAGCGACTTGCCGTCCTTCATGACTACGAGGAGCTTCAGGGCCTTGCCGGTAATGATGTGGTCAACGGGTATGCACACGCAATCCTCTACGTCGGGAAACGCCAGTGCCGCATCCTCCACCTCGGTCGGTGCGACCTTGAAGCCGCCGACATTGATGACGTCGTCCTCACGGCCCGTGAGATGCAGCATGCCGTCGGCATCGAGCATGCCCATGTCGGAGGTGTAAACAGTATTGACCATTGAACATTGACCATTGAACATTGAACATTGACCATTGACCATTGAACATTGACCATTGACCATTGACCATTGACCATTGAACATTGAACATTGACCATTGAACATTGAACATTGATTGTCGCCAACGTAGCCGGTCATTAAGGTACGGCCCTTACAGGCGATGAGCCCCTTGTCGGTAATGATGATCTGCGAATGTTTCATCGGACGCCCCAGACACCCTGCCACGCATTTACCGTCGTTATAGTTGTAGGTGCTGATGATGCCGGTCTCCGTGGAGGCGTAGGTGTTGTAAAGGCGCGTATTGGGCAGCAAGCGACACAGCGCCGCCATGTCTGCCTGCGATATGGCTGCGGCACCGGTCTCGATGAAGTCCATTTTGTCGGCCAGTGCTGCCAGTTGTGCGGCACCAAACTGCAACAGCATGCGGATACTGGCGGGTACGAGGAATGTGGCCATCTTCGATGCGGGATATTGGAAGGCGTCGAAGAATCGGTTTAAGTCCTTCAGGCCGTCGACGATGATGGCGGTAGCCCCCAGCATCATGAGGGGATAGAGCTTCGACAGGCTTCCGATGTGGTTCAGGGGTCCGTTGACAACAAATGCCAGGTCGTGAGAGAATCCCTGTCCGTCGATGAGGTTTTCGGCATCGGCAATGATGGCGTCGTGGCTGATGATGACGCCCTTCGACCGTCCTGTTGTCCCCGTGGTGTAGAGGATGTCCGCCGAACCCTTCGGGACAGTATGGGGGCACAGCTCATGGGCAATCTTCTGGAACGACGCCTCGGGGAGGTCTTTTTCCAGCGGTGCTACGACACACCCCGCGACGTGATATGCAAAATAGTCCACGAGGTAGTCAACCGTCGGTAGGGCTCGCAGACAGACAATCTGTCCCTCCCGACAGCCGGCCTCCTGCAATGCCGCCGCCTTCCGGCTGATTCGTTCCTGCAGCATGCTGTAGGTGCAGTGCTCCCCGCCGCAGACGATTGCCGTCTTGTCAGGGTATAGTGTGGCGTTGCGTTCGATATAGCGTTCGATGGTCATAGTTTTATGTTCAATGTTCAACGTTCAATGTTCAACGTTTTCTCTTCCACCATTGCCACGATGCTGTCAAGCGTCTTCAGGTTCTTCGGCGTGGCGTCCGTCGCCTCCAACTTGATGCCGTATTCGTCGGAAAGCAGCATCAATATGGTTGTTACGCCCAGTGAGTCGAGTTCACTGAACAGGAAGTCGGAGTCGAAATCCACCAACGGCAGCGCTTCCTCTAATAATTGTCTAATCCTTTCTCGCATATTCTAAATTATTTGTTACGTTTTCGAAGGCGTGACGGGCCACGATGGCACGCTCGTCGTCGGCAACGACAGCCACATAGCGTCGCTGCGGATTGAGCAGTGCCACCAACAGTGCCGTTTCGCCCCAACCGTCGTCGGTGATGGTTTCGCCGTCCGACAGTTGACTTAGTTCAGCCTCGTGTCTGCGCCAGTAACGCAGCCGACGGTTGACGGCCATCGATATCTCCACCCCACGGTAGCGGTAGCGGTCGGAAACTTTCTGGTAAGCACTATTTCGATTTCTAAATAGTAATCCACAAAGGGTTATCGGCTGCTTGCGTTCGTTGCCGTTGCGGTCGTACACCAACCATCGGAAGCAATATGCTGGTAATAGCCATGCCATAAAGACGACTGTAAACATTCCCACGATGGTCACCTCAGCCAACGAGCGCAGGGCGGGATGGCGTGCCACAATTAGCGATCCGATGCCTATAAACATGATCAACGCTGAAATGATGATGCTTTGTTTGTATGAGTTCAGCATCTTGCGGCGGTAGGCATATTCGTACTGGCAACCCTCCGTCATAAAGATGGTGTAGTCGTCGCCCTGTCCGAAGATGAACGTTGCCAGGATGATGTTGACCACGTTAAACTGTATGCCCAGCAGTGCCATGATGCCCAATATCCACAGCCAGCTGACGGCCATGGGCAGGAACGATATGAGGGCCAGTTCGATGCTGCCCATCGAGAACCACAGGAAGAAGAACACGATGGCTCCGCAGGCCCAACCGATGTAGTTGAAATTGTCCGTCAGACTGCTTACAATGGCGGAGGTGATGTCTGAGGTCTGAGGGCTGAAGGCTGAGGGTGGGGGAGTGAGCGTCATGAGTTTGTAGAAGTCGTCGAACGAATCGTCGGCAAAGCCCATCGCTGCTGCTTTCTGCCGCAGTTGCTGACACAGTGCGGCACCCTTTGTGGTGCGCCATTCGTTCCACAGGGTGAGGGAAGACCTCTCCAACCTCCCCTGTTTAGGGGAGGCTCCGAGTTCTCCCCCTGAGCAGGGGGAGCTAGAGGGGGTCTCTGGGGTGAGAGCTGAGGGCTGTTCCAGCAGTTCTCTCGGAGAGAGTGTGGCGATGCAATGCATGTCCTGGCGCTGTTCGTCCGTCATATAGTTGATGTTGCGCAAATCAGCATCGAAAGAAGTCTGAAAACTGAAATATCCCAACACAACGGTCAGAGCAACAACCGTCCCTACAATCCACCGTTTGTTCTCCAGCTGTACATCGCCGAGTCGTTCGAGAAGTCTGATGGCTGATGGCTGATGTCTGATGGCTGATGGCTCTCTGACCTGAAGGTCTGAGTGTGGCACGCAATGATGGCTGAGGTCTGATTTCTTTTGCACCATGTGGGGTAACCATACGAGTACGAAGATGATGGTGCCGACGAGCAGGAATGCGCTGAAAAGCCCCAAGTCGCGCAATGCCACCGACTGCAGTGGTACCAGTGCCAGAAACGCCCCGACGGTGGTGACATTGCCAACCACCAGCGGCATCCTGATCTCTTTGAGTGCCGTCCGCACGTCCGTCGTATGTGACAGATGTGCGATGAGGTGCAGCGGATAGTTGACAGCTATACCCAAGATGACGGAGGATATGCCTATGACGATGATAGAGACATCGTTGTGAACCAGTGTGAGACAGCCCATTGCAAAAAGCCATCCCCATCCGATAGTGACTGCGATGAGCATCAGGTTACGTACGTTACGGAATACCAACCAAAGCAGAAATAGAATGAGAATCACCGCAAAGGTTATTGAAATGATGCTGTCTTTCTTTATCTGTTGAGCATTGCCGACAGCAATGACAGGACCTCCTGTCAGATGTATGCTGACGTCGGGATAGGCGTTGCCGACGCTGTCGCACACCTGTTGCAGCATCGCCACCAGCGCGGCATTATGCTCCGTCTCGCTGGCTCCGAAAGGCGAATCAATCAGAAGCATACTGCCATGAGCCTGATTGGTTGGTTTCTGACGAGCCAAAACAGACGCGAACAAATTCAGCGGGTCGTGCTGAATTTGCATAGCCGCCATGCCGCCACTGGGTAGCATCAGCATTTGCTTGTCGTTTTCCAGTTGACGGGCTATAAAGTCAGACGCTTCTGTCATGCTGTCTATACGAGCATAGTCCTCCGCAGTCAGCAGGTACGGCATCCGCGCATAGATGGTGTTCATAGCCTCTTGCACGACTTCAGGATCGTCACCCTGCAAAATGGCTAATGGCTTTTGGCTTTTGGTTGTTCGCAGTTCCGCCCTCTCTGTAAACAAGTCTACAGCAGGCTGACAGTCATTGTCGGCAGATTGAAATATGACATAGATACGACGTGCACTCGACGTATTCTGATATTCCATAAAGGCTTCTTGCTGCTCATTCTCCAGTGGCAGGAAGTCGGAAATATCTTCCTTATACGACTGCCCAGCTGTTAACAGCACCAATATGGCCGTTAACAGCATTAACGACGTCCAACGCCACAGAGTGTGCGCCTTATCTGTTGTCCACCGGATTCGCATAGATTCCCAAAAATATTTCCCGCAATCGTTCTATGTCGCACGTCTCCGCATAACGGTCCAGTTTCGCCAGATGGTGACGGAACACCTCACGTTCCTCGTCGGTGTACATCCCGCGGTAGCGCCCGTTGCCATACAGTATGTCGTGGGCCACGTAGTTGTTCGGCCACAGCTGGTATGCTCCGTTGATGCGGCGGTCTATCAGTTCCGCCACCGCCTTGTGGTATTCGTTGTTCGTCAGCCCCTCCATAGCCGCCAACTCTTCCGTGCGGATGGGTTCACACAGCGCCATGTGCACGCGTCCTTTCCATTGTATGATGCCTGTCATGATGCTGTTCAGGTCCTCGCCGGGCTTCTTCGTATATTTCGTGTACTGCGACTCATACAGTTCCAGGGCTTTCAGCACCTCGCACGACTCCCATTCGTAGGAGATGGCGACGGGCACGATGTTCAGTTCCGCCAATGCCTTCACGCGGTCTTTGTCCTCGCTCATGCAGAACATCTTTATAATGCCCTGGTCCGTGCGGTCTATGCCGTTCTTTGTCCGTCCGTTGCGCTGGGCAATCCACACCGACTCGCCCTTTTCCCTGATGGTATAGCGGATATATTCCGAGAGGTGTAGCGACTGGCGGTAGAACTCCTTGATGTCGCCCCCAGGCCGCGCCACCTTGAACATCTTGTTGCTCCGGCCTACGTCGATAACCACCGGATGACGCATCAGGTTTTCGCCAAACGTAATCTCCGTGGTCTCAAAACCGTTCTTCACCAGCCAATATTGCAGCAGACTGGCGTCGAGCATGATGTCCCTGTGGTTCGACACAAACAGATAATGCTTGTCAGGCGACAGCTGTTCCAGACCGGAAACGGTAAACGCCGTCATGCTGCGCGCAATGACCTGTTCGTTCACCTTCACCATTGCATCGTGCTGAAACTCACGAACTGTCTTAAACGCTCGGACGCGCTGACGTACATCTTCCAATGGTTCCGTCGGATATACAAACGATGCCAGTAACGGAAACACGTCGCTCGTCGCTATGCGCTCCATCGCTGCCAAAAACTCCTTCTCGTCATACGGACGAATATCGTCAAACTTACTTATCATGGTTTCATGTTTCATGTTTCATTGCAACGCCACACTCTCAAAGAGAGAAGTTTCAAAGGCTCTTTAGCCATTCCAAAAACATTTGCTTCCACTGGCGACACTCCGCAGTTCCTTTCCGTTCGCTGGCACCAAAGCCGTGACCGCCCGTCTGGAACTGCACATACCGGTGGCTCACTCCCGCCGCCGTCAGCGCCGAGTCGAGCAATACCGAGTTACGATAGTCCACCACGGGGTCGTCCACACAGTTTACAAGAAACACCGGTGGACAGTCTGCCGGCACGTGGCGCTCTAACGACAGCTGGTCGCGTAACGCCTCGTTCCCCGTGCGTGAGTCACCCAATAGTCCACGGCGCGAACGCTTGTGGACGCACTCCTCCGTCATCGTCACCACAGGATATACCGGCACGACAAATGCTGGACGGTCTACTGCGTCAAACAGTTCTGCTGCCGACATCACTAGATGTCCACCGGCTGAAAAGCCCATCGCACCAATCTTCGTCGTGTCCACACCATACTCCTTCGCATGCTCTTTCACATATCTGATGGCCTGCTGCAGATCGTCCTGTGCGTCGGGATATCTGGTGCCACGAAATATTAGTCGGTAGTGTGTGGCGTATGCCAATGCCTTCGCCGTGCGGTAGTTCAGCACGAATGCCGTGATGCCGTTCTCCTGCAACCACCGTCCTACGTCGCTGGCCTCGCCCTCCTTGTCGTGCCAGAAATAGCTGCCACCGGGACATACCACCACCGCAGTACCGTCGCCTCCTACGGCTCGATATGGCGTCATCATCACACTTTTGTGATGCGTGTCATGCTCCCAGATGTTTATCTGAGCGCCAGCCCTCATGGCGACAAGCAGTAATAGGATGATTATCTTTTGTTTCATATTTTATTTATTATTTAGGCCGAAGGACGCATTGATCTTATTAACCACATAGTTTCTGCCCAAGATGGCCTCACATGTCGTGATGGCTGTCAGGGGCACACCGCAAAAGCCGTGCAGGTTGACGTTCTGACCCGTCAGCAACAGGTTACGCACCTTCGTCACCACTGGCACCTGCGACAACACGATATTCTGACAATTCTTGGCAAATCCACATATGCTGCCATCCTTCACACCATAGAAGTCGCGGATGGTCAGGGGTGACGACGTGTTGACGGCCTCTATGCACGCCTGGAAACCGGGGTGCATTTCTTCTATTTGCGCCAACAGCAGTTCTGCACACTTCGCCTTCCATGCCTCATACTCCGCACCACGATGGCCCACCGTGGTGTTCTCCCATTGCCTGACCATATCGAAGGGCATGGGTGCTGTTATCAGTACCTTTGTGGCATATTGGCCTTGATGACTGTTTGGTGGCGTCATCATGAGGAATCCCAGCGGCCAGCGACGGTCCGTCCGACTGAAGTTCCACACGTCGGCATACCGCGTCATATAGTATTCCGAATGGTTGATGTATGGGAACGTCTCCGGTTTCAGTTTTACATACAGTGCAAAAGCGGAATGGGTATTGGGGATAGTGTCAAGCCGCTCGCGATACGATTTGGGGAATGCTTTTTCGTCCGTCAGTTTCATCAGCGTACAGGGATGAACGTCAGAGATGTAGTAGTCGGCCGTGTATTGCCTGCCACTCATCGTACGGACATACTCCACCTCCCTGTCAATAACATTGATCCACTCGACGGCATCGCCTGCAATCACCTGACCTCCATTGGTGGTGATAACCTCAGAGAGAAGCTGTGCAAAATGGCTGCTGCCATCAACAAACCTGCTGGCACCATGGATGTAGAGCGTACTGATGATGGCATGAATGTATGCTGGTGTTTCATGGGCACGACCACCATACAGCGGATTCATATAGGCCAACACGCTCTGCAGTCGTTCGTCAGCGATGTATTTTGCGATGAACGCATCCGCAGCCATCAGGAAGTCATTGGACTCAGCAAAGAGACCCATCTGACCTGTAGAAGGACGCAGATTGAACAGATCTACCTTGTCAGCGATAGCCAATACGGCATCGACATAACGCTCCAGGTTTCCTTGCTCTTCAGGAAAATACTTTGACAGCGAACTGATAAACCCTTCACGACCTTTAGCTATATCGTAATAGCTGTGGTCTTCTGAGAAATACAATCGGTCGGTGCATTCGTCATCAACATCGCGTATCTTCATTTTATCCAGGACACCCAGATAACGGCAGATTTTCCATACATTACCACCAGGATGCATACCGCCAATCACATGCATACCCGTGTCAAAATGTTCGCCAAAACGTTGGAAGGTCTGGAGCCCGCCACCAATCGTGGCATTCTTCTCCAAGATGACGACCTCGAAGCCTTCCTTGCTTAGGATGGCGCCAGTGAACAACCCACCCAAACCTGCACCTATGATGACGACGCGCTGTTTATAGTTCATAGTTCATAATTATTTGCTTCGATGATTTCTCTGACCTGAAGGTACAGAGTGTGGCGTTGCATTGCTGATAGATACGTTCAGCGGTAAGTAATTCACTACACGTGACGATGGTACCAACGATAACGCCCAGAATACCATGTGAATTGATGTTCTGCCCCGTTTGCCACACATTGGGAATCTTCGTACGGTGTGGTACCCTGCATGCAGCTCCAAGATGAATATCACGCGCAATGCCATACATACCACCACCCTCTGTGCCCGTATAGTCACGATAGGTCAATGGCGTAGAGGTATAATAATGCTTGATATTATCTCGAAGATGGGGGAACTGCAGTCCTACAGACTTTATCAGTTGCTCTGCCTTCTGTCGTTTGAAGGCTTCATAGTCGTCCCCACGATGACCGACTGTTGTACCACTCCATTGCGCTACATCCTTCATCTGCATATATGAGATGATAACGCCGGTTTTTGCGTAACGTGGCTGCGGTTCCTGACAGAAATGCATATAGAGATATCCTTTGGGCCACGACTCCTCGTCGTACTGCTCACAATTCCAAGGCGTCCCATCGTTATATCCGTAGAAGTTATAATTCTGGTATGGCACAGCCTCGTCTTTAAACTCCAGATAGACTGAGAACCCGCCAATGGTCTGAGGTATGGCGTTGATGCGATTGCGGAATGCCGGACGTATCAGTTTCGAGTCCGTCAGTTCCAACGTCCGCATGGGGTGGGCGTCAGAGATGACATAGTCGCACGGCATATACGTACTTCCATTTATTTCTACTCCTGTTGCATGCGTGTCGTCACATATTATCTTGGTGACCTTACTATGTGTTAACACCCTGCCACCATACTTTTCTATAGTACGCACCATGGATGCTGCAATTATGTCGCTTCCCCCCACCACACGAAAGGCACTCTGATTATAAAAATCCATGATGAAAGCATGGGTAGAAAACGGCGTCTTGTCTTTCTCGGCAGCATAGAGCGGCAAAGAACCCACAAGGACTTTAGCCAGCAAAGGATCAGTGATGACGCTATCGATTACTTCGTTGACAGATCGCAACTGGTATTCGGTGTTGATGGCTGCATCGCTCTCGGCATGTCTCAGAGAATGCAGTGACGATGCCCCTGCCACGCGCTCTACCAAGTCGAAATAGGTCTCCAACTGCTGGCGCTGATGGGGGAAATAACTGGCCATCTGCTCGATAAAAGCCTCGCGACCATTCGCAAAACGATACCTCTGTCCGTTAAGACATACGACATCATATCCATCCCTATCGAGCGGTGCCAATTGGATATCTTTCTTGATCTCCAGATATTGCAATAGACGGTCGAGCGTTTGTCCCTCAGCAGCACTTCCGACGAAATGCATGCCCGTCTCAAAACGTGCTCCGCGACGAGAGAAACATTGCAGGCAGCCACCCACTTGGGCACCCTGCTCCAGAACGGTCACCTCGTAACCGTTTTTTGCCAGGATGACTCCACACGACAAGCCTCCCATGCCACTGCCTATGATGACTACTCGCTGTTTACACATCTTGCTCTATTCGGTTTGCTATTTGTTCATACTTTTCGATGTAATGCTTGCGCAACTGGGACGCCTGCTTTTTAGTATCACCCATCTGTCGCAGTTTGCTTTGGGGTATAGGGTCGCCCACCTCAATGTATATTGGGCCCTTCCGCAGATGATAAGTCCGCGGGGGCAGTATCCTTCCTGGTCCATAAAGATACATGGGCACGACGTCTAAGCCCAATTGCTCTGCGATGTGGAACGCTCCCTGATGAAAACGTCCGATGCGGCAGTCCCTTGAACGGGTGCCTTCCGGATATACTGCAATGCTGTAGCCCCGCTCTACCAGCGACTGCAATTTGGGCATCAGCGTGTCGATACCATTGGCAACAGGATAAAACTCTGCATGACGTATCAACAGGCCATATATCGGATTATGCCATACCCACTGATTGGTGAGGAAGATGATGTTGGGGGTGAAGATGAGCTGACAGGCAAGGTCGAGGTGCGACTGGTGGTTGCAGATGACCACAGAGGGCTTGGATAAATCGACGCCTTCAGCAACCTTATACCTAAAACGGGTACCAGGAATGCCATGCCGTAGCATGACGAATCGCGTGGCGTGGTAAATCAATCGATGGAGGTTGCGGCATTTCTGTTCTGTCACCTTTCCAATCTTTACATATAGCCATACTATCGGGGTGAAGACACAGCAGCAGAAGAACAGGACAAAAAGGAGTGAATAAACCGTTCTTGTGACATTTGCCAACCATCGGAACAAGCGTAGCGGTAAACCATAGACCACTGCCAAGAAACATAAGATGGTGTTCAGCACACTGATGCGGGCAAAGTCCGCGGCAGGGCGGAAATGACTGACGCGCTCTTCACGTGATGGATAATATACATTGATGTCAATCGGTACCAGTTCTACGCCATGCCATGAAGCGAAGACAAGGAGTTCCAATTCTGCCTCGTAGCGTGATGTCAACAAACGGAGCCCGTAGAGTTTTTTCAGCGGATAGAGCCGATAGCCTGTCTGGGTGTCAGGTAGGCGTCTTCCTGTCTGAACATAAAACCAGAAGTTTGAAAACTTATTGGCAAAACTGCTCCCCTTTGTCCGCTCAACACCATCCAGCGTGCGACTTCCGATGATCAGTGCTCCAGGATGTTGTCGGTTTGCCTCGAGGAAGAGGCTGATGTCTTTTGGATAGTGTTGCCCGTCGCCATCAAGTGTAATGGCATAGGCAAAGCCCATCTCAAGAGCTCGTTGAAAACCACGTTTCAAGGCGTGCCCCTTACCACGATTCTGAGCATATTCTACGATGGTAATACCCTCTATGGCATGAAGGATGGCGGACGTGTCGTCTGTTGATCCGTCGTTGACAACAATCACATCCATGCACTCCTTGAGGGTCTGACGGACAACAGCATCTATTGTCCCAGCATTATTGTATGTGGGAATCACGACACATATACCGCGGTCGTGTAATAACTGCTGTTGTCTTAGTTCATTATCCATTATCAATTACCTTAAGTTGGTAGGTGATGTGACGACGTTCATTGTGATACGTTGTTTCGCCCTGTTGCAGACGGAGCATCAGTTGGGCAAGGTCCTTGCGAAGGACACGACGGATATACCATTTGTCCATCATGCTTATGACATGATGTAGCTT
>JAEEGH010027765.1_pt1 | contig 11186 bp, 9 predicted proteins | sample 9134181 | NCBI WGS metagenome assembly JAEEGH01 (sample SAMN16246544, study PRJNA631951) | gut metagenome | biome: gut microbiome; feature: rumen; material: DP-attached | host: Bos | place: Iran: Karaj | collected 2018-10
AGATGAAACAAACACAGCAACAGAATAACACAAGAATACGGTTGATCAATTTCATCTTGTCACTACTTTCTTTCTGCCCTTTGCGTTCCTTAAAGCGAACCATCAATATTCACAACATACCCGCTGTTGCGCCCGTATGAATCTTTGCCGGGGATCTTTTCACCATTGAAATTGCCCTCCGCGCCGACGGTCCAGACGATGCCACGTCCCGAATCGTAATTCAACGCCTTCACGTGATCAAATGGGTCAGTCGGCACCGATGGCAGAAACTTCGGCACAAGCGCATCGAGCGTGTTTGGAAGACCGCCACCGTTCACGCGACTCCAACGACGCGCCGCCACCATGACCTGCGCGGCTCTCACTTTAAAACGTTGCTCAGCCGTCATACTGATTATCGCCTTGCAGTTTTCGGCATGCTCATGCGAAATTAATATCCCAATAGAATTCGGCGTAAACGTTCCTACATCCAGCTTCTTGTAGAAGCCTGGGGCGACTTCTCCCCGTAAGGCTTTGCGCGTGATCTCGTTTAGGTTCGCCATGGTCTCGTTCCTGTGCAATGCAAATCTGGCATAAGCCAACTGCCAGAAATGGAGATTTTGCCTGGGCCTTAACTCGACAATCGCTTTCGCCAACGTATAGGCGTTTTTGACAGACCGTTCCAAGCTCGTATTTGACGGCTCAAGTCCTTCAAGCATCTTTGCTATGCGTTCAAGCGTTTCTAACGTGGTGTTTTGACCTCGTGCAATATCTTTCAGATTTTCACATGCCGACTTCACTATGGACACAGCAAATGCAAGCGAGATGAAAGTATCTGCGTCTTCCTCCAACAACTTGCTGAACCTGATCAATGTCGCGATGTGCCGCAGTGCCGTCGGAATGTCGTCAGTTTCCATTGCACGATCTACCCGCATTCCTAGAAGGCGCAAATATTCAACCATAATGTCTAACGGCATCTCGGTGCGCGCTATGTTTAAGAAATCTAGAGAGTCCATGACTGTGCTGTGAAAACGAGGTCTTCGCAACGCCGTCTCGACAGCCTCAAAAAACTTCGCATTTTCGGCAAGCAGTCTGTCCTTTTGCTCAGGCGAAATTGATTCATCCTCTTCATCGGCACACTCGTCTTCAACACGATGCAGCAGATTCGTTGCAGCAATCAGCGGAATAAAAGCGTTGTCCTCGTCAGGTACCGGAACCTGTTCGTATAGAAGCGCGTCATCGACATCAACGCTGTCCACATCGCACTCATACAGACGGCATCCAGCCAGATTCACCACCGCTGCGAGCATCGCCACATATCCGAGCGCAAGCATCATTTTCTTCATCTTCGCTTTCCTTTCTTTGCGGCCTTTGCGTTCTTCATTGCCTTTGTCAGTTTCCGCATCTTTCATCTACTCCTTTCGCTTGCCGCCGCAGGGCGCGTCCCGCCAGGAACCCGCACTAACATCACGTCCACAACCACTATTTATTTTATCTTCCACTTTATGCAGACGGTCTCGGACACTACTATGTCTCGCAACGATGTCACAGACCCGGAGCCATCGTATGCGGATGATGGAGTAGCATGGTTGGTGTAAGTATAGTCCCGGGCCTCAAACCCGGTGTAAATGATTTCGTTGATTTCGCAAAGCGTCACGCCCGCATCCCTCGCCATCCGTTGGGCGACATCACGGGCATTCTTTATCGCTAGCGTTCTTGCCTCGTTTCTGGCGGCGGCAGGGTCAAACAGTTCAAACGAGTTTCTCAACGAATTGACAGCCTTACAGCTGAAGAGCGCCGAATTTATGCGATTCAGTCTGGCCCTATCAACCTTGGCAACGAATATGTAGTCCTCTTCGAACTTGTAGCCGTTGAATTTGCGCCCCTCACGCCAATCATAGTCGGCACACATGCTAATCCCCGATGTGACGACTTCGTTCGTCGAAATGCCCGCTGCGGCAAATGTTGAGGCGAGCGTGGCCGTATGTTCTTCAAACATGCGCCGAGCAACCGTCATGTCCTTGTCTTCGGCCGAAACTGTAAAAGTAATCTTCATCTTGTCCGGTTGCCGTTTCACAACACCTTTGCCCGTCACGGTAAGTTCACCGCCGAGCGAAACAAGCGCGAATCCAATAACGCCAAGTGCAACTATCATCTTCTTCATCGTTTCCTCCGTGTTTGTCATTCTGTCACTATCGAGACATTCTCCGTATCAACTACCCCGCAAGACACCCATCCCACGGGACGGAATGTATTATAACATAATTTCCCGACCGCCGCAGGGCGCGTTCCGCCCGCCACCCGCCCGCACAAAAATCATCCGCGTATTCATTTCGTTTCAATTTCCTTTGTTGAACCCTGCCGGACACTACGCGCAGCCTGAAACTTCTCTGGGGCGATATCAATCCGAAATGCAGTGATGGATTTTGCAAACAAGAACGACTCCCGCAACGATCGACTATCTGGATACATCTTTTCCAGTTTCGAATCGATCCTTTTCATGCACATCCTCAATCGTTTCTTGTCCGTTAGCCATATATGCTGTGCAAGCTCCGAATCTCGCCACGCATAGTACGGTGATTTCGACCGAAACATCTTATGATACTGCACATCCTTCTCCGTCATAAGTTTCATGACGGTGAAGATAAAATACACATCGTCAGACGTGATGGCGGCCATCCCCGCCAATGACGATCCGTCCTTCCCGAACCAGGCAAGACCTACCGTGTTGACAATTCGGTTGCTGATTGACTCAAAGGAAACCGCATCACACAGCGTACACTTCCGAAGCGAATCAACGAGTTCATTCCCGAATAGTCCGTCATCGGGTGGATCCTCATCAACCTTCACCACATCAAATCTGTCAAGATCTACCCCTTCCCAATCCAAACTATGCGCCTTCCATGGCCAAAGCTCTTTCCGGCAATAAAAGGATCGATCATCCGCGAGTTTGCCAATTCGATCTCGCATGGCATCGAAAGCCATTTCCCTTAAAGCCGCCAAATCACGCTCAGTCGGCTTTTCTTTCGTGCAGACACAGCCCGAACATACTATCGCCACCCCCACAACGGCCCGTACAAAAATCATTCGTATACTCATTCTGCTTCATCCTTCATTAGAATCGCCAATTCACCAGCGGTAGAATCCAACTGCCCTCAATGTAGTTCACAAGTCCTATCTGAAGCCCGCTCCAGCCACCACGCGCGTAATTGCAAACACCGATCTGCAAACCCCCGCCTCCACGTTCTGAGAGATTGACCCCGCCAATCTGCCCACCCGTCGTTCCCTCATGCAACGTCACCAGAGGCGCGATGGAAACGGCGAAACCATCCGTAACCGAGCAACCAAGCCCACCGATTTGAACGATCGCCCCTGATTTGACTCGAACATCGTCACCAGCCCCGCCTACCAGAAAAGCAAAATGCTCCGTCGAAATGGTTGAGCCAGCCAACGCAATATTCACGCCCGTGACCGAAGTCCTTCCCGACGAGAACAAGTCTGACACGTCAGCAACGGAAATCCCCACGCCCCGCACAGTATGGTTACCACGCATAAGCCCAAGGCGCAAGCCATATACGTTCGTATTCTCTTGGGGCAACCATCCGAATCCCCATTCAAGTCCAATTGGAGACCATTCATCCGCAAATGCTCCGCCCGCCATAAGCGCGAGGGACAAGACGAGAATAGCCTTTGTCAGTTTCTTCATGGGTCATCTACTTCTTTCGCTTGCCTCCGCAGGGCGCGCTCCGCCCATTGCCGATTGGGAACGGGACGGCGTGATTTCGCCATCTATTGCGACACGGAAGGTCTTGCCCTTGCACTTTTCAACAACGTCTTTAATCCCCCACCCGAAGGGCTGCGACTCGATGCTGAACACAATGACTTGTCCGCGCCAGCGGTCGTCGATGGGGAACACGCCGTCTTTGCTGAACTCCAAACCATGGTTGCCTTTGATGCTCAGAGCACAGTCTTTGAGCTGTATTCTGTCAACAGACTTCTTTGCCTCAACACCTTCGCGGATCACCTCGCAAGTCTTTCCTCTGTACCGCCACGCACCGGCCAAGGTCTTTTCGCTCAACTCGTTCACCCAATCCGCCTCCACAACCGGATTTATCAAAAGCCCACAAACGGTCGGAAAACCGAGGAGTACTGCATTTGGCCATGCCAGATCCCATGTAAAGATAAGCAGACTGTCGTAATACAGATACCTCCTTCGATCGCCCGTAAACGCGGGGAAGAGTCCAACCGACATGTATTTCTCATAAACGAATTCCTTTACCGGACGTTCATCCACATTGAACTTGCCGACTGCATACACGACGAGACCAATACCGTCGCAATACGGGACTACCTCCGCCTCAACACCGTCAAAAGATACGCATTCAACATATTTCTGATTGCGGTCCCATTCCCCGGTAGGTGTTTTACACTCCTTCCCGTCCAGCTTGATCGAAGCGTTCAGGAGGTCATAAACGCATCCATTGGTCAACAGGACGACAATCGACAACAGCACAACAACGCCAGACAGTTTCTTTGTCATTATACTGTTCCTTTCATTCATCATCGTATTCCTTCCTTCGCGTCCTTTGCGGCCAAACATCATTGGCAATTGCTTATTGGCATTGGCACCACTTTCACACTGGCAGCAATTCCCTACTTTACAGCGAATCTACGTCCTGTTGTGCTTTGTCCCACGGCCGGTTGATTGTCATCGTTTCGCATTATCCTGCGGAATCGAATGCGAAGAGAGCCAAGCCGCTATCTCCTTCTGCGATTTCTCCGTCAGCACAAAATCCCAGGTGAACCCATCCCACCACACCGTCTTGCCATGGTGCAACGCCGTCTGTGCAAGCTTCTCGCCGCCCTTCCACCAGTCGATGCCCGGACCGCCGGGACACCCACAGCCAAGACCAATGTCTGCCCTTGGATCCCACTTTTCCCTGTCCGACTTCTCGACAAACACGAACATCCTGTTGAATGCGGCAATCTCCTTTGGATCCGTGATCGTTGCGAGAACCGGATCCTTGTCTGTCGGTCTGTCCCAATTCACGCTGCCGTCGCGGATCACGATCTTGTCGGCCCGGGCAATGCGCGGCCTGAAATCGGACAATCCCGTCTTCACCAGGCTGGCGAGCGTGACCTCGCGGACGACCTTCTCGCCAGACTTGAGGCGCATCAGCACCGGCCAGTCGTTGGAGTCCTCGATGGACGTCACGCCCGTCGGGTTCACCTTCGCGACCTGAAAGTGGCGGATGTAGTTGTTGAACGAGAACTTCGGCGCCTGCATGCGCGCGACGCGCCGATTTTCGCGAATGATAGACACGCGGCCAGACGGATAGACCTTGAAAAACAGTTCGGCAGGATACGGACGCCAGTCCGACCGCACCAAAGTCACGAAGCTCCCCCTCCATACAGTGCGGTTCTTATCCTGTGTCACAACCATGGAATTGAAATAAGCCCACGGACCGTTGCCGACCTCTTTATTGTACCTGTATGCGGATGCAGCGGCATCGAACACGTTCGATACGACGGGCGGCGCGTTAGGATTCGCCAGTTCCTTCTTGACCATTTCGACCTGCCTCAAAGTGTCCTTGATCTGTGGCTCGCGCGGAGCATTTGCAGCGGCCTTCTTGGCGAGCTTCTCCGCCTTCTCGATGTCGCCGAGATTGAGACAAGCCATCGCTAGGCTGTTCAATGCGGCTGTAGCGTCCGGCCTTTTGCGTAGGCATCTTTTCAGATGCTTCGCCATCTCTTTGAACTTTTCTTTCGCCTCACAATCCAAGGCTAGGGCGAAATTGGCATCATAGTCGTCCGGAGTCTTCTTGACTATCTTCGAAGCGAGACGAACGGCCGTCTCCATTTCGCCGCTTTCAAGGGCGTCATCAAGGTCATCGTGGATATCCGCAAGTACGCACGATGAAAACACGGCCACAGCCGTAGCAATGCAAAGAGTCATTCTCATATCATTTGCTCCTTAAGGTTTCATTCATTACCAGGGCATTACCGTATCAACTACCCCGCGAGACACCCATCCCACGAGATGTAAGATATTATAACATAGTTCGGCATATCGTTGCTAAATGAACAGACGCGGACCGCCGCGATTCACCGCCAGACCGGCACGAAGAGGAAGTCAATCTTGCGGTCTTTTTCGGGGTCGTTCTCGTAGCGGAAGAGCCGCCACAGGAGCGATGTCTTCATGTAGCCGTTCTTTTTCGTGTCGTACGTAAAGCCCGGGAACACGTCGAGCGCGATGTCGCCGTCATTCTCTTTCCAGTCCCAAAACTTCCACAGGACGTTGTGGCACTGCTTCGACGTGCCCTTCACGGCGTCCGTATTCCAGTCGTGTTGATAGACGAGCCACAGGAACGAATGCCAGCCCTCCTCGGTGTCCGACACCCTCGCGCGCGTGGCGAGGTCGAACTTAACGCGCCGTTTCGTCTCTCGCCGGAACAGGATCCGATTGCCCATCTTGTGCTTATACGTCATCTTGTACGTATTGTCTGCGTTGTTCATGTCGTCTCCGTACACCCACCTGTCGTTGTCGGAGACAAGCAGGTGCGTGCGTTTGTCGTGCGACCAGAAATGTTTCTCGCGTGTCGGCAGTTTCTTCGCGTCGAGGAGCGCGATCTTCTCGTCGAAGTCCGCGCGCTTCTCGTAGTCAAAGAGCGGGAAAAGCCAGCCGCCCTCCTCCATCCCGGACTTGCCCCCCGCGAGCCCTGCCGCGAAATACGTGTTCGTGTAGGCCCCGCTAACCTGCCTGCCATACGGTATCGTGTAGATTGAGTCCTTTTCTCGCATATACAAAGGTAGCAGCCATTCCGAATCGCGGGACTTCCCAAAGAGCGGCGTCACGAAGGACTCCTTGTCGCGGTAGAAGAGCGGGAAGAGCCAGTCGCTTTCCTCCTTCTTGTTGCGTCCGTAGAGCATCGTGAGGAACAGCTCGTCGTCGTTGTAGTAGAGCGGCATCGCCCAGCTGTAGTCGCCGGACTTCCCGAACAGCGGCGTGATGAGTTTGTTCGTATCGTGGTAGTAGAGCGGAAACAGCCACGACGCCTCGTATTCGCCGTTCGTGGACGAGTTTGCGCCGGCGAGCCCGCAGAGAATGCGGCTCTTGGTTTGCTCGTCGTTTTCATAGCGCGAGTAGGGAATCGAGTAGAAATCACCCTTGCTCCACAGGTAGAGCGGGAGAATACGGTGGTTTGCGAGTTCGCCGTCCTCCCTTTCGTAGCCCGCGAGTCCGCAGAACGCCCAGAGGCCATTGCTGCTTTTGCCCGGCCAATAGCCATACAGCGGGAAGAGCATGTCGAGGCTTCCGCGTATGTTTATGTGCCAGTAGAGCGGGAATATGCCGAAGGAGTCAGCGTTGTCCATCCACCAGAACGGCAGAACGCCCTTGAAGTCGTCATTCCACCAGAGCGCAGGGAAGAGGCAGAAGTACGAATCGTCGCCATCGCGCTCGCTCCCCCAGAAGAACGGGAACACGCGGTAGTCTTCTTTATACGTATCGAACTGGCAGATCGGCCAGAAGAGATTGAACTCGTCATACTCACCATAGCCGTGTCGCTTGTACTGCGACCAGACGGGGCGAAACGCGAGATGGTCGTCGCCCCACGAGATGACCGGCCAGATGATCGACCCGACCGGCTCGCGCCAGTAGGCGAGCGGCCACAGGTTCACGCGGTCCTCGACCGCGCCCGTGAACTTCACCTCGTCGCCGCTGTACAGCGGAGTCGAAGAGAACTCCTTCATCTTGCAACCACCCGCCGCCAAGAGCGCGACTACGGCAATCATCTTGTTGAATGTTGCCAATGTGGAAGTGTTGCCGTAACCGCCCCTTGCGGGGGTTCGCGACCCATGGGGAAGCGAACACGCCGAGCGAAGCAAGTGCCGAGTTCCAATGTTGCCAGTTTCCAGTTTCTGCATTGATTTTCCCTCCTTTAGTTAGCCGCCGCACGTCACCCGCCCGCGTTGTCGTAAGTCGCGAACTATGGTCGGAGAGCCGTTATCGGCAGGACATAGACGCCGTCATCGCGTCGATGGGCAATACCCGACTTGCCAACGACGACGGCAAGCGATGAGGGCGGGTTATGCCTGAAGACCGATGCAATCCTCTTCAGATTTGCGGCAGCATCGTCCACATCTCCGGGGTTCAGCTTCACCTCAAACGCGCTCCACGCGCCGTCTTCGAACTGGATGACCGCGTCAATCTCCCTACCCTCATAGTCCTGATAGTGGAAAAGCCGCGCATCAATGGATTCCGCGTATATCTGGAGGTCCCTAATGGCGAGCGATTCGAAGAGGAATCCAAAGGTCCGCAAATCTCGGAGCAACATCTTTTCGGACGCGCCCAACAGCGCCGCCGCGATAGAAGGATCGCAGAAATGCCTCTTGTGGGACTGCTTGATCCTCGTCGGCGAACGAAGAAACGTGGAGAACGGCTCGATGTCGTTCGTAAGATAGATTCGTTTGAACGCATCGAGATATCCGGCTATCGTGTTCACGCTGAGGGATGCCGCGTCGAGTTCCTCTATGTCGTCGCGTATGGTGGCCAACGCCGCAGTGGTCGATTCGTTGCGTGCGAGCGAACGCAGACACTTGCGTACCTTCGCCTGATCCCGTTCGATGCCGTCCAGCTTCTGCATGTCGATTCGAATGACGTTTTCCACGTATTCACGCGGGATGGCAGCTGCCTGGCGCTGCGACTTGCCCAGAGAGCCCGGCCATCCTCCACAAACGACAAACGCAACAAGTTCCTCAAGCGATGGACTCTTGGTCGTCTGCACGCCGATGTCCCTGCCCGCACACACATCGGAAATGGAAACGACTCCTGATGATTCGCCCATCTCGAACAAGCTCATCGGATGCATCGCAAGACTCGCAATCCGCCCCGTACCGGAGTGAACGACACCTTTCGTCGGCGGCGTTGACGAACCTGTGAGGATGTATCGTCCGGATTCCGTGGACTGGTCAACCGAGTACCGCACGGCATCCCAAATGGACGCGACCTCCTGCCATTCGTCTATCAGATGTGGCGATTCCCCGACCAACGCCTTGGATACGTCCATCTTGGCAAGTTCACGATTCGCAAAATTATCCGCAGGATCGGCCAACATGAACGCACTCTTCGCGTGCATCGTACTCGTCCACGTCTTACCGCACCATTTGGGCCCTTCGATGCAGACAGCCCCAAAGGTCGAAAGATAGAAATCCACCTTTGAGTCTATCAGTCTTTTCCTATACTTGCTTTTGTCCATTTTTCTCCTTGTTGCCGCATATTATAACATATTTATTGACCACCAGTCAACCCAACTGATTGTTTTTCGGCATTTTAACTGATTGTTTTTCGGAACTTTCACTGAGTGATTTTCGGAACATTAACTGAGTGATTTTCTATCCACAAGCGGAACCCGGTCATCGTCCACACCGCCGTCGAATCACTTTGAAACCTTATGTTTCCAATCGATTCCCTCCACGCATGGCTCAAGACTGCGGTCTCCTGGGTTAGGATTGGCAATGTGATAGAATGTGCCAAACCAACTCTCCAGCGTCAAGGCACCGTAATATTCCTTGCCCCCGCCATCGGAACGAAATACCTTGTATGCGATATAATCTGCAGGTTCCGGTGATTTATGCGAGGGCATCTTCAAGTCTGTAATGGTTATAGACTTCTCGAACTCAGATGTTTCCGGCACTTCATATCTCGTGCAGAAACAGACTGAATCGCTTTCGCCAAGCATGGGTAACTTTACCAGACCGCTCTTCTCGTTCGTGACGGACACCGAAAGCCGTCCTTTTTCCAGGACATCTTGACGTGGCAAAAATTCGTTACGGAACACACTGGCGGTTCGGCCCCACGCCGCACTTCCACCGTCTTTACGTGGCAAAAATTCGTTACGGAACACAAGGTCAGCATTCTTTCCTCGCCCCCGTGGCGGAGTCCAATCACGGTTTAACACATCATATCCATTGGTCCATGCTTTCGTAGTGCCATAATCGCCCCAAAGGCACGCATCCACTCTAATGCGGCACAGGGCAGTCGGACGGTTGCGTCTGAATATTCGAACGGTATAGACACGCCGCCCCTCGACATCCGTACTCCAGCTCGGCCCCTTGGCGCGATCTGGACACGTATCCCTGTCCTCGCCACCGACTTGAAACATATCTCCGCGTCGTTTGTGATAACCATCGGCGTTGACCTCGATCTGGGACGGCAGATAGTTCAAATGGGGGAAATACACCATGCCGTCCTTACCTGTCATGCCTTTGTCGCCTGAATCGCTCCAGAACATTTCGGAAGGACCTATTCCGTCAATCTCGACATCCGCCCCGGCCACAGGGAAACCGGATTCGTCAATGACACGGACATAGTATCCATGATACGGCTGAAACACGTCTATCGGCAGCATGAGCGTGTCTCGCACGGGGTTTACGACCGCAATTTCGAGACCACACCCGACAAGTCCAACAGGCAGAAACACGAACCAGCCGACAACTGGAATCTGTCCCACACGAAAGCACGTAGTGCTAATAGGCGAGACATAACGCGCCCTTGTGTCTTGATAGTATTCTCCCGTACGTGTGATACACCCACATGACACCAGCAGCACAACTGCGGCAAGCAGTCTGCTGAATGTTGCCAATGTGGAAGTGTTGCCAGTTCCAATGTTGCCAGTTTCCAGTTTCTGCATTCTTGCTCCCCACTAAAATGGTTTACTCCGTCACCTTGCGATACTTTATCGACAATTTTTCGCTTAGTCTCTTAGCGGACGAGAATGGCCCTGGCGAAAGGTAGATTCCCTTTTCATCCTCTCCGAGATAATAATCGCTTAACCTGCCTGGGAACGTTTTCACATCAGAATTCTCGGCCAAACGGATACGCCAGACCCACTCCGCAGGCGGCTCGTTACGGTAAGGATCGTCCTTACCGCCAGTAACATTTCCATTTCGCTGTATGCTCCAGGAAGAATATCGAGACCTAAGATTACTTTTGTCTTTACCTCCGGAATCAAACCTATACCAGAATGGGACGTATGCTACGGCAGAACCTGACTCATCAAGAGTCATGCAATACCGCCCGGGGTCATTGGCGAATGAGCAATTGAAACCATCCATGAGCCATCTGCGGGACTCCTTGTCCGCTGACCACTTGCCGGGAATCAGTTTCTGCAACTCCTCGCGCGAAATGTCTTTCTTTGCTTTCCATCCTC
>JAEEGH010027766.1_pt1 | contig 11185 bp, 16 predicted proteins | sample 9134181 | NCBI WGS metagenome assembly JAEEGH01 (sample SAMN16246544, study PRJNA631951) | gut metagenome | biome: gut microbiome; feature: rumen; material: DP-attached | host: Bos | place: Iran: Karaj | collected 2018-10
TTTAGGCGCGGGGGTTATGGAGGGGGTTTACCCCCGACACCTTGGCGAGAGCCGCCAAGACGGGGACTGGAGAGACCCCGACCTATAGGGCGGGGGGAACGGAAGAACCCGAGACACGGGGGAATGCTCAAGCGCATGAACAAATAATGCGGACGGCAGTCCAAGAAGACAAAAACCAGAAAGCGATGGTCGATGAATGGTAATGAAGACACGACCAGAAAGCCAGGGAGCGCATCATGAGGGAGAAGTGAGTGAACGCTGAACGCTAGTGAAGATAAAGAGAACGAAACGCCATAGCACATCGTGTCAACGGATCGGAGGGCACGGAGCGCATGAGGAGCCCGTAGGCGATAAAAACGGTGGAGGTGGGGGCGAAGTTTACGGAGCCCCGACCGTACACCTATGTCCCCGTAGAGAAGGGGGCAGGAGTGATAACCCCCGAAACGGAGCTGGGGTTTTTCTAAGTGTGAGACACGGGAGCGTAGCGGACGTGTCTCACACCTAGAAAAACCTGGGCGAAGTGGAGGGCGTTATCACTCCTGCCTCCTTCGTGGGCTTTCAGGGGCGATGAATAACAGACGGACGATGGGAGACCAGAGGCGCGCGCCCAGGGCGCACAATGCGGGAGACAAACGAACCCGCACCGAAAGCCCCCCATGCGGGAGACGAACGATGCGGGAACTTCAGGGGAGGCCTCGGGCGGGGGCGCGCGCCCCCAAAACCCTCAATGACGCTAGTTTATTTGAGCTCGAAATCAACAGAAGAGGAATACTCTAAATGCCAATTTTCATCTGCCTTTATTACACATATGTCTTGATCTATACCCTGTAAAACTCCTACGCTTTTAAAAAATTCTTCATCAGAGGCATCAAAAATGCTGCATAGCTGCGTCTTTGTATCTCCGCAGTAATCTAGTAAGCTGCACATTTCACAAGGGTTGTGTGAGGGATAATCAGGGCAGGCTACGGCCTTAGTGGTGAGGGCATGAACCTCGCCTGCCACAACTATACTATTGGTAACATCAAATACTCTTTTTTCCATTATTTTTGGATTTCCTTTTTAACAATCTCAAATTCTGCTTTGACTTCATTATGACCCTGGCGCCAATATCTCACCATGTCGTAGACCTGTTGGTCTGTGAAGTTGTCCATAACTGCGGTGAGGATCCCATTGATGATGGTGTTCCTCTTCCAGTAGTAGTGCTTTTTAATTTGTGCTTCAATCTTCTCTAGGGTCTCAGGATCAATCCTGCATGACACCAATACTAAATTCTCTTTTGCCATAATTTTAACTATTTTAGGGTTGGAAATTTCCGATTCCGGCTTGGGGTATCTTTGCGCATGCGGGGGCGCGCATGCACACCCGAGCGGGCGCAGCCTGCGAGGGAAATTACCCTCAAGCCCCTTTATTTACTAGGGTTTCCGTGTATTACGATTGGAAATCGCACAGCGGTTTTACTGCACCGCTGTTTTACCAGCGGAGAAAGTATTTCAAAATACCTTCGTTTCAGTCCATTTTGGGCACGCTACGGACTCTTTTATTACCCGAGTCCATAAGACCTTACAGAAGCACATAGCGTCGAATCCTTCGTCTCTTGTGTGCCCACAATTGCCACATTTTTTGATTTTCACATCTGCCATGCTTAGAAAATGTTTTCGTTAGCCATCAGTTCTTTTATTTCCTCTAGGATTTCTAGAGCGGAGCGAGAGTCGCCACCAATCTTGAGGGCTATTGCAGCCTGTAGGGCCTGCGTTTCCCTAGTGAGGTGGTGTGATGTCAACCTCCTAACTTTCTGCGCCTCCATGAACTCGATTAGTGCCTCACAGGCCCTGCAAAGGTTAGGATCAGTTAACATTAGTTTGAACATGCGTAATCGACGCAACAATATTTCATCATCGTTGGATGGCTTTGATGGAGGTGGAACGGTCTGCACTTTCAAGAATTCGTGGCCTTCGTCCCATTTGAAGAGAAGTTTATCACGGCACCTGTCCTTTCGTTTCAGTTCCTTACCGTCTATCACTTTGTCGTGATTCAGTGCTTGCCTGATGATGGCTTTCTCTTCATCCTTATACTCCCTGTACTTGAACCGAAAATAGTGGTAGGCTAGGTCTTGGAACCGTTGCCAACACTTATCTCTCGTATCGAAGAGAGACAGGGTGTGGCGAATCGCTTTTTTCTTGGGTTTCTTGCCGGACTGATCCTCTATCACTAGCCAGTTGTCTGCGGCACTCTTCATCGAGAACTCGACCCTCCATATATCGGGTTTATATATGGAGCCATCACGTCTTCGTTTGGTGCACTCCGTTGGAGAATCAACCAGGCCACACAAGAACCAGTGGGAGCGAATATACGGTTTATCATTCTTGGGTCTTCCTATCTCCTTGGTCTTATTGTAGAATTTTGTAGACACCATCGATGTTGGATTTCCCCAGCTCAGCGTTTCCCACTCAAAGTCATTCCATCCATCGTTTCCATGATTTGTAACCTTGCATTGGTTAATCTTCCGATATACCCTAGACAGGTAGCGTTTTGCGAAACGCTCTGGTTGGTCTCCACTATCGAAGTATTCAAAGTCATAGCAGATATCGATTCGGAAGATACGTTTGAAGATATAGTCATGTCGCCTCATGAAGTCACGCATGATCCCAACTGGGTCGTTTTGGTAGCATACCCAGTTGGGCAAGCGCAAATGGCATGACTCGGGGACAAATCCTGAGAAGGAACTATCTCCACTTTTCGGGTTGCGTCGTATCTCCATAAAAGGTTGCATGTTATCGTCGAGAAGGACGAACATTTCATTGTACTGACGTGTTCCATATTCACGTTCACGTACGATGTAACCCTGTTGCCTGAAGTAATCAGCGTTACACGGGAAACGGTCTCTGTCCTCCAAACAATACACCTCTAACCAATCTATGTTTACACATCGCATAAAACCCGATTCGGAACCTGAAATGTACCACTAAAGTTTGTAGTCATTCCAGCTAACCTGTTTCAATGGTTTGCCACCTTCCTCTAAGATGAAATAACTTGGATAACTCTTTAACACCAGTGTGCGTCCATTCGTCAGGTGCTTTAGTTTGACCATCCAAAATGTTCTCCCGTAGTGGGAGAACACTTCAATGTATCTGTCAGCTTTCAGTCCATTCAACTCGTTAATGAATTCTCGCTGAGAATTAACTAGAACACCTTGCCTGAAGTTTTGCACTTGTGAACTAGACTGGATCATGCCTGCTGGGTTTCGTCTGTCTGCTCTGTTTCCTCGGGACGTGGAAGGACAAAACCCTGTTTGTTCATTCCATACTCCCTGCCTTGTTTGTCAATCAGAAGCAACAAATCGTCTTTCTTCATCGACTTATTGTCACGATTTACCCAATACCATTTGGACACCTCGAAGAGCTCGTTTGTCTCAGGGTCTATCAGTTCTCTAGGAACCAGTTCCGACGAACCACCACACAACTCAATTTCGGTGGCTGCAATCTTCAATCCGGCCTTCATCATCCTGTCCTTCTTCGACGAATAGACTCGAGCGTCTACGTACCCTCTGACGAACACTTTAACTCCAGCCTTCAGGAACGGCAGCAGGGGCGAATCTACTTTGCCCCATGTCACGTCTACCCATTGGGTCTTAGTTACCTCAGTCCCATCATCTTTCTTGATTTTGTCTGAGTGCGCCACACGCATTGTTACAAACTTGGTGCCGTCGGCCACCTTTACTTCGCAATCTGCACCGAGATTGCCAATAATCTCACCTTTTAACATAACTAATTGATTTAAATTAAACTATTATCTCAATCGAGAAAACTATAATCTGACATCTCATGAAATAAGCAACCTTCGTCGTTAAGAACCACTTCTACATGAAGGAGTTCACAATAGATTCTACCGTGACAATCCTTAATGGTTCTTGCACAATTCCCACAACACCTCATAGAATCAAAACAAATATGTTGCTCTCTCTAATCCTTCCAGATAACCAGCGAGTATAAACAACCCGAGAATCAAACCAAAGGCTATAGCTACGTTGGTATTTTGTGACCCCTTAGCATGACTTAGGTATTTACTTCTACTGGGTTGGCATGATGTATTACATTTGGATGGTTGATTGATGAAGAAAAAGGAGGGAGAAAGGAGGGAGAGTAATCGAAGTTTTGCAGTGGGTTCGCTTAGGTTTTTTTCGAACGCAGTGAAAGAATCTTCCACAATCATTTGATATAATTCGGATATCGAAACATTTGCCCTTCGTAGATACATCAGTGCAAAAGACGTACCCTTAAACAAACTATTCGCAAGTGAACTTATCGACCTGTCGGACACATCGGACACGGGTTGGAAATACATTCCACAATCTCTTGCAAATTCTGACACTAGGACCATCTTTGCATGTTCACGCATGCTTGATCCAACGGCGACTTTGTAAACAACATCGTCGGAACCAAAGCCGTTCAAATTCCTAACGAAGTAATAATAGCGTTTCATGTCGTTTTTAATTTAGGTGATTACGTACAAAAGGGTATTAGAATCGGCAGTATGTTAAATAGAACTTCATGCGCTTCCAAAAAAAGTCGGGGTGCCAAAAAGAAACAGAATCTATCAACACCCCGAGCGACATGAAACATGCCTAACCCTTGGCTTTTACGTTCACTGGTCTTCCTCAAGTTGCCAGCTATCCTAAAGCAAGGGCAAAGGTAAAAAGAACTTTCGACAAATGCAAACAAAATCGACAATCATAACGTTTTTATAGACAAATTAAATCATTTTGGGTCAACAGATATACTAAATTAAATAAGAACGATGTGCATTATAAATCGAAATATATTTCAACCTAGAATACTTCCCAAACCTGAATTAAATGAAACATTACCAAAAACTAACCTGAAAATTATCTGGATAGGTTACCTGGCCTGTATTACTCGCTCAGCAGCTATCAGCAGCTGACAACTGAAGCAAGTATTACTTACTCCAGCTCTTAGCTTCAGCAGCTAAAGAAATGGGGGTGCAGGGGGTGTCCCCCTGCCGATCTCCCAAAAAGCCCGACCGCAGGGAGGGATTTTTGGGCAAAAAAAATGGCCCTCCGCTGAGGGCCTAGGAATTAAAAAACTGATATCCTCCTTTCATGTATTTATTCTTCATATCGTTCAAACATTCGGATGATTAAATTAGAATCATCGGCCAAGAATTTAACCTTCAATCCTCCGGCCAATCTCAAGATTAACGCTGGATCATGAATGATGGTAGTTTGAAAATCTACATAGGAACCGTCTTCATATTGGTATAACTGATAAGAAGACAGGCTTAATGCCACCTTGATTTTGTAGGCATTGTCGATAAGTTCTGATAACGTCTGTGTCATAATCAACAAAATATATTAAAGGGTTAAACAAAAGTGGTGGGGGCAGAGCCCCACCTATCATTTAGTTTCTACAGAGAGGGTATATTTGATAGTGGGTGAATTACTCTCTTTCAGCTGACTAGCAATTGTACCCGTAAGCATAGCGGATGCAATATCAGCGACTACACCATTAATAGAGGCGTCATCATCAGCTGGGAATCGAAAAGGGAACTCCCACACAACCCCTTTATCATTAGAAATAACGACCTTATGGTCATGTCTCTCAATTGTAACAATAATAGAATGTTTCATAATCAAAATATTTAATGGGTTAGACAATATGGCTAGGGCTTAGAAGCCCTAACCACCTTATAATCGACGAAATTACCATCCGTTCTAGTAGATGGGGAGCAAAAGCGCCTAGACGGGTCTGTAAACATACACTCAAACTCACGATAACGATGACCACTACAAGAGCGCATGACAGCTTTAGCGAAGCAACAGCCCTGGCACGACACGCGAAAAGTCTCATTCCATCTCTTATCAAAAACGCCCTCATGTTTGCGAACTACGATTTTGGTCTGCACTCCGTCCCACTTTAGGAAGAATGCCGTGTTAAGCGGATATTCTCTTTGCATAATAACAGCCCAATAGCCCATGGGCGGGGGGTCTAAATTCAACAATTTTTTAATTCCATATGCAAATATACGAAGAAAATCCCATATTTTCAAGAAAAAAAGGGACTATATGTTGATAAATATAGACTATGTTTCGGTAAAATACGGCTATTCGTCGGTACATTTCGGTTGATTTTGTGCGCCAGCGCAACCCAAACCATGAAAAACACCGAGGGGAGCGCGAGGGGGCGAAGTTAGCCCCATCGCAAACAGGGGCAAAAGTAATCATGAATTGTATCACATTCTTGTGGCCATAAATTTGTAATACTTCCCTTGGAGAATCTTTCAGCAGCTAAAAAAAAGTCTCCAAGGGAAGTAATACTTACTGCAGTTCAATGGTACCTGAATTGTAATACCTGCTCGAGCATGTCTCAGATATCTAAAAAATCCCCCGTGCGCATCACTGCGGACGGGGTCTGTTATCCTGAGTTGAAAATCTAGTAATATAATCTTTATATGACCTACTTTGCAAAAAGGATGGAGTCCACTTTGACCGCTCCTGAGTCGGGCGAATAGCCTGCGGTTTTGTTTGTCCACAAGAGCTCGAACGTACCCTTGTTACGGTCATAGCTAAGAATCCCTTCCGAATTCACAATGAACCATTTGTGCGGTGTGCAGGAACACACCAGCATGGCCACCACTATGGCCACAATCACTAATCTTTTGAAAAAATAATGTTTCATAATAACGTAAAATTTGTGCATTTATAAAGAAACTAATTAAGATATCATATCATAAGCAGCATAGATTGGTTCAACGTCGAACACTACACCACATTCCACCTTTGCCATAGCCTTCACGATGGCACATATCACGGCCCTGTCTTCCCACCTGACTCGAGTGCGCATGTCTATGCCAGTCTCCTCGCTGACGGTCTTAACATACGAGCTCGTTTGGTTCTCTTTTGGTGGTGCCCATCGGTTGATGATTTTCTCTATGGTATCGAGGGGCTTTTTCGAGCCATTGTGACCACTGATATAGTTACGTAGGATGATGAGACCAGCCCGCCACCCGTATTGCATGCTGACGAACTGACAAAACCGTTTATCGGTTTGCTCAGGTCGAAGGCCTTTCCACTGCGTGCCTCGTTCGATGTTCAGGGGGTTGCAGTTGCGCACACCTCTAACTTTGCTAGAATCTACCATGACTTATATATTTCTTTGATGATGTCCAACACCTTCCGTCTGAGTGACGACGCAAAGGCGCTGGAGGAGACACGAAACGTCGCCTCTCGAGTCGCCTTTGTGTCGTTGGGGAAAAGCCAGAAGACACTGAGCTCTGGCGCATCAGGAACGATGCAGGCCCTGAAAAAGCTATCAGGAATCCCGACGGATGATTTATTTAAATACCTCAATGAGTCAGAAGAGAAGAAAGCCCCTGCCACCAGCAAGCACCGATGGTTTGCCCAAGCCAAAGAACGAGAATGTTCCTCAGCCTGGGCGAAACCTTGCATATTGAGTTCGGGATACATGGGCGCAACATTTGACATGACAAAGGTTGCGCGCATGAGCTCGACATTTGCCGACCTGTCGGCAGAAGGGCACAGGTGGCCACGCTGGTACCCAGTGCGGGTGTAGTCACTGGACTTTGCCCTTGGTCGTGGGCAGGCTGGATCAGTCAGGAAGGACTGGCCAGCAGGCCTGCGATTACGGCCAAGGTCTGACTTGGTCAGTGACCAACATACAAGTGCAGGGCAATTCTTGTTTATGTTGTAATAAACTAGGAAGCGTGACTTTTGCAGGCGAATCAGACTGTCTGATTCGTCTGGCCTGTCAGGGCTGAAGGCTTGCACCGAGGTGCAGATCATCAGCCCAAAGTACAGAGCTCGACCTCTACTTTTCATCCTTGATAACTTGTGTAAATTTGTAGTCGATTCCGAATATAGTTGCGGTCAACGTTAAGAACTGCGCACACATCATCAAAACACCACTTGCCACATCATGATCTTGAGATATCAGGACCGACGTAAACGCAAGTAGCACGGCAGCAAAAAAACTGCCAACAGCCACAAATAGTTTTGTTTTCCTTTCATACGTCATAATTACCTAACAAAATAATCTTGGTAACTTTCATCATTGTAGTCAGCGTCCCAATAATGGTAAGCGTCACTAGGAGGATCACCAAAATCCGTTTCATCGCCTGTGGGCGAATTCACCCAAAAGCGATTGGTGTTTCGCTGGTACAAGTTGCCTTTGCGCTTGGAGAATATATAGCTGAAGAATTCAGGTTCAACCGTAAATTTGCCATATTCGCTTTGGTATGTTGTCACAATGCGAAGTGTCAGAATCTTGGTGGTAGAATTAAATTGCACATCCTTTAAGAAAGAAACCGTCTGATGTCCTTTATATCCTACGAGATTCAAAGATATGTCAAACAGGTTTGCGCAGTTTGCGGAAGTGATAGTGGTGTAGTCGTTGAATCTCGGATTCAGTCGGACTGCATAGAGCAAAAGCGTCTTACTTTCATCCCCCCAATAGAGAATGTTAATAGTATCGTTGGAGGAAAATCCAAGTGCTTTTCGGATATCCAATTTTCGAGCAAACGTTCCTGACAGATTGAAGGAGAAATATGGCCAATCTCCACCACGTCTTATCACTTGCCAAGAAAACATTTTGGGAACTTTATAACTTCCCTCCGATATCCATAAGGGGAAACATGTAGCGTTGTGATTACCTTTATTCGGCCATCTACAAGCTAGAGAATCGAACCAATGGTTTACGCAGTAGTCCTGAATCAACGGCATGTTGATTTGGACGAATCTGTTACATGAGTTCACTCGAGACCGCAGGCCCTCGAACGAATCGCTGATGATGGGAGTGAGTAGTCTCATGCAGTTCATGAACATAGTAATCTGCATGCGGGCGAGACATTGATACCGAGTGTTTCGGTTCAACTTCTCTTTAGTGTATGTGATGACCCTTTGTTCGTCGTACCCAGCTGGGTTGCGCACGACCTGATAAATGTAGTCTCCGACTACACCTCTCAGTTTAGCTGATGTTCCACCTGTTTTTGCTCTTGCCATGATCCCTTTCCTTTAAAAAAGGGGCAGGGCGAAGCCCCACCCCTTATTCATTATCAACGACCTTTGATTAAGAACCAGTGTCAAAACCGCTACCGCCTCCGTCGCCTCCGCTATTGCTATTAGCAACGGTAACGTTAGCGAGCGTCTGAACGAGCGTGTCATTGAGGTACAGACCCCACTGGCCTGTGGCTGCGTTCTGAGTGTTCTTAGTACCTGATGCGCTATCCAGCGTGCAGAGGGTTGAAGTGTCAGACTGACGGACAATCTTGACCGTCAATGTTCCACTATCGGGGAAGTTAGAACATTCATAGACGAAGTTATCGCCCCATTCCCCTTTAGTAACTTGAACGTTACCCGAAAGCACGTTTATTCCGGCATACGTTGCGCTGGTCAGTTGTGGTGTGGTAACTGGTGGTGTCGGGGGAGTCGGTGTCACACCTCCGTGCTCCCCTCCATTAAAATTTCCACCATTGAGAAGGCGAGCCTCCCCAACAGGATAAGTCTCGATAGCCACGTCGAAGGTGTAGCTTGGAGAAGCTACGGCCAGCAGGGTGGCATCGTTGTGCTTGTAGGCACCGTTCTCGAACTTGGAAACGATAATGGCTGAGTTACCTTGAGCGTTAGGCAGATTGATATCAATCGCCATGCCGTTAACGGCTACAACTGGAGTGCAATTGGCCTCGATAGCAAACAGGTCAGCGATGTTGCTTGACGTAACAACGGTTTCGTCGCTCAGCGTCGAACCGATACGGAAGCGTGCGATCTCGGCTGCGCCAGCAGCAGTCAGACCAACGAGTGTGAAGTACTCATCAGAGCTCAGGCCAAGAGCCGACTTGATGTTGGCTACAGTCAGACTGTCGCCTGCTACGGTCAATGTAGCCTTTGCGGCTGCATTAGCCAGGGCAGCGGGCAGATAGGCTGAGCCAGCAGCTATCACGTACACACCCTGCTTAGCACCCTTCTCGCCATACTTCACGATACCGAAGGTGTTGTTTGCGCTGGGGTTGGCAGCTACATCCTCCTTGATCAGAGCATAGTTACGACGGATGAACTCAGAAACGTTCGGCTGACCAGCTGGAACGTTATCGAAACTGTGGTCGATAATCTGAGCGAGTGCGCTCACAGCCTGCATCACGGTCGACATGATAGCGCGACCCTTCATCTGTGCTGATGTCTGGGGATTGGCCACAGATTCAGCAAGACTGCGAACAACCTGCTGACGCTTGCCAGCGCTGTCCTTACCTACGGAATACACGTCCGAACCTACACGGCCACGGAGCATCGAACGAGTACCACCATTCTTACTTTTTCCCATAACAATAATAAGTATTAAATAAAACTGATGGCCTCTGCCCTCGGCCGTTGGGGTATCGAATCCGCAGATTCTTCAACGTCGGCAAAGGTACAAATTTTTATTTTTCGAACCAAATCGGGAGCTACCTCGGACTTGGTAGGGAGCTGCCCCCCGTTAACTGACGCTTTTTTTACATTTTAACAAACTGCAACTAAGGAGCCGTTAGGCTTAATTAAGAAAGTTTAACGGGTGGTGGGTGGGCTCAGGTGTGGGGCGGGCGCAGCCCGCACCACTTTAAGCCTCGGGTTTATCCCGACGTAATGTTCCATCGGGAGGGCTTGCAAAGCTATCCGGTCGGTTCCGTCCGGTAGACGGAACAAAGAAAAATCGAGGCCACACGTGGCCGAATCAAAAACGGTCTGAAGCATAACCCCATTAGTGATTGATTTTTTTATTTAAGAAAATCGTCTATTGGCCGATAGAGGATAGGCCAATAGATTTTCTTTAGAAAAAAATTAAGAACGGGCAAGTTCCAGGCGGTAGCCGAGAAAAAAGGTGGGGGGTCTTTTTTGCGGACGCTTTGCGGACGCACGGCGCGACCGCCGGCAGGGGGTGTCTCTCCCCCGAAACGCAGAGAAGGGGGAGAGACACCCCCTGCCAGCGGGCGCGACGAACGGGGCGCAGCCCCGTAAAAAGACCCCCATACCTATCTCCCGAACGCAGTGAGAGCGCCTTTAGGCGCGGGGGTTATGGAGGGGGTTTACCCCCGACACCTTGGCGAGAGCCGCCAAGACGGGGACTGGAGAGACCCCGACCTATAGGGCGGGGGGAACGGAAGAACCCGAGACACGGGGGAATGC
>JAEEGH010027767.1_pt1 | contig 11185 bp, 8 predicted proteins | sample 9134181 | NCBI WGS metagenome assembly JAEEGH01 (sample SAMN16246544, study PRJNA631951) | gut metagenome | biome: gut microbiome; feature: rumen; material: DP-attached | host: Bos | place: Iran: Karaj | collected 2018-10
TAATTGACTGTCTGACGGCTGACACCAATCTGGCTGGCCAGCCATACATCACTCACCTTTTTTTCATCATCACTCTGCGCAGGTTCAGCTGCGACTCATACTTTACTTTTTTCATTGCTTGTTTGTTTTAAAATGTTTATACTAATAGCCTCACCACCAGAATTGGCAGTGAGGCTACGATTTGATTTTCATATCAGCTTGATAACCCCTGGGACCTGTCCCCGTGGGTTTGATAAAGATGTCTCGGCAGATATTGGGGGAGTAAAGTGTCGGCGGCGTCAGAACAGGTCTGAGTGCGTGCCGGTCTGCAGGAAGAGCAGCGTAAGCTCCATATCATTTTGCTCCCACGTCATCAGCCAGTCAGGCTCGATGTGGCACTCCCAAACATCTTGCAGTTTACCCGACAGCTTGTGTGGGCGGTACTTGGCAGGAAGCGAACCGTTGGCAGCAAGAAGCCGCATTGCTTCGTTGATGAGATTCATATCGAGTCCGCGCTTCATACAAAGGCGGAACTGCTTTTTAAAACGGTTCGAGATTCTAACAGTGTACGCCATAATCTACAATCCCATTTCCTTGAAAAACTCATCGACAGAGTTGTAGGTTGTCAATCTGCCATGTTTTGCGTCATCGAGAGCTTGCTCAATGTCCCTCACGGCTCTATCGTTCATATACTCACCTGTCTCAGGGTCGTAGATACGCGCCTTTTGTTTTGCAGGCTTTTGCACCTTTACCGAAGCCACGCCCACAATCATCTTGCAGGCCTGCTTTACTTTCTGCACGAGGCTCTCGTCGGGAATCTGTAATACTATTGTTGCCATAATCGTACCTTATTTACGTTTCACGCCTGCAAAGATAGGATTTTTTTTCGTATCATCCAAATATTATCGAGAATCTTTTTCTTTTTCAACACGAATGATCACGAATTGAACATGAATTTCTCATTAATTATTTATGACCGCTCGGCTTTGCCGCTTGCTACCGCAGGGACGCAAGAATTCGTGTTATAGAACTCTTATTATGAGAATTAGGACCAATTCTTGCGTCCTTTCAGTTCTTTCGTCCCTTCGGTTGAAAGCGGCAGAGCCGAGCGATGGCAATTCGTTTCTATGTAACAAAAGAACCGTCCCCTCTATGTTATATGGCTTCACATATAAAATCATTAGCAAATTAACATTTTATATGTTTTCTAATATAGTGGGATACCCCAGAAGCCATCGAAGTCGGCAGAGACACGGATCTTGTCGAGGCCGATGCCGTGACCACGGTTGTCGGCGCCTTCGAAGACGATCTGGTAGTGGGCGCTGGGGTTGGGCAGGTCGATATCCTCACACGTCCAGAACTCATGGGCATCCTTGATCTCTTTCAGCAGCACCCAGTTGCTGTTCGGATCGGAACGGTAATATAACCTCAGGTAATCGGTTTTCTTACCTTTCTTGCGGTTGAGGTACCAGAATGTCACATGGGTACCCGTACGACCCTCGAGGTCGATGATGGGCGTGATCAGCCTCACATCGTAGTAGCCGTCATTGGAGACATGCGTCATCTTGGCATTGAACTCGCCCTCGAAAGCACGGAAGCTCTCGTCGTCGCCCTTGCCTACCGACCACGTTCCCTGACCTTTCGTGACGCCCCAGCTTCGGGGTATGCTGCCACTCTCGAAATCCTCTATCAACATGGCATCAGAGAAGAAGTCGCTACCACTCGACCAACCACCATTGACAGTGATGGACTGGAACGAGAGGGACTCCTCCAGAACGGCCGTCGTATCCAATTCAATCAGGTTGTCGTCAAGGTAGAAGTTGATCTCGAAGCCTGGCATCGGCTTGTCCACTTCGGCTCGTGTCTGCTGGTCCGTCCGCTTGTACGACAGTGTCATCTCGTTCTTTACCCTGTTATACATCAGTGTGGAGAATTCTCCGGACATCGGATTCAGATGTGTGAAAGCATCGTTCTCTCTCAGGAACTTGGGATTGAACGGTTTATCACCTACCTTGATATCGAACTCAATGGTGGAACCGTCCTCCAGGGCCTCTTCCAGTGGAGAAAGTGGCTGAGGATCCACAACGGGTGCATCTTCGTTGGCGGAGCAGGCCGTCAACACAAGCCCCTGTGCGACTGCACACAGCAGGGCGATGGTCATCAATAAATTCTTCTTCATCATAATATTTAACTATGTTTATGTTTTGTTGTCAGAAATACAATAAGTCCTATTGCCAACATGGCAGCACACATCAGATAGGCTTTAGTGAATCCCAGTGCGTGAGCCACCTGCGCACCAGTCACATTTCCGATGCCCAGCCCAACGTCCATTCCAAGGTAATAGGTGCTCAAAGCTACTCCCCTACGCTCTTTGCCGCCCACCATCGCGCACGACGAGAGCAGTGCAGGCTGTCCGGCTCCCTGTCCGAAGGCCAGCAGTAAGGCCGCAATAATCATGAGCCATAGCGTCTGGGCAAAGGAGATGATGCACGCCGATGCCGTCATACAAATGAAAGCTGGCACCAACACACTGGCCAGTCCCGTGCGGTCTTGCATCTTTCCCGAGAGTGGTTTCAACACCATCATCGTTACAGCAAACACAGTGAAGAACACACCGATACCGCTAATATGCCGTTCATCAGCGGTCAATGGTATGAACGAGTTTACAAAGCCATTGCAGAAGGTAATCGGTATGACTAACAGTGCAAAGAGGACTGCCCTGGGTTCTATCAAGCGGGTTATTGAGAACGAAGAGCCCTGTTGTGACTTATCTGTAGCGGATCTTCTTTCATTGATTGAAGCAAAGAAGAGACAAAGCACACACAACAGGCTTATACCTCCTGCTATGACAAACGTCATAATGCCTCCTATCCAATCGTATAGGGCGAGACTTGTAGCTGGTCCGACGGCAGCTGCCACAGCGATACCCACCCCAAAGTAGCTGATGCCCTCCGCCATATGTTCCTGGGGAATCGTGTCTGCCGCGCAACTGGTGACGGTAGTAGTGAAAAAGGCAAAACTGCAACCATAGAGAAATCGCAGCATAAGCAGCACCCAAAATTTGTCGGTCAGTGCGATAGCCATCGTTGTCAGTCCGCTGACAAGCAGCGACACAAGTAGTATCCGGTCGCGTCGCATGCGGTCAATGCATGAGCCTGTAACAAAGCGCGATGAGACAGATGCCACAAACAGCACACCTGAAAGCAGACCTGCATCAGAGAGCTCGATACCGACTGAAAGCGCATACTTGGGTAGTATGGGGAACGTCAAATAGAGCATCAGATAGAAGAGTGTCTGCATGCTCAGGAATGTCACGTAGTTGGCATTCCACAACCTCTGTGGGGCTGTCTCTGGTTCCTTCATCATTTAGCCTTTCTCTTCCAGCCCGAAGAAGAATCTTTCCTTGAGCAGGTTATCGATAACATGTACAGGCTTCAACTGGTTAGCGCTGGCACCTTTGTAAATCAACAGGTCACGATACAATGCATAAGTCTCGGGTTGTAGCACTATCAACTCCATCCGTCCCAAATGTCCGTTTTCTATATATTCTCTGTAATAGTCATTGGCACCCGCAAGTCCCTTTTCAAGGATGTCACGTACAGCAGGTTTTATGTCAGACTGAATCACCGGATCTGTTTCAATGAACATGATATAGTGAGGTGGTGTCGACTTATAGTCTGCATAAACTGTCCAATCAACTACATTTATACCTGTTTCTTTTTTCAGCTTGTCAACAGCGGACTGGATATGTTTTTCATTTGTTTTCTCCCCTGTGACATTCAGCACGTGATTCCTTCTGTATGCAAAACTGATCACTGGTGATTCGCCCTGGAAACCCTTCACAGAAATCACATCCCCGATTCTGTAACGATAGAGACCTGATAGATTGGTGATGACTATCTCATAATTTTTACCTACCTCCAGTTCTCCTATGGACAACGTCCTCTCCTTCAGTTCCTCCTCAGGGAGTCCCATGTCTTCTTCGGGAATGAATTCATAATAACCAGACTCAGGGATCATCACACAGTCGGTTCGGTTAAGGGCTGCTGCCGTGGCAATGATACCTTCCGAAGCCCCGTATGTGTTCAGATACATCGGCATGTCACCTATATACCTCCGTACCTTTTCTGTATATGCCGAAAAACTGCCCGTTCCGACAGCATGGATATAGCCAAAAGTCGGCCAGATCTTTCTAACGACAGGCAGGTCAAAACCCTGCCTGAAAATCTCCCGGAGTTCTTCTGCACGCTCGGGATCAGGTGTAATCGCCTGATTCACGCTGTCGGCTACGGCTGAAACATGCTTTTCGGGATTCAGCCTGCCCAGTTCTATGTCCCTGCACAACGATTGCCAGTTCGTTTCAATGGTATGGAAGAATTCACTGACTGTCGCCATAAAAGGAGCACCTATCATATTGGCATCTTTCCCTTTCAGTGCACAAAATGCTTTCAGATACATGTAGTCCGTCTGGCTGGATCCATACATCGCCTCTGGTGGGCAGCACAGATTGGGGAGCAAATCTTCTTTGACCACAAAATATACGCCGCCGCTGAAATTGGTCAGCAGTGTCCCGTCTTCCACATGATCCTCTACCGCCATTGCCAGACGAATCTGCCTTCTTTCCTCATAGGAATCATCTCCGGTCGTTTCATAAAGATACCGTTTATATACCTCACGTGGCATGTCAAAACAATAGGCCACATTGATAGAAAGCGCCCTGTCAGAAACGGGTATCCTTTTACGTGTGCCAGAACTGCCTGTCGTAAGGGCATACATATCTATAGGATATGCAGTCAGAATATTCTTCTCTCCCTTTGTCATGCGTGATACATATTCCGCATAGTCATCATAATCGGAAAAAGGCACCTGGCGCTTATAATCCGATACAGAACGGATGGTAGAGAATCCGTATTTCTTGCCGTATTCCGTCTCCGCATTGTCTTCCATCAGCGTAAACAGCGTTTCTTCACTGATGGTTCTTGCAATCGGACAATGCTTTTCTAATAATTCTAATATAGTCATAATATGTGTCTTTATTATTTACCTTTTTACTTAATCACCCGCTTTTTCCCATTATAAATGTAGATACCCTTCGTCGTGGGCTTCGTGGCGAGCTTGCGGCCCTGCAGGTCGTACCAGCCGTTACTTCTTACATCTTCCCTATTCCTTCTTACATCAATCACAAAGGGGACTGTCCTAGGTTGTTAAGTTAGCATATCATTTTCATGCTGCATTTTTAACAACGTTCATTCTTTTAAGGGAGGGGTTTGGCAACAAGTTGTCGCCTCTCCATTTCTTGATGTCTGTAATGGTGGTTTTGCCAAGAAGCTCCATGACATTAAAGTTCCTGCAGTCTTCGATAGTACTGACTTTGAGTGATAATGGTATCAATAGTACAAGCGATGTGAATCCGTTGCTCTTGTTAGGGGACATCCTCGCTTTGAAGCATCCGAATGTCGACTCGATGATGTCCGAGGTGATGTTGTGTACCTCGTCCCCATTCAGGAGGGCTTCCTCCCTGTTGAAGTACGCGATGAGCATGTCTGCCAGCCTTCTCACCCTGTCGCCCTTGGTCATGAGGTTCTGGTTGACGTACCTCCTGCACTCCGATGCCGTCCTGTGTGACAGTCCCTCCTGTTTGCACAGTTTCTCCATGTACTCGTAGGCGTGCATGACGTCGTCGAGTTCCTCCACCAGTGAGGCATGGTCCCTGACGAAGCTGAGCATGTATCTCTCGCGGCTGCTTAGCAGACGCTCGTTCTCAAGTATAGCCTTAGCCCAGTGTACTGTGTCGAACACGTTCATAAACCGCGCGTACTCCCTGCGTCTGGGAGGCATCAGGCATGCCATCGGCGTGTGCGAAAACTTTCTGGCATAGCCTTTCTTGGCGATGAAGTCTGCAAACTCGGGATCCTTGGAATAGACGTTTTCGAGGAACACGCCGAAGGAGTGGCTGATGTCCTTGTGGTGCTTCAGGCCAATCGCCTCGCTTGCATTACACATGATGAGCCCGTTGTCGCTGACCACGTAGTCCGGCTTACGCCCCTCTTCCTTAATTGTCAGCTCTAGCTGCCCCTTTATCATCTCCGTGTTCCATCCCTTGCCGGCCTTCATCCTCAGCACGCTCACATCGGCATGTCTGAGGCTGTGGCCGGGATGCTCAGACGAGGCCTTGAGCTCCAGGTGCAGGTCCTGACCGCAGACGGTGATGCTGTTGTCATAGATAATCGAGTAGGCCTCCTCTGCCGTCTTTTTCTTCATACAGCCCTTGGTTATCGAGAGCCCGCATTTCTCTACCCAGTCCAGTACCGTCACATGCGACGGGATGTCGTCTGTGATGCCGTTCCATAGCAGCCCTGCCAGCTGCATGACTTTGGGAATCTGATGAGAACTTATCCCTGCAAAGGCATAGAGTAGGACTGCGAAGCGGATGGCTATTTCTCCGTGTCGGTGTCTGGGAACAGTAACTCCACGACCTCCCGTTCCTTCTCGGAGAGCGAGGACAGAATCAGTTCTCTCGCTTTTTTTTTGCTTTCGCACTTCTGAAGTTTATTCTTCAGTTTCTCTTCGCTATACTTCTTCTCAAGAGTCTTGTTTTTTCTCTTTTCCTGATTCAAAGCCTTTTTTAACGCTTTTATCTCTGCGATTTTGTCTGATTTTGCCATAACTAAATAGAACATTAAACTCTACAAAGTTACTAAAAATCAGCGAATTACGCAAGAAAAATGACAATTATTATACTAAGATATGTAAAAATATTTAGTTAAATAATTGCCTATAAAATTAACAACTAATTCACAGATTAACTTAACAACCTAGGACTGTCCCCATTGTGAGGGACGGCTCTCATGATGTAACAAAAGAACCGTCCCTGCGTTACATTACTTCTTGACTTCGACGAAGGGATCGGTGAACTTATAGGCAGGGAATGCCTGCAGATTACCGTCCTTCGGCTGGTACATGGGCGTATAAGAGCCCAGCTCCGTGTTGTCGAGCGCCTTGAAGAAGGCACGGAGGGTGAGGAACGATCCCGTCCAGTAGCCGATGTTATTGTAGGCATGAACCAGATAGTCGGCAAAGGTCGGATAGACCGGATTTTCGTACATGTCGGGCATGGCCTTGAGCTTCACGCGCTTGGCGCTGAGGTTGATGGTTCCCCGATAGACCACGATCACGGCCGGCATTCCTGCCGGGATGAAGCTGGGCGCATCGGTGAAGATGAACTGCTTGTTCGAGTGATCGACGGCCGCGAGTAAGAACACCTTCGCCACAGCCTTGCCCGATGCATTGACCACCTCCACGATGTCTGCGGCATCCACCTTCTGGTCGCCGTTCACGTCGGCATCTTCCTCAGAGACCGCCGGTTTGCCCATGATGTAGTTCGCCACCTCATTGACGTCCTCCTCATTCACCTTGCCGTCATGGTTGACGTCGCCGTGCAGTCCGCCTTCCTTGGCGCCTCTGGTGCGTGCGCCGGCAGCCTCCCCGTCGTCATCATCGTCTTCATCAGCGTCGAGGTCCACGTCGTAGGGCAGGCATACGGTGTAGGCCGTGCTCTCGCCGTCGTCGCCGGCGCTGAGCTCGCGGTCGTAGTCCACGTTCACCGTCTCGCCGTTGTTCTCTGCCAGCGTCTCGGTGTTGTCCTCGCCGTCGGTGATGGTGACGGTAGAGATGTCGCCGACCTCAGCCGTGATGACGGCGTCGCTGGAGTCCATCGTCAGCGTGTAGCTGCCGTCGGCATTGCTGACGAGTGTTCCTGCAGAAGCCGTGACCTTGCTGGCGGTCGTGTCGTCGCCAGACGTCTCAGCGTTGAAGTCGACGCTCGCCGTGGCGCCGGTGTAGAGCTTGCCTCCGTAGAGCAGTCCGCTGTCATACACCTTGATGCCGCTGTAGCCATAGGTCGTGGTAACATCGCCGTAGCTGAGCGTCAGGCCGTCGGTGCCGCTGCTGACGGTGTATCCGGCCTCGGCGCCGTCCTGGTCTGATGCCGAGCTGCTGCTGCCGACGCCTGCGGGCAGGTCGTCGCTGGCTGCATAGTAGTTGGATGTCAACGTCCCGCTAGAGTATCCCACGATAGAGCCGTAGTTCTTGGCGCCTATGACGCTGGTGCCGAGGTAGAGGCAGTTCTCGACGGTGCCGCCCTCATTGGTACCGACGATGCCGCCCACCTTTCTGCAATACTTCTTGTCGCCGATCGTGGCGGCACTGGTACAGCCCGTGACGGTGCCCTTGTTGAGACCGACGATGCCGCCGTAGTTCGACGACGAGGAATAGTCGGTGATGGTCACGCCGTCAGTGACATGGCAGTTCTTGACCGTTCCGCTGTTCTGTCCGACGATGCCGCCGGTCTGCGAGTTCGTCGTGATCTGGCTGTTGTCGAGCGTCACGTTCTGCACCGTTCCCTTCGAGCCGACGTAGGCAAAGATGCCCTGATAGCTGGTCTTCTTGTTAAGGTTGATACCGCTGATGGTATGACCCTGTCCGTCGAAGGTGCCGTTGAACGCTGTGCTCGACGAGCTGACAGGCGTATAGTTGTTCTCCGTATCCTTGTCGTAGGCGATGTCGTCGCCCAGCACGAGGTAGAAGCCCTCGTAGTCGTAGCCCTTGTTGTTCACCGCGTTGGCCAGTTCGTCGAGATCGTCGGTGGTGGCGATGACATACGGGTCGGCCTCGGTGCCGCTGCCGCTGAAGGCCACCTTGATGTAGCAGGCGTAGTAGTCGGCGTCTTCAGTGCCGATGCCCAGGTAGATCTCGTCGCCGGCCTGGTAGAGCCCGTCGTCGCTGTCGACCGTCACTTGCTCGGGAGCCTCGTCGGCCTCCTTCCATCCTGCGAAGCGCATGCCGGAAGGCACGTTGCTGCAGTCGGGGAAGGTGAACTCCGTCTCTGCGTCAGCGTAGTATTCCGTGCCGGTGTTCTTGTAGGCGTTGCCGGCGTCGTTGCTCTCGTAGAAGGTGAAGGTGTACTCAGGCAGTGCGGCTCCGCACTTGGTGCAGGCGCCGTCGTCGCCCTTCGTGTGGAGCTCGTCGCCGCCGCCGCAGTAGCTGCAGTTGATGGTGTGGTACGAGTTGTCCCACTTGGTGTAGCTGGCTCCGCTGTGGCTACAGGTCTGAACGTAGCACTTGGTGGCACTCTTGATGGTGCTCGTGCGGCTGTCCTTTCCTACCAGGTTGCCGTTGGCGTCCTTCACGCAGACGTTGTCGCCGATGGTCAGCGACAGGCTGTTGCCGCTGGCGTCGTCGCCGCTGCCGATGGCATAGGCACCGTCCTTACCCTCGGCGGTGAGAGAGCCGCCGTAGATCTCTATCGTGCCGCCGCTGCACTTATGACCGCCGCCGACGCCTGCACCGTCCTTACCACCTGTGGCCGTGACGGTGCCGCCGTACATGACGAACTTATTGCCGCTGCCTTCCTGACCGCCGCCGATGCCGGCAGCCTTCGAGCCGCCCGTGGCCTTCACGGTGCCGCCCCAGATATACACCTCGCAGCCGCCGCGGTCCTCACCGCCGCCGATGCCGGCGCCGTAGTCCTCACTGTCGGTGGTCACCTTACCGCCGTAGATCTTCACCACGGGTTGGTTGCCCGAGTCGTTATGCTGACCGCCGCCGATGCCGGCAGCGCTGCTCTCGCCGTGGGCATCCACCTCGCCGCCATAGATGGTCACGCTCTGCATGCCGGTCTTGCTGCCGTCGCCGCCGCCGATGCCGGCGTAGTTGTTGTCGTTAGAGTGGGCCTTCACGTAGCCGCCGTGGACCACGAGGTTGCCGCCCACAGCGTCTTCCTGTCCGCCGATGGCCGCCTGATCGTCGCCGTCAGTCACGATGAGCTGGCCGGAGTCGTTGGTCTGGCCGTAGATGGTCAGGGTCTTGCCCTTCACGATGTAGATACCTTTTTTGAACGTATATTTGCAGCCGTCCTTAAGGATGAACTTCACGTTGCCGTTGATCCTCGCGCGCTTGCTCACCTCGACTGTGCCACTGAGCAGATACCAGCCGCCGCTGATGGTCTCGGCATCGGAGCTGAGGGTGGAGTAGCCTGTGCAAATCTTGGCTTCACTCACTACCTCGCCGTCGGTGTCGCCACCGCTCCATGAGCGCTCGACGTACTCGGCGACGTCGCCGCTGAGCTTCGCCTCGCCATCCTCATAGTCCAGATCCACTCCATCGACGTCGGCGAAGAAGTAGTCGGTAGGCTCGGCATCTTCGTTGTTCAGGCGGAAGCCCGAGGTGAACGCGCGGTTGTAGTCAGACAGGCTCACGCCGATGCTGGCGCCGTCCTTGAACGGGTCGCCCACGCTGATCTTCGTGCTGCTGCCGTTCAGGTAGAGATTGTCGTCATCATTATCCGCGATGACGGGATTGCCCTCCATGTAGAGGGTACCGCTGCCGATATAGACACCGTCGCCATATTTATTAGCACTGTTATTCTTGATGGTACCGCCGCTGATGGTCAGCACGCCGCTGTCAAAGTTTCCGACACCGCCGCCGTTATTCTTGGCGCTGTTGTTCTTGATGGTACCGCCGCTGATTTCGCACGTGCCGTGGTTGTTGATGGCGCCGCCGCTATGGTTCTCGCTGGTACAGTTCTTGATGGTGCCGCCGCTGATGGTGACGGTACCGCCCTCTTCATTGTAGATGGCACCACCATCATCGCCAGTACAGCCGTCGATGGTACCGCCAGACATGGTGAACGTACCGCCGGAAACGACGTAGACCGCGCCACCGTAAGACGAGCCCATACAGTTCGTGATGGTACCGCCCTCGAAGGTCACCGTGCCGTAGATGCAGATGGCACCGCCGTTGTTGGCGTAGCCGCCCGTCAACTTTCCGTTGCTGCCGCTGTCCTTCAGGGTCAGCTTGCCGTCCGTCTTCACATAGATGACGTGGCCGTCGGCGTCAGACTCCGTCAGGCCGCGGTTCAGCGTATGGCCGTTCAGGTCGAGCGTCACGTTCTTGTTCCCGGGAATCTCGACATAACTGCTGAGCGAGATGTCGGCCACAAGCTTGATGCTGGACTTCTTGCTGCCTTTGATGGCGCTGTTCAGCTCGCTCTCGGTCATGACTTCCGTCTGCGCCCATACCCCCTGTGCTACCATGCACAGCAGGGCGATGATCAGAAATCGAATCTGTTTCATAACTATTACCTTATTATATATATAGATATGTGTTCACTATCTCTACGGCTCACAAGGGGTCAGACCCTTTGTGA
>JAEEGH010027769.1_pt1 | contig 11185 bp, 7 predicted proteins | sample 9134181 | NCBI WGS metagenome assembly JAEEGH01 (sample SAMN16246544, study PRJNA631951) | gut metagenome | biome: gut microbiome; feature: rumen; material: DP-attached | host: Bos | place: Iran: Karaj | collected 2018-10
CGACGCTTTGGATCAAACGGATTACCCGGTGCATAAGCCTGAAGCTGCTCACTAAGCACCTGCAGAAACCTCTCCCGAACAGAAGGCCCCAAAATCACCCGCGAAGGAGCTGAACAAATCTGTCCCTGATTATAAAACATATTTTCAGCCAGAACCTTTGCCGCAGTTTCAGGATTCCTGCATTTATCCGACACTATGAAGGCGCTCTTTCCTCCACATTCCAGTCCCACCTTCTTCATATTGGACTGTCCGGCATACTGCATGATCAGTTTTCCCACTTCCGACGATCCGGTAAACAAGATTCCACGCACCAATGGGTGCTGTGCCAGTGCCTTTCCGGCCGTTTCTCCATAGCCGGGTACAACCTGAAATACCCCATCCGGTATTCCGGCTTCTTTTGCCAGTTTTGCCACCTTCAAAATCGAGAAGGAAGATTGCTCGGCAGGTTTCACGATCACACTGTTGCCCACCAGTAGCGAAGGGGTAAACTTCCATGCTGCAACTACCAGAGGGTCATTCCATGGTGTAATGACACCCACAACACCAAGCGGAACCCTGGTAATCACTGAGAACGTATCGGTTCTCGGGGGAATTGCATGTTCATATACTTTGTCTGTCAATTCTGCATAGTATCGAATGGCATCTATGGCTTTGGGAATCGAATCTTCATAATAATTCCGCAAGGCCCTCCCTGTTTCCATACAATCCAGAAGCGCCAGTTCTGCTTTGTTTTCCTCCATCAATTCTGCCAGACGTAACACACGGGACTTGCGTTCCAAAGGAGATAACCGGCTCCAGATGCCACTCTCAAAGGTTTTCTGTGCCAGTTTTACTGCCTGGTCAATCTCTTTTTCTCCGCAGGCATCCAATGATTTCCACGCTCTGCCATCATAGGGACTGACTTTCGGAATCGTCTCTCCGCTTTCACAGCTGACATATTCTCCGCCGATAAACGCACGCGTCTCATATTGTAAGGAATGCAGCCTTTTTTCTACCTCTTCGGCACTTATAAATTCCTTTTCAGATGAATCTGTCATACTCCTCCACCTCCTCTATGTTGGGATTATGCTCCATCCGCAGCAGTTCCAGATTGGAATTATGCCTCAGACAATGGAACTGGCACACCCTTCCGGGATCTGCATAATTCATTACATTGTTTCTCTGCGTGCTGTTCCATACCTCCATAAAAGAATGGTTCTGGACATTTCCAATACGAAAACGATCTTTTCCCCTCCAGTATGGACACACATATACACCCGAAGGAGTGACTAATGTTCTGAGATCTGCCACCGGACACAATTGATACTCTTTTTCCTGTCGCCTGTTGACTCCAAGCAAAGAATCTTCCAGGTTAATCGCCTGAACTATATGAAATTCCTCCGTCTCCAGATTCTTCAGACGCATTATTTCTTTTCTGGCCTCATCCATTCGCTCCGGTGCATGTCGAACCAATGCATGGGCCTGCCCTCCTGCATAGCTGTAGGAAGGTTTCACCTCAAAATAATCACATCCGATTTCTTTAGCCAGCACTGCAGCCTGATAGATCTCACCGATATTTGATTCGATTCCAAAACCATCTGCTTCTGTTCGAATCAAAAACGAAAAGCCCAGTTTGCCTGTTTTCATCTTGGCCAGTGATTTCATATTATCGATAATACGATACCAGAAATTATTACCTGTTTTCGGAGGTCGCAATTTCATAAAGGTTTCCGGAGTACCCGCATCCATGGATACTCTGGTCCAGGATGCATATTTTGCGATTGTCTCTAAGTAGCGATCAATCAGCACTCCATTGGTAGTGATTCCGAGATGAACATCGTGATCCCCGAGATACCGCATAAAATCACCGACCGCCGGATGGGCCAGCGGCTCTCCACCTCCGATCAGGATAACCGCTTTTACACCTGCTTCCGTCATTTCTGCTGCCAGTTCCAACAGCCTTTCGGAAGAGAATGAATTACTGTGATTCACCAGATCCTCACTGATACAGCCGGGGCAAGCCATCATGCAGGTTTCGGTTGTGTCAAACTCTACCACCAGAGGTCCTTTGGTAGAGTCCGCATTTTTATTTTCACGAAGTCGATCAATTACAAATCCTTGATGCAGTTTATCCTGCAAATTCATGGTAATAGCCATTAGAAGCCTTCCTTTCGCAGTACCTGTTCTATCTCTTTCCAGTATATCCGGTCCGTATCCGATACCTCCATCGCCCTTCGTACAGCCCGCCTTGATCTTTCTTTATATAATTCCGGTTCTTCCCGATATCTCCTACACAGTTCAAACAGTTCCTCCGGCGAATCCACACAGAACTCTTCACCGACATTTGCAGCCACATCACACCCTTTTATCGTCACCACAGGTTTCCCCTCATGTAATGCGTATATAGCGGAAGTTCCACCGCCGGATCTCGGAGGATTCAGATAAATATCACATATTTCAAAAAAGGACAACAAGTCCTCCGCAAAAGGAATATATGAAGACCTCACATCCAGCAACGGATAATCCTCATGTATTCTATCCTTTGGGGCACTACCCACAAAACAAAACCAGAAACCTTCCCGTGCAAGTTGCTCCAGCCGGACCAGAAAGTCCGTGTTCAATTCCTCTGTCAGACGATTTCCCACAAGAACAATACAGAAGGCTTCGTCCGGGATTCCTTCCTCGACTCTGGAATACTGCCTTGTCTTTTCAGGGAATCGAACTGCGTAACCGGAATAAATTACCGCATCCTCATCTGCTCCGGTTTCCTTCAGCCATCGTATCTGCTCAGGAGTAATCTTGTTCTCCAGCTTCTGATAAGAAGTACATGCATAAGGCAGTCCTGCGCCAAAATGGTGTGAATACACCGGATAAACCGGATCAATAACTCCGGACACCAGCCATTCCCCCATTGAAAAAACAAAGGCCGGATTAAAACTCCTGATTGCTTGCAGGACCATACCCACCACTTCACGGTCGGGCATCGGCTGAGGGCATTGAAAGAAGGGAATCTGCACGTCTTCATAGGATATTTGCGATACTTCCGACAATTGTTCCAAATAATTGGGGATCAGGTGAAGCATTCTGATTGCACCGCTCGGAGCAAAGACATCCGCGACATTGATCAATAAAACCTGGTATCCGCGTCTGATCAGAACGCGGCAATATTCCATGGCAAACGCCGTGGGAGCATGTTTTACGCCAAGCATCTGAGAGATCAGTACGAGCACGCGGTCCGCACGCCGTTCGGAGGCAGGGACCCGCCGGTCATATCCCGGGAAAAAGGATCGATATTCCGCCACAGACTGTTTCAACAATAAAAACAGCAGTTCCTGCATCTTTTCCGAACAATCGATTGCGTTAGCAAAAAACTTTCGCTTTAATTGCTCATACACAAACAGTTTCTGCTCGGGCGTCCATACCTCCATATGCTCCACCGCATAGACGGTCATCTCCTCGAGAAGATCCTTTCGTCTGGTCAGTTCCACAAGCACCGACATCCAGAAAAATAGCATTTCCTGTGTCAGACCGGCTTCATACAACAGGGAAAAAGACAGTCCTGCATCTGACTGTCCGGTTGATTTACTGCCTGCTCCTCTCAGGGTGTTATATTCCGCTTTCCATTGTTCCAACTCCTCCAGGGTAGGGAACCGATCCGGTTCTTCTGCCAGCCTGCGCCTGAAGTTCATCGTAAACTCATCCATAGCATTCTCCCGCACCATGTTATTCTATTCCCATACTTCCGGGTTTTGTATCGCTGTTCCAAAGGCGCTGGAGCTGTTTTGCCCTGGCATCCCAGGTATGCTCCTTCCGGGCCTTTACTTCTGCCTTTTTGCGGATTATCTCTCTATCGTCTGCCCGACCCAGAAGCGTCCGGATCATCCCCGGCAGCTTCTCAAGATGCGCCAAATCATAAAGGCAGATCTCTTCTTCCGTAAAATGCTCCTCCAGATAGTCCGTGCGATCCGATACACAGACCGCTCCGCCCAGCATACTGTCTGCCACACGTTCTGTCATGCCGGCCTTATGCCAGGTCATGACATTCAGGCTGACCTTTGCTCTCCGGTAAAGATCGGGCGCATCTTCCGCCCGCAGATGCCCATGCAGAATCAGCTTCCCCGAAGCGCCCTCCGGCACCGGAAATTCCTTCCAGCTCTCCCCGAAGACATGGAGAGATATTCCTCCCTCCAGTAACGTTCGTATCACGCGTTTCCGGAAGTCATAAGTGACCCGTTTACAGGTATCTGCCAGTGCATACAAAAGCTGCAGATAATACTCCTCGGATACCGGCACCGCTCCCGGCTGTGCGCACAGATTGAAAAGTCCCTCCTCAAAAGAAAGGTTCGGATGCAAGATCATATAGTCATAGAATTCCTGTTCCATCGGACGAAGTGTCCGCTCGGGCAAGGTAAAATAGGTCCCCAGAAAAATAACGTCCATGTCACGATCTTCCGAAAACGGCTCGCCTGTCCCCGTTCCTCCCGGCGGAAGTTGCAGGGCATTCTTCACACCGCAGTACCTCTTCAGGAACCCGGCGTACCCCGCATCCTGACAGAGCAGGTAATAGTTCTCATCCGCTCCGACAAAAAAATCCGGCGGATAAAAAATCGGATTATCAAATTGGAACTGGTACTTTTTGCAGGGCATCTGCCGAAACAAAGGATGAAACAGTGCCGGGGCCTGAAATCCGATGATGCCCTTCCACTGCATCTCCAATGCAGCTTCCAGTCCCGGAAAATCACCCCCGCGATTATCCGAATAAATCACCTTCTCTCCGAGAGAAGTAAGTGCCTTTCCAAGCCCGCTCCAGAAGCGTTCCATCAATCCTTCACAGGGATCGTCTCCGACGAGGATGAGGATCGGGGCCTCCTGATTCTGTTTTCTTCCGTTTGGATTGTCCATCTTTGATCCTTTGCAGATTCTTTTCCTTTTTCGCCGAAAATGCTATGATGAATCGACGGAGGATACAACCTTGAACATACTGTTTTACGACATGGGGAGTTACCTTTACCGCGATGCTCTGGAGAGCCTCCGCGGAATGGGGCACGAAATTCACACCGTGTATTATCATTTTGAAGATCGCTGCAACGATCCTTTTTTCTGTACGCGTTTTCGCGAAAAACTGAAGGATCGCTCCTATGATCTTATCTTCTCCGTCAACTTTTTTCCCCTGGTGGCACAGCTGGCGTCGGAGGCTGCACTTCCCTATCTGTCCTGGAGCTGTGACTCCCCTCTGGCAGAGGAACTGGAGCCTTATTTTTCCTATGAGACCAACTATATCTTTCTCTTTGACCGTCTGGAGGTGCAATCCTACCGTAGTCGCGGATTCTCTCGCGTCTTCCATATGCCGCTGGCCGTGAACGCGGATCGTCTTTCCTCCATGCGCTTTTCCCCGGCTTTGCAGAACCACGTAAGCGCAGATCTTTCCTTCGTCGGTTCCCTCTACCCCTCCAGTCTGGATGGTTTATTCCTTCCGCTGGATGATTACTGCAAGGGCTACCTGCAGGGCGCCATCGATGCGCAGCTCCTGCTCTACGGTTGCGATCTCATTACCCCGATGCTCACGGAAGATATCCTGAACCGCGTGAATGATTGTTATCGCAGGATTTCCTCTTCCTCCGAAATCGGCCGCAGGGGCCTTGCTTTTGCTCTTCAGAAACAGATCACCTACGCGGAGCGCGTGGGGCTGTTAAGCATGTTCGGAGACCTATGCGACACCAGATTCTATTCAACGGAAACCTATGATTTCCCGTCCCCTGTTCATGCCATGGGACCGGTCAGGTACTACTCCGAGATGCCGGCCGTCTTTCGTTTCAGCCGGTTGAATCTCTGCCCGACCCTGCGCAGCATCGTCTCCGGAATCCCGCTTCGCAGCCTGGACATCATGGCCTGCGGAGGCGCTCTGCTTTCCAATTATCAGCCGGAACTGGCGGAAAGCTTTACAGACGGGGAAGAAGTCATTCTCTACAGTTCCCTGGACGAAGCGATGGAGAAAGCACAGTACTATCTGGAACATGAGGAAAAGCGGCAGCGGATCGCAGCAAACGGTCTTGAGAAAGTCCGTCGCACCTTCCGCTATGAAGATCAATTGAGCGCTATGCTTTCGAAACTTACACAGGCCTAGGTGTTTCCTTCAGTAGTTCTTCCAGATCCCATCCATCTGCCTGGTTCTTCCCTTCGGCCGCTTCCTGCTCCAGTCGGTGCAGGATCAGGGCAATCCGCGGGATCTCCCCGTTCAGATCGGAAGCCTCAAGACTCAGATCCGGGCGCGCCTGCAGAACACCACGGAACATCTCCGCAGCCTCCTTCCATTTTCCGTCTTTCAAGAGGATTCCCACGGCCATCTTAAGTTCCTTCGTCTCCACCTTCTCCGAAGTCAGCGCGGCACGTCCCTTCACGACACGCAGCCCCTTTGTCAGTGCATATACCTGAATAAGGTTTTCTCCCAGGAATCCATAGATCCTCTGCTCCGCCGGAATATAGCCGCTGATATCGATGCGCCCCGACAGTTCTGTCAGAATGTCAAAAAGCCATGCGCAGTAATCATCAAACAGAGTCTTTCGCATGGCATACATATTACAGATAAATACCCTGGTGCTATCCAGAACCTGCTCAAAGGCAGGATAATACTCCGGGTACAGATCCCGGATCACATTTCCCGTCTCCAGAAGATCCTTTTCCTGATGCGCATCCGAATACAACGTCCGCCAGGTCGGACCATCCTCCACATAGGCAGCCACCAGATCCGCATCCACCAGAAGCGATTCGTACTGTTCCGGCCTCAGAAGTTTTCCGTCCTCATCCACAAAATATCTGCGGTAATGGCAGCATGCAAGCATATCCACATCATGCACATTTTTCCACAGAAAATACTGCCCCGTAAGTTCACAGAAATACGGATTCAGATCCGAAATGTGATCTCCGGAATCATCCCGAAGATAGCCCAGATCCGCATGCAGCGCACTCCCCACCTGCAGTGGAATATATCCGTCAATCTGCGGAACCGGAAAGGCCTTATGTGCCATGATATAGACGTTACAGTTCATTCTGTTCTCCCCCGTATTCATTCATACCTGCTTCCCGGAGCAGTTTTTTCATCAGCTTCCGGATTTCAAAGCATTCCTCCACACGCTCTCTTCCACGTATGGCAATCTCTGCACGTTCCTCCTCATGCCTGAGATAATAGTCCGTGCGATCCAGCATCTCCTCCGGATCGGAAAACCAGACCAGATGCTTCCCGTTTTCGAAATATTCCGGAAGTTCCGACTGATAATTGGTCATACAGAACCCGCCGGCTCCCAGAATATCAATCACACGAAGCGGAATCCCCGACAGAATCGTGCGAAGCGTAAAATTGTAATTGATGCGGCTCCCATGAAAGACAAGCGGCATTTCCATCAGGTAATCCGCTTTTCCATGATATCTCAGATTCAGACTCTTCTGCGGCGGTTCATCCGCATAGAGCTCCATCTTTCGATCCGTATCCAACGCATAGCTGCAGAGATACTCCAACATGATGGTTCTCTCTCTGGCCGTCACTCCTCTTCGAACAATATCCTGCAGCAGCCGGTTACAATCAGTCCGATATCCTTCCCCGAGGCCTGCCTTGACATAGATGCCCATCTCCTCGCAGACTTCATCCGTCATCAGTTCTCCCACCAGATCTGCTCCACTAACCTGAAGCTGTGCATGTATCACCGCATCCAGATACCCCTTAAGACGAGGCGGAAGATACCCGATCTGACTGTAAAAATCACCTGCTCCCGTATACAGATTTCCTAAAAAGGTCATATCATAGAGAAAGTTCGACGGCCCGGAGACAACCTGATCAAGGCGTCTGACATTACAGGGAAGCGGCAGATAATACACCGTATCCACTCCCAGATGCCGATATTTTTCATAAAGAAGGTAATCGAAAATAAACACCCGATTGGAAGGATTCGAGAGATTCAGCGCTTCCAGCGTCAGCATCGGAGAATCATAGACCCAGGACAGATACAGGATTTCTCTGGTCATGGCCAGATCTGACAGAAACGGAAAATAGTTCAGGGAAAAGATCGCACAAAAATCCCCTCCCGCAAGAAGGCTTTCCACCTGTGCCATCAATTCCTCATCCCTCAGATAATCCTTCGGACGTCCCCAAAGGACACAACAGGGATACCCCAGCTCTTCCAGGGTCCGTATGCAGTCTTCACTCAGGGCATTGCTCCAGCAGAATACCAGGATTCTCTTTTTCTCCGGTTCCCCCATACACTCAATCCTTCCGGAAACACTCCCGTGCATAATCCGCCGTCAGGCTGTACTTGCCGACGGTGCGGATCTCCTCCGGCCTGTGTTCATTCATAAAGATCAGAAATTCCCTGACAAATCGCAATTCCGGCATATTATCCGGGAACATATAATACGGATATCTTCGGTTGCCGTCTTCCAGTTCCTCTGCATCCTTCAGACCGGCATCATATTTTTTCGGGATCCGTTCCTCCAACATGATCGGTTCGCCCGACAGATATTCCTCTGTAGCCACCAGAAGTACTTTCTTACCGGACTGCACAGCCTGCAGTGCTTCCCGTTTCAAGCCGCCTGACAAAAGATCCCCAGTGCCGCGTTCATAATGGGTGGAAAAAATATACGTAAGACCGGAGGACTTCCCTTCGACGGAAGGTTTCCAGCCCAATTCCTCCCGAAACTGACGGTAGATCCTCTCATAAGCAAAGTCCAGATCTTCGTTCAGTTCTTCCCGTTCCGAATCCTCCATAGAGGCGTACAGCTGCCAGAAGAGATAATACTGTCTCCTCCAGCTTAAGAACTTCGGTTCCGAGAGACGGTTCAAATACGCTCGCTTTTCCTCCACCCCTTTGAGACGGTCGGTTTTCTCCCACCACGCATCCTGCATGGTTCCATGGATGTAAGCCCCATGAGCCGAGCGATTATAGAAATGTACCTCCGGATGTGCCAGGATCGATTGTTCAATCGCCGAACGGAAAAATAGAAAAACCTCCTGCGTATCGACCATACCACCGTCCGTCGATTCTGTCGTCATAGTCCCGGTGGAATTCTCATTGACACCATGCGGCACATCCTGCGCATAGTTCCTATGTCCGGGATATCCCAGATCCACACCGATCAAATGCACTTTCTCCGCCCCCAGACGGATCGCAGCCGTGACCGCCATACTGGTCACTGTTCCTCCCACCTCCCAGGGATCGATGCCTTCCTCCATCATTCCACCGGCATACATGCTCGAATTGGTCGAAACAATATAATAGATCGGCCCCTGATAACGATCGATGAACCGCCAGTTGGTCAATTGTTCAGCCAGAAGAGGAATATCCTTTGTCTGTTCCTCCACCCCGTCCAGATGCTTTGCCACCGCTGCAGTCGGATCGATCACGGTCAGCAGATCCGGTCGGATTCCCGCATTCAGAAGTTTTCGTAATGCGGTATTCACTGCTATGATCGTACGTTTTCCTACGCTTTCCCGCAGGAAATCCATATTGTCATCCACGGAAGGACCGGCTGCCACAAGCACCCACTCCTTTCCATAGATTCCGGGCTTCAGTTCCTTCATGGAATGGGTCTGTTCCTTAAGCCGATTATTCGTCACATTGACTTCCCATATCCCCCGATACTGCCTGCGCCCCTGATCACTGGTCGCTTCATCCGAGAGTTCCTGGTCGAAGCAGGTGTGAAGTTCCTTCACTTTCCAAGGAGCGATATACGATCCCTGCTCCGGATGTTCAACCCTACTTACCAGATATTTTTCCACCAGATCTTCCGGATTTTCCTCGTACACGATATGAAGCCGGTCGGACGCAATCCAGTCCAGAACCCCATACCTGGATGCATAATCCAAAACCAGGCGGTCATTCTCATACAGGTAGATTTCTACAGAACGGTCGGATTCCTCCCACAGAATATACGGAAAATAACCCAGCCCGCATCCCAGTACATGATATATATGCTTCTGAGGGACAAAGACATCCTTCACCAGCTCATAATTTTCCCACATCGGGTCATAGGGACTGTGCAGGTATTCCCCGCGTTCCAGATCCTTCAGTGTCAGAAAAGAGGAGGCACTGCTTTGCAGATTCCAGCGTTCCTCGGAGACATCGATACCGGATGCCCCCTTCAGATACTGCATGAGCAGAGGAATCAGATTCTGCTCGATCCGTGCAGTAAAGAGCTGCAGATCCGCATGCGCCTCGCGGCAGTACATGGCAGTCTGCCACAACAGATTTGCCAGGGCCTCATCCTGTGCACGCATGGCAGGCATCTGTTCCTTCAGCAGATCGCCGGCAATACTCCAGCTTCGCAAAGCCGAAACGTCCATGCCCTTATGCCCTTCCTCGACGGTCCGCTTCATCCGGTACAGGATCATCGCATCCCGGTAGATCTCCTCTATGAATGCTTCTGCCATGACTGATCTCCTTCTACTTGCAGATGGAATTGCAATATCCCCACCGCAACAATCAAAAAACCGGGAGCCGTATTGGCTCCCGGCTTTCGCCTAAGTCTCTCAGAATGGAATTATCCGAGCAGGGACAGAACACCCTGGTTGGACTGATTCGCCTGTGCCAACATGGCCTGACCTGCCTGAGCGAGGATATTCTGATTCGAATACTTCACCATCTCGGTCGCCATATCAGTATCACGGATCTGGGACTCTGCAGATGTAGTATTCTCCACAACGTTATCCAGGTTCGCGATCGTATGCTCAAGCCTGTTCTGAACTGCACCGAGATCAGATCTCTGCTGGTTCAGCTTCGTAATAGCCCCCTTAATGGAGCTGATTGCTGCCATTGCTGCGGAAACCTGATCGGTCTTAACGCCACTCAGGCCGATTCCGCCTGCGCTCATGGAAGCGATGCTGATTGTGATCGTCTGATCTGCCTCTGCACCGACCTGAAGATTCTTTCCCGTGAAAGATCCATCCAGAAGATTCTGGTTGTTGAAGGTCGTGGTGCTTGCAACACGGCTGATCTCGGATACAAGTGCCTGTACCTCGGAATTGATGTAGCTCTTATCCTCGGTGGTGTTGGTTGCGTTTGCAGCCTTGATTGCCAGCTCGTTCATACGCTGCAACATATCGTGTACTTCGTTCAGGGCACCTTCTGCGGTCTGCACTGCGGAGATACCGTCCTGTGCATTCGCAGATGCCTGCGTAAGTCCACGAACCTGGCGCCGCATCTTCTCGGACATCGCCAGA
>JAEEGH010027770.1_pt1 | contig 11185 bp, 9 predicted proteins | sample 9134181 | NCBI WGS metagenome assembly JAEEGH01 (sample SAMN16246544, study PRJNA631951) | gut metagenome | biome: gut microbiome; feature: rumen; material: DP-attached | host: Bos | place: Iran: Karaj | collected 2018-10
AGAAGATAAAAGTCTTTTCGAGCCAGTAGGTTAGGATACCTGCCAGATAGCCAACAAAAGCTATCCACGTAATCTTTTTCATATACCAGCCGAAGGTAATTTTCTCAAGTCCCATGACCACCACACCAGCGGCAGAACCGATGATGAGCATCGAACCACCGACACCGGCACAGTAGGCCAACAACTGCCAGAAGATTCCATCGACGGCGAGGTCGCCAGCAGCCTGAACGGGATACATGCCCATACAGCCAGCCACGAGGGGTACGTTGTCTACGATACTTGAAAGCACGCCAATGATTCCTGTGACGAGGTAGTGGTTGCCCTCGAAGGTTGTGTCGAGTCCCTTGCCCAGCATAGTCAATACGCCAACCTCCTGTAGTACGGCGACTGCCATCAGGATGCCTAAGAAGAACATGATGGTCGAGAGGTCTATCTTCGTCATGATATCGCTCACGCGCTTGGCCATCGTATCTTCTTCAGATGTGTTGTAATGGAATATCTCCGTCGTGGTCCACAGAACGCCTAATACGAGCAGGATGCCCATGAACGGCGGCAGGTGGGTCAAGGTCTTGAAGATGGGCACGAAGATAAGTCCGCCTACGCCCAGCCAGAAGATGATGTTGCGCTGACGCTTGGTAAACTGGCTCACGTCGGCCTTAGGCAGGTTTTGCTCCTTGTCGAACTTGCCGTTAAGGTGCAGGCTGAGGATGGCGGCAGGAATAATCATCGAGACAAGCGAAGGAATGAATATCTCGCTCAAGACTCCCTGTGTGGTGATAACGCCCTTGATCCACAACATGATTGTGGTGACATCGCCAATGGGTGAGAATGCACCACCCGAGTTAGCCGAGATAACCACCAGAGCAGCATAGAGCAGTCGGTCTTCACGTGATTGGACGAGTTTGCGCAGCACCATAATCATCACGATGGAGGTGGTGAGGTTGTCGAGAATGGCCGATAGGAAGAAGGTCATAAAGGCTACACGCCATAGCAGTTTACGCTTCGAACGTGTCTTCATCGTGTCGCGCACGAAGTTGAAACCGCCATTAGAGTCCACAATCTCGACAATGGTCATGGCACCCATCAAGAAGAACAGCGTGCCGGCGGCATCACCTAAATGATGCTCAATGACTTCGGCGATATGGTGGATGACACCATCAGCCGGAATAGTAGGATAATAGGCGGCAGGACCAAGCATCAGCAGTGTCCAGCAACCAACACACATGAGCAGCGCAATGGCTGCCTTGTTGACTCGTGTCAAGCTCTCGAGGGCAATGCACAAATAGCCTGCCACAAAGAGCACCACAATACAGATTGTTAATGTTGACATAGTACGTTTTAATAATAGCTTGTTTGTAAATTTGCTGCAAAGGTACAAAATAATTAAGAATTGGCAATTGAAATTTAAAAATAATTTTGTAACTTTGTCGGCAAAAAGAGAAAGATATGGCACTAAACTTGAACAAGAACCTGAAATTGTACTACTCCATCAAGGAGGTAGCCGAGATGTTTGGTCTGAACGAGAGTACCCTGCGCTTCTGGGAAACGGAGTTTCCGTATCTGAAGCCCAAAGTTTCTGGACCGTCAAAGATTCGCCAGTATCAGGAGAAGGATATTGAGCAGATTCGCCTGATTCATAACCTGGTGAAGGTTCGTGGCTTCAAGTTAGCGGCTGCTAAGAAAATCATCAACAACAACCGCGACGGTGCCGACCGTAAGGCCGAGGTACTGACGCGGCTGATGGATATCCGCACGGAACTACAATCACTGAAACGACAGATGGACTACTTGCAGTAGTCCATCCATACATCGTTGATAGCGAATACGGCTTCGAGGGTAATCTTCGAAGCCTCTTTCTTTGTCAGCTGCCGGCTCCAAGGTACACGTTTGTCCGTAGCTGCTCCCTCGCCGGTATTGTTATATTCCAAGTAGCGGGCGGTTTTGACGGCCTCAGGGCGCCATTGATGCCAACCTTCAGGAAGAATCTCGCGCGGCAGTTGGCAGTTCATGAACAGCGTATAGCCATAATCGCGCCAAGGACGTCCGAGATAGACCTTTGTGACGCCTTCTTGGCAACTGATGCTACAATTATTAAATATGTACCCGTACGCGACATCCTGCGGTGTGGAAGCTGCTGTGATATACGAATTCGCCTTGCAGAATATCTGACAGTGTTCAAACCATGCCGTCGAAGGACCGAAAATGAAGTCGGTGGTACCTTCGATGTAACAGTCCTTGAAGTAAAGGCGTGTCTTGGCATTACCCGTATAGATAGTGTCCTGATGACCCAGGAAACGGCAGTTGATGAATGCCAGACGGTCGCCCTCTGTATGTAGAGCTACAGCCTGTCCCAGTCTGGCGGAATTATTCTCGATGGTGATGTTCTTCAGCGTGATCTTGCTCCCTTGTATCTTGAGAGTAAAGGTGCGGAAAGTGCCGATTTTCTGGGCTTCCCCACTGGCGGTAAGCGGTGTGATGTCAGCCTTGATGTTAGCATGGTCGTCCCATGTGATGATGGTCTGGTCACGATCCTCGCCGCATATCTCGATATTAGTGAGCCATTGTGGAATGACAAATTTTTCTTTGTATGTGCCCTTCTTGACGTATATGACCTTGTGATATTCCATAAAGGCACGACAGACCTCAATGGCTTCGCTGATGTTACGGAACTCAGCTGTACCGTCGCGCGCCACGAACAACGTGTCCGGATTGTCGTAATTCTTGGCATGCACTGTGATAAAGCTGCAGATTGCACAAATTAAACAGATTAGTTTTTTCATCTTATTAAGTAGTTTGTAATTAGTTTCTCATTATCTCATTGTCTCCATTTCTCAATGTTACAAGATTTGTGTTACGTCTTTCAGGTCTTCTATCTTGCGCAGGTTGCTGATAATCTCCTTCACATCGTCGCGGTCATGGACGCGCAACTCGACAGAACCGTCGAACATGCCGTCTTCGGTAGTGATGGTCAGACGATGGATGTTGACATTCATCTGGCTAGAGATAATCTGCGAGATGTCAAGCAACATGCCTACACGGTCGATACCCTGAATGCGGATGGTGGCATCGAAGAACAGCTTCTTGTGCATATCCCATTTGGCATCAAGGATGCGATTGCCGAAACTGGCCTTCAGTTTGGCTGCCACCGGACAGGCACGCTTATGGATTTCTATCTGGTGACGGCCGTCGATGAATCCCAGCACATCGTCGCCAGGGATTGGGTGGCAGCAATGCTTGAACTTGTATTGCCCAATGGTTTCTTCGGTAATGAAAATGGGCTTTTTGCGGTTGAACTTCTCTGGAACTACAAACAGCTCCTGTTGCTGTTCAGCGCCTTCCTTTTTCTTCTTGTCACGATCCAGGAACGGCACGAACTTACGCCAGCCTTTCTTGTTGGCATCCTTGCCCTGCAACTCGTCGATGTCTTTCTCGCCCAATAGGATGGTCTTGTCGCCCAATGCCTGATAGAACTCGTCGCGATTACGTGACTCGTGGAATTCTGTGAGTTTGTCGGCGGCAGCCAGCACGTTGTCGATGTTGTTTTTCTTACAGAATTCTGCAAAAAGATCTTCGCCTCGTTTCTGCTGATCACGGTTGTTGCGACGCAGAATAGCCTGAACCTTCGCCTTGGCTTTGGCGGTAGATACGAAGTTGATCCATGAAGACTGTACGTGTTGTGACTTAGAGGTAAGAATCTCCACCTGGTCGCCACTTTGCAGCTTATGGCTCAAGGGCACCAGCTTGTGATTGACCTTGGCACCAATACAGTGTGAGCCCAAGAACGTATGGATAGAAAAGGCAAAGTCGAGTGCCGTACACCCCGTAGGCATGGTTTTGATTTCGCCTTTGGGCGTGAATACGAAGATTTCCGATGCAAAGAGGTTGAGCTTGATGGCATCGAGGAAGTCCATTGCGTCGGGCTGCGGATCGTCCAAAATCTCCTTGATAGTACGTAGCCACTCGTTCAGTTCGGCTTCGTCCTCTGTATATTCATCATCGTCGTTGTCGCCCTCCTTGTATTTCCAGTGGGCAGCAAAACCCTGTTCAGCCACCTCGTTCATGCGGTCGGAACGAATCTGTACCTCAATCCATCGACCTTGGTGTGACATCAGTGTGACGTGCAGAGCCTGATAGCCGTTGGCTTTAGGATGTGACAGCCAGTCGCGCAATCGGTCTGGATGACTCTTGTAAATCTTCGAGATGGCTACGTATATCTTGAAACACTCGTTGATTTCCTCGTCACGATTTTGGGGTGTAAAGATGATGCGAACAGCTAGAATGTCATAGATTTCGTCAAACGACACATGCTTGTTCTGCATCTTCGACCAAATGCTGTAAGGCGATTTCACGCGTTCCTTGATTTCATATTGGATGCCCATCTTTTGCAGTTCCATTTCAATGGGGACCGTGAATTCGTCGAACAGTTCATGACGCTGGGCATGTGTAGATGCCAGTTTCTCCTTGATACTGGCATATTCTTCAGGATGCTCATATTGGAAACTGAGGTTCTCGAGTTCTGTCTTGACCTTGTTCAGTCCCAGACGGTTGGCCAGCGGTGCATAGATGTACAGCGTCTCACCTGCAATCTTATACTGCTTGTTGGCAGGCTGCGACTCCAATGTGCGCATGTTGTGCAGACGGTCGCATATCTTGATAAGGATGACGCGAATGTCCTCGCTCATCGTAAGCAGCAGCTTCTTGAAGTTCTCAGCCTGGGCAGAAGCCTGTTCGCCGAAGATACCTCCACTGATCTTGGTCAGACCATCGACAATCTGGGCAATCTTCGGACCGAAGATGTTTTCTATGTCCTCCGTGGTGTAGTCGGTGTCTTCTACCACATCGTGCAACAGGGCTGCACAGATACTGGTAGAGCCCAGTCCTACCTCCTCGCAGGCTATTTGTGCTACGGCGATGGGGTGCATGATATAGGGCTCGCCGGACAAACGGCGCACCCCTTTGTGAGCCTGACGGGCAAAGTTAAATGCCTTGGTGATAATATCTACCTTCTTACGGTGGCGTGACGACAGATAGGTGTCCAGCAAGTGTTGGAACGCATCGTTTATCAGTTTGTCGTCAGCGGCTTCGCGCATCATGTCCTCATCCATAGTTTACCTCCTTCTCTTTTTTGTTGATTTACGCTTGGCAGGTGCCTTGCGGGCAGTAGCCTTCTTGCGAGTAGCCTTGGCACGAGTCTTTGTGGCCTTCGTGCGACCTCTGGTGGCACGCGTTCTCTTCGCAGCGCGTCCTTTCTTACCGCGCTTGGCGTAACGCTTGCTCTTATGATAATAGGTGGGCACGTCGTCGCGAACTTCCACCTCGGCACGTCGACTCAGCAGTTCGTTGGCTCGGTAGTTATAGACCGAATCCTCCAAATCCAGGAATCGGCTTACATCAGCCATTGGCAGGCGCAGGGGCGACGGCTCAGTGGCACCAGGCACCACGTCGCGTCGATACATCGGGTTGAGCGAGCGCAACAGGTCGATGTTCAGACCAACCACTTCAGCCACCTGTTCCAGATGCACGTTACGGCTAACCATCACCGTGTCCGATTTAGCTGGCAGACGCGTCGTCATCGGACAGATATTGTGTAGCGAGTAGTAAGTCATGATGTAGTTGGCTGCGATGAAGGCTGGCACGTAGCCGCGTGTCTCTCGAGGCAAGTAGGGATAGATGTGCCAATAGTCCTTGACGACGGGCAGCGGTTCGCCGTTCTCGTCTTTCAGCGATGTGACGTTGTTGGCACGACGAATGGCCTTGTTGATATTCTCCGGGCCACAGTTGTAGGCGGCAATCACCAGATTCCAGTCACCGAAAATCTTATAGAGGTCTCGCAAATAACGGGCTGCTGCCTGCGACGACAGCACAGGGTCGCGACGTTCGTCGACCAGCGAGTTCAGCTTCAGCCCATACTGCTTGCCGGTGGCAGGCATGAACTGCCACAGACCGGCTGCACCAACACGGCTGACGGCCTTTGGATTCAGTGCTGACTCTATGATGGGCAGATACTTCAGTTCCAAGGGCAACTGGTACATTTCCAACGCTTCCTCGAAGATGGGCATGTAGAAATTGGAGGCTCCCAGCATATAACTGATGGAACGACGCAGACGACCACTGTAGCGGTCGATGAATTTCTGCACCACATCGTTGTAAGCCATCTCCATCACACACGGCATGCGATACAGGCGGTCGACGTACTCCTCCTTGCTGTATTCCGGATTCACATCCTTCATGTTACAGTCCTCTTCGTCAAGATAGGTCTGCGACATATAGAGGTTGAGCAGCGAGTCAAGGTCGTAGGTCATGGCCTCGGGAAATTCGATGACTTCCTCGTCGCCGTTCTGGTCTACTACGGTAATCTCGTCCTCTTCGTCGGGCTCATCGTCGTCCTCCTCGTCGTCAATGGCTTGTGCGCTCATGCTGAGCGGCATGAATAACAACAGGCAAAGGAGCATAGCCCATTTCGCCACACTACTCATCATCTCGTATTTCTTACCAATCTTTCTCATTATCTTAATATCTCAATTTCTCAATATCTCATTATCTCAATTTCTCAATATCTCAATTTAAAAATTGAGACTGCAGTTCACGCCTATCGACTGTGCTTGCAGCGGATTGCCACCCATCCTGTTGGGGATGACCGTTGGCTCCACCTTCAGACTCAGGTCCTTCGAGATGTCGAATACCGACAACTCGGCATCTACGTAGGCGTCAATCACCGACAAAGCATATACGCCCAGCATGACGAAGAAACTCATGTCGCGCCAGCGGCGATACTTGTCCTTACGGTTCTTGAACAGCTCCTTATAGCGGTCCCTGTTGCTGTCGTCTATCGTGCGTCCTAAGTGCAGGAACTTATTGTACGACGCCGTGTTGGGGTCGTTGTCCATGATGTCGAGATAGGCCTGCGAGTAGTCCTTGTACATCATGTTGTTCCACGTCAGCGCGTAGATGCACCCCATGAATCCACCATAGATGATGGGCAGTTTCCAGTATTTGCGGTTGTATATCTGACCAGCTCCTGGAATGACCAATGCCAGCCACAGGGCTCGCTGCGGATTGGGTGTCCACGTGTTCCAGTCACGCTTGACCTTCTCTTTCTTGTCTTTTTTCTTGATAACCACCGATGTCGTGTCTTCCACCATGTCTAATGTGCTGTCCGCCAAGGCCTTCACGTTGATGGTGGCCAGTGTCGAGTCGATGGCTGCCAACGTTGAGTCCACCACGGCCAGCGTGGAATCAACGCCCTTCGCCGTGTCGTCTCTTTGCTGCGCATAGCCCGAAATGGCTGCCACCAGCATCATGGTTATCATGATGAGCCTACCCATTAGCACCGTCAAGAATGTTCATGATTCGTTCCAGCTGTTCCTCGTTGTCAAACTGGAGGATAATCTTGCCCTTGCCCTTGGGCGAACAGCTCATCTGTACCTTGGTTTGGAAGAATTGTGCCAGACGGTCTTTGAGAATGTTGAACTCCTCAGGCAACTGCGATTTCGAGGCTATCTTGCCGCGAGCCGTTTTCACGTCGTCGCCGCTCTTCAGGGCCTGTACCAGTTCCTCGACCTTGCGCACCGACAACTGCTGCTGCTGTACCTCGCGGAACAGCTTGATCTGTTGCGTAGGACTGTCAATAGACAGCAGCGCACGGGCGTGCCCCATCTCTATCTCGTGGTTCTTTAGTGCCATCTGCACCTGAGCAGGCAGTTTCAGCAGTCGCAGGTAGTTGGTGACGGCAGCGCGGCTCTTGCCCACGCGTTCCGAAATCTTGGCCTGCGTCATGCCGGCGGCTTCAGCCAGATGCTGGTAGGCCAGTGCTATCTCTATGGCGTTCAGGTCTTCACGCTGGATGTTCTCTACCAGCGCCATCTCCATCACACCCTGATCTTCTACATCGACGATGTAAGCGGGAATCTTCTGCAAACCAGCCAGTTGCGAGGCGCGCCAACGGCGTTCGCCGGCAATAATCTGGTAGCGGTTAGCCACCTTGCGCAGCGTGATGGGCTGTATGATGCCCAGTTCACGAATGCTGTTTGCCAGCTCCTGCAGCGCGTCCTGGTCGAACTCGCGACGGGGCTGGTTGGGGTTAGGGTCAATGAGACTTATCTCTACCTCGTTCAGGTTCGACGAACCTTCCGTCTTCACCTCTGCGGTTGTATCTATCAGTGCGTCCAGTCCGCGACCTGTTCCAATATCGTCCAGTCCGCGTCCCAGCACACCATTTGCAAATTTCTTCTTTACTGCCATTTTGATTTACAATTTGACAATTTACAATTGACAATTTATGCGGCAAATTAACTATTCTTGTTAATGATCTCTTTCGCTAATGCCAGATGGTTCTTTGAACCTGTCGAGTCGGCGTCATACAGGATGACGGGCAGGCCGTGACTGGGGCTCTCCGACAACTTGACGTTGCGCTGAATGACGGTCTTGAACACCAGTTCCTGGAAGTGGCGCTTCACCTCGTCGAAAATCTGGTTGGCCAGACGCAGGCGCGAGTCGTACATCGTCAACAAGAAGCCCTCAATCTCCAACTTCGGATTCAGCTTTTGCTTGATGATCTTGATGGTGTTCAGCAACTTCGAGATGCCTTCCAATGCGAAATATTCGCATTGCACGGGGATAATAATCGAGTCGGCTGCCGTCAGCGCGTTTACCGTAATCAAGCCCAACGAGGGCGAGCAGTCTATCAGAATGTAGTCGTATTCGCCGCGCAGGGGCTCCAAAATCTTGGTCACCATGCGTTCGCGGTTTTCCATGTTCAACATCTCTATTTCTGCACCAACTAAGTCTATATGGCTGGGTATGATGTCCAGTCCTTCAATGTCTGTGGTATAAATGGCATCGCGCACGTCGGCGTGGTCTGTCAGACACTCGTAGAGCGAGCAGTCCACCTCCTGAAGGTTCACGCCCAGTCCGCTCGAAGCGTTTGCCTGAGGGTCGGCGTCAACTACCAAGACCGTCTTTTCCAACGTTGCCAGCGATGCAGCCAAGTTGATGGTTGTCGTAGTCTTTCCTACGCCACCTTTCTGATTGGCCAATGCAATAATCTTTCCCATAATCTCTTATTCCTATTTAATAATAGAGTGCAAAGGTACAAAGAAAAAGCGGACTAACCAAATGCTAAGCCCACTTTTTAGCTTTTTTACCTTTTTTTTGAGCTACTATATTCTCCGACTCCTTGATTCTTGCTTATATTACTACTCACTATGACAGTATAGTAAAAATCATATAAAGGGTGACACGCTGACACAACCCTTATATACAAAGGGCGTGCAGCCTTTTAAAGGGTGACACAGGGTGACACAAGGGTGACACGTGTTTGCGAGCACAACGGCAATTGCGACGAAAAATATGCGTTACGTGGTTGCGTATTGTGGCTTCTAATGACGCTACGGCAGGTAAAACGAGTTCAAAACCTTAGGTTAACGAAGAATAACCTGAGGTTATTTGCTGAATTTTCGTGAAAATTCGAAGCTTTAGTACCAGTAGACTGCGAGAGAACCGGTAGTAAACCGCTGAATTTTCACGAAAATTCGGAAGCGTGCTACTGTCTGAAACTGTAGGGTATCCTTTGCTGAAGCAGGTTTACCCGTACCTTCATGCCTAAGAGCCAACACCGACATCAGACCGTCGTGACGGAATATGGCATCCCACAGCACATCAATCGATGCGTTGAACGTTGGTGTTGCTATTTTCCATAGCGATAAACCAAAGGTCGGAGAAGACGATCACATTCTCCGACCTTGATATTAGGAGTATAGATGATAATGCGGGTAACGTCCTTACTTTTTCCTGTTTTGAGACTTTTTTTTCCTATCATGAGACTGTTGTTTCTTGAAGATAGTTTAATTTTGCAAGCGAATTCATATCAATAATGCGTATGGATATTAAATAACCAATCTAAAAAAATGGCAACAATATAGCAGTTGGCACAAAAATAACCCCTTATACGTATAAAAAGACGCCATAACGCTGGACTTTTTCGTAACTTTGTAGTATAATTTAAAAAACAACAAAGATATGATTAATTTCAGCAAATTCAACAGCATTATCTCTCTCACTTCGTACTTCACTTCAGATGCGAAGTGTATGCAAGCCATCATAGAATCTCGTTGGGGTGTTGGTGAACAACAAGACGTTGTTTGCCCTTACTGTGGCAAACACCATTGCAAGATGTCCAAGAATGGTCGTTTTCATTGCACAGAATGCAACTGCAACTTCTCTTGCCTTGTTGATACAATGTTTGAGAACACCAAGTTACCACTTATCAAGTGGTTCGTTGCTATGTATCTCATCAGCAGCCATAAGAAGGGCATTAGCAGCCATCAATTGAGCCGTGACCTTGATGTAACACAAGCAACTGCTTGGCATATGCTTCATAAGATTCGTATGTTCTATGCTCAGAGTGATGCAGATGCTTTTGAAGGTACTGTAGAGTGTGACGAGGTATATATTGGCGGTAAGGAGAAGTGGAAGCACAAGTCAATGCGTACACCTCATACACAAGGTCGTTCAACCAAGACAAAGACACCTGTCTTCGGTATGATGGAGCGCAGCACCATTGTTGATGAAACGACTGGTGAGATTGAGATCATCACCTATGTTCACGCATTTGCTGTAGAGAACACTAATAGAGATACATTACAACCATTCATTCAGCAGTTTGTTGCTGATGGCTCAAGAATCATCACTGATGAACTTCAAGCTTACAATGGTCTTGAAACGTTAGGCTATACTCACGAGGTAGTAAAACACGGTGAGGAACAGTACGCCAATGGTGATGTATTTACCAACTCCATTGAGGGCTTTTGGAGTCATTTCAGAAGAATGATAGTTGGTTGCTACCACGATGTATCTGACGAGCACCTTCAGTCTTATATTGACGAGGCTGTGTATCGTTGGAACACAAGAAAACTGAGCGAATCAGAACGATTCGCCCATATGTTCAAGAAGTCCATAGGACTTGTTTGTAAATGGTCTGAAATTGAGGTCGGTCTTGAGGCTGCTTAAATGTCTCTATTGGGGCTACCCTTTCTGTGAAGAGGACGAGAATCAGCCGCTTTTTGCCATCTTGCATCAGCATCACTTTGTTTTTTCGCCATATTTGCGATGTCAGCCCTAATGGATTTTTGGTCTCTCATTGGTTCGTTCAGTGCACAATCAGTTCCTGCCCTACGTTTATTAAACC
>JAEEGH010027773.1_pt1 | contig 11184 bp, 4 predicted proteins | sample 9134181 | NCBI WGS metagenome assembly JAEEGH01 (sample SAMN16246544, study PRJNA631951) | gut metagenome | biome: gut microbiome; feature: rumen; material: DP-attached | host: Bos | place: Iran: Karaj | collected 2018-10
CGACTTCACCCGTGGTGAGAGCGATGCCCTGCGTAAGGCTATGGGTAAGAAGAAGATTGACATCGTAAACGCCATGAAGCCCAAGTTCATTGAGGGTGGCAAGAAGAACGGTCATGACCCAAAGGTGCTGGAAAAGATATGGACGGACTGGGAGGACTTTGCCAGCTATGCCTTCAACAAGTCGCATGCTGCCTGCTACTCTTGGGTGGCCTATCAGACGGCCTATCTCAAGGCCAACTATCCTGCCGAGTTCATGGCAGCCATCATGACACGGCGTCGCGACCAGATTACTGAGATTACGAAACTCATGGATGAGTGCAAGCAGATGGGCATTGCCACGCTGGGACCCGATGTGAACGAGTCGTACCTGAAGTTCGGTGTGAACCACAAGGGTGAGATACGCTTCGGATTGGCTGCCATCAAGGGCATGGGCGACTCAGTGTCTGAGAGCATCATTAATGAACGTGAACAGAACGGCCCTTTCAAGTCCGTCTTCAACTTTGCCGAGCGTGTCAGTCTGAGCGTCAACCGAAAGGCGTTTGAGTCATTGGCGCTGAGTGGCGCATTCGACTCGTTCGGCATACGCCGCGAGGTGTTCTTTGCTGAAAACACGAAAGGCGAGACATTCCTCGACTCACTCGTACGCTACGGGCAGAGTTATGCCCAGGCCAAGCAGGAGGCTCAGAACTCGCTGTTCGGAGGCTTCGACAGCGTGGAGATTGCCACTCCTCCCATTCCGAAGACTGACACGCGTTGGAGCGACATTGAGCGACTGAACAAGGAGCGCGACCTCGTGGGCATCTATCTCTCAGCACATCCGCTCGATGAATACAAGATTGTGCTCGACAACCTGTGCAATGCTCGCTGCGACGAGCTGGCCGACAATGGAGCAGCACTCGCCGACCGCGAAGACGTGATTCTGGGTGGCATCGTGACTGCCGTACGTTCCAAGTTCGCAAAGAACGGCAAGCCTTGCGGCTTTGCTACCATTGAGGACTTCAACGGATCGGGCGAGCTGGCACTCTTCGGCGATGACTGGGCCAAGTGGAACGGTTGGCTCACTGAGGGATCGGCCGTCTATGTGGTGGGAAAGATGAAACCTCGCTTCTGGAACACTGAGCAGAAGGAACTGAAGGTGCAGAACATCGAGTTCCTACAGTCGGTGAAGGAGAAAGCTATCGATCGGCTCACCATCTCGCTCACTACCGACATGCTGAACGACCAGATCGTAACCGAGCTACAGGAACTCATCAACGAGCATCCCGGCAAGACGAAGCTCTTCTTCCAGCTACGCGACTCAACGGGCAAGCACCATGTGTTATTGCGTTCACAAAAGAATATGGTTGATGTGCGCCACTCGCTCATTGACTATATAGAGCGGACAGAGGCACTGGACTATAAAATCAACTGATGTGTATTAAGATTCCAAAACTATAAATATTAAAACCTTTTTTATGGAGAAGAAAATTCGTGTTTACTGCAAAAACGACGGTAAGGACTACGAAGTCCCAGTCGGCAGCACGCTTGAAGAACTGTTTGGTCAGACAGGACTCACGCTGCTTCATGGACCCATCAATGCCCATGTGAATAATAAGGTGGAAGGTATGCACTATCGCATCTATAAGCGCAAGGAGATAGAGTTCCTGGACATCACCTCGCCGTCGGGACTCAGAGCCTATACTCGCACGCTGTTCTTTGTGCTCTGCAAAGCTGTTCACGACTTGTACGAAAAGTGCAAAGTGTCAATCGATATTCCCGTTTCTAACGGTTATTACGTTGATTTGAATATCGGGCATCCCGTGACACTCGACGATGTGGGCAAGATTCGCAAGCGCATGCAGGAAATCATAGATGCTGCCATCCCCATCCATCGCCACGAGACGACCACAGAGGAGGCCATCCGCATGTTCAGCATCTTGCACACTTACTCGAAAGTGAAGCTGTTGCAGAGCACGGGCTCACTCTTTACCACCTTCTATGACATTGGCGAGTACTACGATTATTACTATGGCTCTTTGCTCACCAATACTTCGCAGCTCTATCTCTTCGGACTGGAGAAATACTACGACGGCCTGTTGTTGCGACTGCCTTCACGCGAGAATCCTGAGGAACTGGGCGAACTGGTGATGCAGGACAAGATGTTCGGCATCTTCAAGGAGCATCATGCCTGGCAGAACATCATCGGACTGCGCACCATTGGCGATCTGAACGAAGCCATCGCTAATAACGATACCAACCTGCTCATTCAGGTGAGCGAGGCACTGCAGGAGAAGAAAATATCGAAGATTGCAGAAGAGATAGCACGCAAGAGCGGCATACGTATAGTGCTCATCGCCGGACCTTCATCGTCGGGTAAGACTACTACTTGCAAGCGCCTGTCGGTACAGCTCATCACCAATGGCATCAAGCCTGTGCCTATCTCGCTCGACGACTATTTCTTGGATCGTGAGCAAACACCAAGAGATGCTTCGGGCGACTACGATTTCGAGAGCATTCATGCCCTGAACATTCCGCTACTGAACGAGCAGCTGGCGGCATTGTTCCGTGGCGATGAGGTGGAACTGCCGCGTTACAACTTCCAGGCAGGCAAAAGCGAGTGGAGTGGCAAGAAACTGCGTCTGGAGCCTGACGAGATACTGGTGGTGGAGGGCATACATGCTCTCAATCCTGAGTTGACGGCTCAGATACCTGATGAGTTGAAGTTCCGTGTCTATGCGTCGGCGCTCACCACGTTGTTGCTCGACAATCACAACTATATCCCTACCACCGACAACCGTCTGCTTCGCCGCATCATCCGCGACAATAAGTATAGAGGCGTCGATGCCCGTGAGACCATCCGTCGCTGGCCGTCGGTGCGCAATGGCGAGAACAAGTGGATTTTCCCTTATCAGGAGAATGCTGATGCTATGTTCAATACGGCTATGCTCTTCGAACTGGCTGTGATCAAGAGTCAGGCCGAACCGCTGCTGGAGCAGGTGCCGGAGAACTGTCCTGAGTATGCTGAGGCTTATAGGCTGCGCAAGTTCCTGCGCTACATCAAGCCCATCTCTGAGACGCAGATACCCCCCACGTCACTGCTGCGTGAGTTCCTGGGAGGCTCATCGTTTGAATACTAAGACAGAGTAACGTATATTTTTAAAGACATAGTAACATAAGAACATATATTTTTAAAGACATAGTAACATAAGAACGTATATTTTTAAAGACATAGTAACATAAGAACATGTATTTTTAAAGACATAATAACATAAGAACAGATGATTGGAATGAAAAAGGGCTGCGCGATGTGTTTCGCGCAGCCATTTTTCATTATATCAATCGTTATGACGGATGTGCCGCTTCACTTACTTCACCACTACTTTGCGACCATCAATGATGTAGAGACCGCGACGCAACTGGGCATCGCTGTTCATGCGACGACCGTCGAGTGTGTAGATGCCCTTGCGACCCTGCTGAGTGGCGCTTTCGGGGTTGAGCGTTTCAATGCCGAGCGTTTCAATGCTCATCTTGCCGTAGAAGTAAAGGCGAAAGTCATTGAAGATGGCCCAATAGCTGGTGCCCATGTTGCTGGAGCGAATGCCCATCTTCAGCGAAGCATTGCTGGTGGTCAGTTCCGTAGCGAGGCGGTTCTCATACAGTTTCTTGGCAAAGTAGGCTGAGGCCGACTGCATGTCGTTGGGAACATATTTTCCGCCAACTGTTGACTCGTTTCCGGCGCCAACCTTCGTGTTGAGCATCGTGTCGCAGATGTGGCACAGTTTCTGGTTCTTCGAGCCTGCATAGATATAGGCCGTCACGTTGTTGTTTCCGGAATTGTAGTCGCCGTACGAGGTGGCTGTGGTGCCGGGGCGCTGGAAGCCCTGTGCACAGAACTGATAGGTTCCGGCAGGCAGTTGCGTGACGGTCTGGTTGAAGTCGAACGTAGCCTGATAGAACTCCACGGCTCCGTAGTTGAATGTACCTGCGCCGTTCCATCCCTCTGTGCCGTCGGTCAGTGAGGCGTTGTTCATCATATAGGTGAGGTCGAAGGGCTTCTCCCGGTCAGTAGCCGTCACGTTCTCTAAGAACTGAGTGGTAGCGGTGCGTGCCTCGCTGATGATTGTGTTCAGTTCAGTGGTAGTACTGGCAGTGTTGATGCGCGCCTCTAAGGTGCTTACCGTGTTGTTGATGCCCTGATCCGTGCCAGCTACATTCTCGGTGTGAGGCACGGCCATCAGTTCCTTGATTTTCTTCAGTAAGTCCTGAGCCTGAGCCTTTGCCTTGGCAATCGCTTTTACCTCGGCAGCACGAGTCTCGTCCATGGTCATGATGAGCCAGCGCTGTGCTTCAGCTGAGTTGGCGATGTTGAAGGTGACGGCTCCCGTGGCACCGTTCGCATTCGCCTGCAGACAAGGAGGTGTCCAGTTCGATGTGGGATGAATGATCCAGTAGCCGCGCTGTCCGTCAACATCCACGCGACCTTTCATCAGATGCCAGTTTTCATTGGCAGTGAGCGAGCTCTTTGTGGCGGTTCTGATGCCGTTGGTGTAGGTGATGTACTGGCCTGTGGCAGCGTTTCTGATCTGATAGTACTGGTTCGACGGGGTGAAGGTGAAGTACCAGGCCACCGAGTCGTTCTGTACAGCCTCTTCAGCCGTCATCTCCACCCATTTCAGCACGCCTGCGGCAGTAGGCTTCAGATAGGCGGTGTAGAGTCCGCGCGAAGCCGATTCGTTCGTGAGGTAGTATTTCACGTCGTCTTCCTGTTCCAGTGCGTAGTAGGGGTCGGCATGTCGTGCATAGTCGTGCTCCAGTCCGTCTTCGCCCAGAGCCTGGCAAATCATGGCATTGGCCAGATAGAGCACCTCTGAGCCATTGTCTTCGTTGGCGCCGTTGATGCCGTAGGGCCACATGTGGATCTTGTCGCCGTTCAGTCGGGTCGTGGTGTTGTTGTCCCAGAAGTGTAAGGCTTCAGCCACGCGGTCGCCCAGCCAGTAGCCAGTGCCGTCGCCTGAGCGCAGGATGTTCTTGCTCCACTGTGTGCTGTAGTTCTGCAGTCCCAGTCCGTGTTCCATTTCGTGCATGACAGTTCCGCAACGTTGGTAGGAGGTATTGGGACCTATGTTCATGTGGTTCACCGTCGTATAGTTGCAGTCGGCGGTAGGAGTGCCGGGGCTGTAGTCAATGTTATATTTACGTGCGGTGTAAATCATGTTGTTGAAGTAATAGCAGGCCTGCTCCAGTGCCTTGTTGATGCGGTCATTGGTGGCTGCGTCGCCTCCGTTGCTGTAGGTATAGGTCACATTGCCCATCGGGATGGTGTAGAACTTGATGACCTCGCCGTAGGCCACCTGATAGCCAGCAGTGACGGCGTATGCGCGCATGTAGTATTTCGTGGCAGGCTTCAGGTCCTGCAGCCAGTAGATGACACCATTGTTCTGAAGCGTTTTCTTCGACACGATGTCGTTGATGGTGGGTTCAGGATTCTCCGAGCAGCAGAAGCCGCGCGTCTTGATGGTAGCACCGTTGGCGTTGACGGTCATTCTGCCGAAGGCCATCGTTGCACCGCGCACGAAGCGCTTGTCTGTCGTCACCGTGGGGATGGCTCCTGTGGGGTGACTGTAGTTGTAGGTGTCGAGTGCTGTCTGCAAGGCCATAGTGGCAGCGGTCAGCTGTTCCACGGTGGCATCGGCATTGTCATATACTGCCTGAGCCAGTCCTATGGCCTTTATCAGTTCGGTAGCCTCGCCTTCGGGAGCCTTGTTGGCAGTAGCGTTGGCTGTGGTGAGCAGTGCTTTCAGAGCGCTGTCGGCTGTCTGCAGTGCCTTGAAGGTGTCGATGGCAGCCTGCAGCTTGTTATACACGTCATCAATCTGTTTAAACGTGACCGAAGCATTGTCATACACGTCCTGTGCATTGTCGATGGCTGTCTTCAGGGCAGCAGCGCCGCGCTTGGTGCCAGTGCCATACTGTCCTCTGGCGGTCGAGATGAGCGTGTTCAGCTTCGCCTTATAGACCGTGATGTCGGTGTCGCCGAATGGTGTGTTGCGCATCAGCTTCACGTAATCTACTGAAATCTTGGCTGAGTTGGCCGAGCCTCCTGCAGCGCCCTTGAAGCCTATCTGGATCTTTCCGGCGCGAGTGGCTGTCAGGGTGAATGTGAGGGTGTCAGTCACCCACTTGCCCACTGCAAACGATGCCACCTTTGACAGGGTCGATGTGCCGGTGGAGGGAATCCATCCTAACAGGCTCGATCCTGCAGTCTTCGAGGCATCGCCGTTGTAGTAGGCTGAAACCAGCTTGTAGGTACCGGCAGGCAGACTCATCGACTGCTGGAAGATGAGCGACTGCTCCCATCCGGTGCTCAGGGCCAGCACGCCGCCTGCATTCGTGCCGTCAACATTGGTGGCAGGCACGCTGGCATTGTTGAAGGTCTTCTTCGTGCCAATCTGATAGATGCCCGTGATGGTGTAGCCGGCAGTGTGGGCGGCTGTCCATCCCTCCACAGGCAACTGCTCTTCGGCCACGTTGCCCGTCTGCGAGGCAGTGTAGTCGAAATTCGAGTCGAACAGGCTGTTCTGCAGATAGTACTCAGTCAGGTCGTAGAACTCCTGCGCCGAGCTTGTTAGTGTCGTCATGGCAATCAGACACACTGTAATCAAACTTCTTCTGAACATAGTTTTCTTCTTTTATAAATGGTTAGTAATATTCTTTTTTTTATTGTCTTTCTGGCGTGACTGTAGCCACTACATATTCCGACCTTGTGCCGATGCGATACTTGCCGCCCCAGATGCCCAGTCCTGAGCTCACGTAGTAGCGCGTGTTGCCGCGCTGGTGCTCACCGAAGGCACACTCATACACGGCATTGGTAATCCACGAGATGGGCCACACCTGTCCGTAGTGGGTGTGTCCGCTGAACTGGAAGTCGAAGCCTGCCTGTTCGGCCTTCTCCAAGTGGTAGGGCTGGTGGTCCAGTAGGATGGCGTATTTCTGCATGTCGGCCTGTTTTGCCAAATCTACCACCCTGCATCGGCGCTGGTTGGTGCGGTCGTCGCGCCCCACGATGCACAGGTCGCCCACCACTACCGAGCTGTCGCGTAGCAGGTGAATGCCTGCCTCGTTCATGAAGCGCTGTGCCTCGGGCTCGTTGCTGTAGTATTCGTGGTTGCCTAAACATGCATAGACGGGTGCCTCGATGCGCCTCATCTCCTCGGCCATGTTCTCCTCCTTCAGCGGTCGCATGCTCATATCGATGATGTCGCCTGCTATGAGCACCAGGTCGGGCTTCTCGGCATTGATCATGTCAACCCACCGTTTTAGCTCCTTCCTCGGATTGTGATAGCCCAGGTGCAGGTCGCTGGCCAGCAGCAGCTTCACAGGCTTTGCCAGTGGCTTGGCAGTGGTCAGTTGCAGTTCCACGCGCTCCTTATGGTAGTAGTGAATATTGCCCATCAGGAACACTAAGAACAGGGCTATCGTGATGGCACAAGTGGTGTACACGTTGTGGTGCAGCCATGCCTTTGGCATCAGTCCCACCATCCAGCACAAGTCGAGCACCAGGAATGTCATGACGAGGTAGAGCAGGATGAAGATGGAGCTTGAGCCCACGTCGTAGCTACAGCGTGCCAGCCATAAGGGCATGTGGTCAATGCTCCGCCCGATGTTCAGAAACAGCAGGCCAAACGATGACACCAACCCGCCGATGATGAGGCTGCGCCAGAGAGCCGACAGCGGCACGAGTGTCCAGATGTGCCAGCCTATATAGGCGATTCCTAAAAGCGGAAGCACCATGAAGATGATCAACCACATAAACAATAATACTCTTTATCTTAAGTAACGGTAAATAAATTGGGACAATTACATAGTCAATACTTGTTGCAAAGATAATGGTAATTTCTGATTTCCCAAAATAATACACTCTTTTTTTAACAACAACAGTAACGGTCGTACTAATAACTTAACGTTCATTATTGGGATGGGAAGTGAGTTAATTCTTTTCAACCGCAGGTCGATTCTTTTTCGATTTTTAAGACAAATGAAAATGTCGTTTTAGAGAAAAATCGGGCGTTTTTCTATGGGTAAAGCGCTGTGGAGACTGTCCGATTTGTCTTTCCAACTGTCAAAAAGGTCGCATTTTTTACATATCTTCACATCTGATTGCCTCCATTTGCTCACTTTTGCAACTGTTCTAAACCCCTTTTTCAACAGAAAAACGCTGAGTTTTAGCCAAAAACACGACGCGATTTAGGGAATGTCACGTTGCGATTTAGGTTATTTCGCATCACGATTTAGCCTAAATGGTGTGATGATCTATTCGCCGAGGCAACGTGAAACAGCCTAAATCGCTGAAAACCCTTGCTGCAAAGGGCTTTTCGAGAGGTTTGTTTTGCAATCTACTGAAAATCAGATTGTTGTAAAATGCTCAAAACTCGCAAATTTCAGAGCGATTTAGGAGCTGCTGATTTTTTTGCGAGTTTTACGGGCGTAAAAGTCATGTTTTTGTTTGGCTGTTAAACGGAATAATCGTATTTTTGCCAAAACTATGTTCACCTTATTTTTTATTAACCAATACAGAACGATGATGAAAAGAGTGACTTTCCTGGCATTGCTGTCTCTCACAGTGATGGGTGCGGCAGGACAAATCTATCTGGACCCGCAGGCACCGATAGAGCAACGCGTAGAGGATGCGCTGGGCCGGATGACCCTGCACGAGAAAATAGGTGTGCTCCATGCGCAGAGCAAGTTCACCTCGGCTGGCGTGCCCCGACTGGGCATCCGACAGCTGAACATGGACGACGGGCCTCACGGTGTGCGCGAGGAGCTGGACTGGAACGCATGGCACACGGCCAACTGGACTAACGACTCCTGCGTGGCCTTCCCGTCGCTCACCTGTCTGGCCGCCACGTGGAACCGCGACCTGGCGCGCCTCTATGGAAAGTCGGTGAGCGAGGAGTTCGCCTATCGCGGCAAGGACGTGATGCTCGGCCCCGGTGTCAACATTCAGCGCACACCGCTCAACGGGCGCGCCTTCGAGTATATGGGCGAAGACCCTCTGCTGGCTGCCGAGATGGTGGTGCCTTATATCGAGGCGGTGCAGCAGAACGGCGTGGCCTGCTGTCTGAAGCACTTCGCACTCAACAATCAGGAGACCGACCGCTTCACGGTGAACGTGAACGTGAGCGAGCGGGCCTTGCGCGAGATATACCTCTATCCCTTCGAGCAGGCGGTGAAGCGGGCGCATGTCTATACCGTCATGGGCTCCTATAACCTCTGGAAAAACGTTCACTGCTCGCAGAATGATACGCTGCTCAACCGCATACTGAAGCAGGAGTGGGGCTTCGACGGCGCACTCGTGAGCGACTGGAATGCCGTCACCGACACGTGGCAGGCGGCCACGGGCGGGCTCGACATTGAGATGGGCACCGAGCCGCGCGGCTTCAAGGGCAATCCTGCCGAGGTCTATCATCACTACTACATGGCCAGTCCGCTGGAACGGTTGGTGCAGGAGGGTAGGGTGCCGCTGTCGGTCATCGACGACAAGGTGCGCCGCGTGTTGCGCACCATCTTCCGCACCTCCATGAATCCCCGTAAGGTCGTTGGCAACCTCTGTTCCGAAGCCCACGTTGAGGCTTGTCGGCAGATAGCCGAAGAGGGCATCGTACTGCTGAAGAACGCCCAGCCACAAAAGGGAAAGAACCGTGAGAAGTTGCTACCCCTTGACCTCTCGAAATACCAGCACATCCTTGTGGTGGGTGAGAATGCCACCCGTTCGCTCACCCGTGGCGGCGGCTCATCCGAGCTCAAGCCCCTCCACGAAGTATCACCCCTCGAAGCCCTCACCTTTCACTTTTCACCTTTCACCTTTCACTTTTCCCCCGGCTACTCCTCTGGTCGCGCCCTTTACGACAACGTCGATTCCGTGTCGCCTGCTGAACAGGCTCGTCTCAAGGCCGAGGCATTAGACAAGGCACGCGAGGCCGACCTCATCATCTATGTGGGCGGCATGAACAAGAACTGCCATCAGGACTGTGAGAACGGCGATCGCGAAGACTACGACCTCTCCTTCGGTCAGAACGAGCTTATCAGTGAACTGGCTGATATTCAGCCCAATATCGTGGTCGTTACCTTTGGTGGCAACCCCTATGCCATGCCTTGGCTACAGAAAGTGGCGGCCCTTGTGCACTGCTGGTATTTAGGCAGTGAGTCGGGCAACGCGCTCGTCCGCGTGCTCACCGGTCAGGTCAATCCCAGTGGCAAGCTGCCCGTCACCTTTGCCCGTCAGCTCAGCGACTATCCCTATGCTGCCTACGGTGCCGAGGCTTATCCGGGTGTCAACCGTCAGGTCTATTACAAGGAAGACATCTACGTGGGCTATCGCGGCTTCGACAAGCGCATGGCCACGGCCAAGGGCAAGCAGCGCGTGGCGCCCCTCTTCCCCTTCGGCTACGGTCTCAGCTACACCACCTATCGCTACGGCAAGCCCGTGCTCAATGGCCGCACCGTCAGCATCGACGTCACCAACACGGGCAGTCGTGCAGGCAAGGAGACCGTGCAGCTCTACATCGGTGCCATGAAGTGTTCAGAGGACCGTCCCGTCAAGGAGCTCAAGGACTTCAGGAAAATAGCCCTGCAGCCCGGTGAGACGCAGACCGTCAGCTTCACCCTCACCGACGATATGTTCCGTTTCTTCTCCGTGAAGAAAGGTCAGTGGACCGTTGAGCCAGGCCAGTATCGCGTCAGCGTAGCCCCCTCGTCGGCAGAGAGCAAAAATGCAGTCATCTTCACCCTCTGATGCGTCGTTGGCGAACAGAAAAAGGTGTAGGCTGTTACAATAGTTTGAATATTTCTGTTTTGAAATAAATATCCAATAAACTGCATAAAAACAGTGATTATTTGTTGTAAATTTCAGATTCGAATATAACTTTTTTGCAATTTTCTTGTATCTTTGCACATCAATTTATATCTTTGCACATAGAATTACAATAAACATCATAGAACGATGGCACTGAAATTGAAAATTGGTTCGCCTGTAGCAGGTGATGATTTTTTCGGCAGAAATGCAGAATTACGGAAAGCCGAAGCGCTGATAGAAGACAACAACCTGATGTTGGCTGCCCCTCGAAGAGTTGGAAAAACCTCTTTTGCCAAAAGGCTGATGGAGGTACAAAGTGCAAAAAGATGGAACACCATATTTATCGATTTGGA
>JAEEGH010027774.1_pt1 | contig 11183 bp, 11 predicted proteins | sample 9134181 | NCBI WGS metagenome assembly JAEEGH01 (sample SAMN16246544, study PRJNA631951) | gut metagenome | biome: gut microbiome; feature: rumen; material: DP-attached | host: Bos | place: Iran: Karaj | collected 2018-10
CGCTTTACATTAAAGTCAAGCTTCTTGATTCCTAATGTTGTGTCCTTGAATTTACACATATTGCTGTCTTCCTATTATTTAATGCGTTTAATTTGTATCTTCTTGCCGGCAAAGACGTCGTCAATGAGGCGGTTCAGTTCCTCCCAGTGGTCATTGATGGCGCTAAGAATCTTAGCTTCCTCATCGGCGGTGAGCTCCGACCATGCCACTTCTATTTTCTTTTGCCCATTCTCCTCTATCCATATCTTCGCTACTGTATCTCCTCTGTGCGACTTCTTGCTACCGCGACGTACCACGTGAATGTGTCGCTTGTTCTCCGTTGCGTCGGCGGGAAACACCGAGAGGATGAAGTAGAGAAGTATCATCAATTTACCCATTATCCTTCTTTGTTAATGTGAATTCCGTTTGCAAAGTTACGATTAAGTGAGCGGAATACAAAATAAATCACTATTTTATTTTTATTCCCGAGCGAGAGTATTTCCGACGAATGTCAGAGTTACGATTAAGTGAGAGAAGAACAAAATTAATTCCAATTTATTTTATTGCTTCATGATAATCTAAAACGCTAATTCCATTTAATTTGTACTTCCGAAATAATTCTGAGTTTATTTTAGAATCCTTGTGATGGATTCCCCATTCCTCTCATGGCAATTTTGCCTTATGATAACTTAAATGTATATCAAACCCTCTGATATTGCAGAATGTGTGGTATGTGTACTGGATTTGCTCGCCAGGATAGAATAAATATAGAACCCCAGGGAAGAATCCAGAGCCACACAATTTATCACAATAAATCTTTCCGTCATCATCATGAATAACACTAATACTCGTGCTAGGTTGAGACCATTCTGTACCCCAAAAAATGTATGTTAAACTATCTGACGTGTTTTTTAATGTTATTTCTATCACCGATTTTTTCTTATTATAATCCGCAGAAAGGCCAATTTGGGGTTTAATCTGATTAGTCACAGGAAAAAATAATAATGTAAGAAATAATATCTTTTTCATATGTTATTCCATTACTTCTTTTTTATCTGATTAACGTTATATCCGGCCTTGCGAAGCAATGCGATGATGCCATCGGAACCTGCCAAGTGTCCCGAGCCGAAGACAAAAATAGTTGGTTTCTCGCGCATGGCAGCCTGCATCTTTGGCAGCCATTTCAGGTTCCGGTCTTTATAAACCGACGGATGCTGTTCTATTTCCTGTTTGTTTACATTTATAAGACTCTCCAAATCTCCCGTCGTCCAATAGCTGAGTATTTCATCTCGCTGTTTGATTAATGCTTGCTGACGCTCGTCGTAAGTTTTCAAGAATTTCACCAGGGAATCTGCCTGTGCCTGAATGGTCTGGGGCATTTCTTTATTTTGTTTCGTAGTGAGTGAATCAGTCTTTAAGGTTTCATCATCAAGCTCGCCCACATCCATGCCTCGGTCCATTGCCTTTGCCATCAGATATCCATCCATGAATCCTGACATTATTGGACCATAGAAGTGTGTATGTAGGATAGAAAGGAAGTATGAGGGCGGCATATCTCTGAAGTCAATAATGGTAGTATCTCTCAGGTCGGCACGCATTATCTCCTTGAATTTCTTTGTCAGGATGTCAGAACTTTCGATGTCAATATAGTCGAAGATGTTCTTGCCGACGGGGTATTTCAAATCTTGCAATTCCTGTCTTTGTGGCTTGTCTTGCTTATTGCGGAATTTGTTTTTAAGGTATTTTACGGGATTACCTTCCACATACATTTGCTGGCACTGCGCCTCGGCCTCGGCATATTCTGGGATACTGTCCAGCAGCGAACCGGGCAGGTTATGAACGGTTCCCAGCATGAAAGACGGTTCCTTCAGTCCTCCTCCGCTGATACGGTATAGGAGCTGCGCCTCAGCAGTGGCAACTACGAAAGAAAGAAGGATGGTAATGATATTATTTTTTTTCATTGTTTTTTTTACCTTATTAGCTAAATACCTATTATAATGCCATTAAGTCCTTGACGGAATAGATGCGGCTGAGGGCCTCGAACGAGAAATACTGGTCGTCCATTATCATCCATTCCTCGCGCTGCTTGCGACTGAGCTGCTTGATGTCGGGAAACATCGAAACAGGGACGATTATCTCGCGCCCGTCCGTCAGGTAGGCTGCCATCGCGCCGCGTTTCACATTGAAATCGAGTTTCTTGATACCTAATGTTGTGTCCTTGAATTTGCACATATTCTTGTCCTCCTATTATTTAATGCGTTTGATTTGTATCTTCTTGCCAGCAAAAACATCGTCGATCATCCGGTTCAGTTCGTCCCAGTGCGTGTCGATGGCCTCGATGATGAGAGCCTCCTCGTCGGCTGTCAGTTCCGACCAGGCCACCTCAATCTTCTTCTCGCCGTTCTCCTCAATCCATATCTTTGCCACGGTGTCACCTCGGTGCGACTTCTTGCTGCCTCTGCGCACCACATGGATGTGCCGCCGGCTCTCCGTCACGTCGGCCGGGAACACCGAGAGGATGAAGTAGAGAAGTATCATCAGTTTACCCATAATGCTTTCTTCTTTTATTGATTTGACGGCGCAAAGTTACGAAATAATTTGGGAAATAATTCCCTTTTGGTCGAAAAACTGAAAATAAATGGCGATTATTTCAGTATGTCACAAAGTATCCTGACCCCGCCGTGACACAAGTGATAAGGGACGAAAAACGAAACTTGTTCCTCCATATCAACGAGACACCAATCGCCCAATGGTTTATGGAGCAGTTTGGATTGGAACAAAGTGAGTCACAAAGGAGGGGAATTAGGCGATAAGCCGTTTTCTATATTTTTCTATAAAACAGCATATTATTTTGCATTTTTCTTTCGTTTTAGCATCTTTTTCCAGAAATTTCCGTAATTTTGCACACGGATTTCGTACTTGTACGTTTTCCATGACATAGTAGGCTCTACACTTCCAATCACCACCTCGGACAAAGGAGCCAACCTGCAAAAGAGCGTCGGCGCATGGTGCGCAGGCGTTTCGACGATTGCAGGGGCTTGTGGTGAGCCGGAAGTGCGTAGAAATGGCCTGCGCATTTGTATTTGTAATTAAATATATAAGCTCTGTAATGAATAGAATGAGGTATTTTCAACTTATGGATGGTGTAGATGCTAATACTGAAATCCATCAATACATGGATTTGGACTATGCTATCCGCATATTTGAGACTCGCTCATATTTCGTAAAGCAGAAGAAATTATTTCAAGATAAGAATGAGAGCAGATTGCCGCTTAAAGCGATGTTTAAAATGCAACCTGTTGGACAAGGAAGCAATAAGGACTCACAGACTAATCTTACAGAATCTTTGGATAGAATAAGGAAGTTTACAGAAAGTGCCACTATGCTAACCGCTTGTTGGACAGAACGGAGAGGCGAAAGTGCCCTGATGTGGAAGAACTTTACGACAAAGATAGGGGCATGCATCAAATCAACTATTAGCAATTTTGTTGCCTCGCTTACTATTGACGACTATAATATTTGCTGTGGAAGGATGTCTTATTCGGGTATCAATTCAGAGCAAGGTTTGACCGACATCCTGTTCACAAAAGGCAGTGCGTATCAAGAGGAAAAGGAGATACGTTTTTATTTCACCCCCAAGAACAGCTTGGCAACTTGTAGCAATGCCTACATTCCCGTCCTGCCAGACGTGATGATAGACGAAATTGTATTATCACCATATATTGAGCCAAGGGCAAGAGAGGTTCTAAGACAAATGATAAGCGAAAAATACAATCTTAAAGTAACATCATCAAAAATAGAACTGGAAATATGAAACAATTATCCAAAATTGCAAGTCTGCTATTCCTTTTTGTTCTCAATGTGCATATAGCTTATTCCTATGACTTTGAGGTTAATGGTATTTATTATGAATATGATTCGAGTAATCAGGCAGCTATAGTAACATTCTCTTCTGACGAAAAATATAGCGGAAATCTTGACGTTCCTGTTTCCGTGTCATATAATGGGCGTACATTGCCAGTATTATCAATAGGAAATGATGCCTTTCGATCTTGTACAGGATTAGGATCCGTAAGTTTGCCTTCTGGTCTTACCAAAATTGGTGGGAATGCATTTAACGGATGCACAAAAATTTCAAAAATTATCATTCCGGAAACAGTAACAACTATAGGCGGAAGTGCTTTTGAAGGTTGCACAGCTATGTCTGAAATAAATATTCCTGATAATGTTACTTATATTCAGAAAGAAACTTTTAAGGGATGTGTAAACCTTACTAGTGTTCTTCTGCCTATTAATTTAAGCCGTATTGATGTCTATGCATTTGAGGGGTGTTCTCAACTACAATCTATTCGAATTCCTGCTACAACCACTTTCATAGAGGAAGGTGCCTTTTCTGGCTGCGAACATTTAGAGACGCTTGTATTTGAAGACAACACAGAGAAAATCGAATTAAGAGTAAACTATTTATACGGACCATTCAACGGATGTAAGCCAAAAGCTATATATTTTGGTCGTCCCGTGAACAGTTTTCCATACAGTACTCCCTGCTTAGATGTTTCTCAGACAGAAACAATTTCAATTGGCAGCAATTTCATGAGTTCCAATTTGTTCTACAACTGCAACACTTTATCAACAATATATTCTTTCAGCGAAAACCCTGAAGGAGCATCATTCTCATTTAGTAACCAAACTTATCTGAATTCAACCCTATACATTCCAATTGGCACGAAAGATAGATACTTAGGGGCAGAAGGATGGAAGAATTTCTTCAATGTTAAAGAAAAGAACGTTGATGACATGTGGAATGGGTATGGAAAACCTAATGGAGAAAGTCAAGAAAAGAAGAAATGTAAAAAACCAACTATCCTATATTCTAACGGGAAGTTATTATTTGAGAGTGCTACAGAAGGAGCCATTTGTCTGTCAACGATTACAGACTCTGACATCACATCTTATAATAGTAACGAGGTTCAGCTTGGAGTAACCTATAATATCAGCGTATATGCAACAGCAACGGGTTATGAGAATTCCGATGTCGCAACAGCTTCTCTCTGTTGGATTGATGTCGAGCCAAAAATGGAGGGTATTGAGAATGGCGTTGCCCAAGTAAGGGCTAATGCCATTTTAATTCAAAGTAATAATGGCGAACTGAATATTTCTGGTGCAGACAATGAAACCAATATCAATATCTATACTACATCAGGCATTATGGTCGGCTCCGCAAAAACATCCAGTTCATCGACTACTATTGCTACAGGTCTTAGAAATGGAGAAATTGCCATTGTCAAGATTGGTGACAAGTCCGTAAAGGTCGTGATGAAATAAGCATAGAATCCAAATAACGAAGAGCGGGAACCACGCCGATATCCTCGGCCTCAGTTATCCGCTTTTATTTTCTAGCACAATTAAATTCTATCTTCCAGTGTTCGACTTTGCTTTTTATAATCTCCACCACCGTAAGACTTATGAAGCAGTTGTTTTAATTTGTTCTCCTTGGAAGCCGTTATTCTTGGAATGCTAACTCTCGATAAAACGATTCTCGCATTTAGTTTCTTAATTTTAATGCTTGAGCTTTTGATCAGGATTTCAATCGTGCTATTGATTTGGTCAAGTGCATTACACAGTAGGGTCGGTTCCTACTGTGTAATGGAAATGTAAAGAAATACGAGCCGTAATGTCGTGGGCAGTGAGCCGTAATGCCGTCGTCGACGACATTACGGCTCGTTCATGGTGTGCCGTCAGGGCTGGAATCTCACAATAAGGAGGTCCCTTTTGTATGATGAATCATGACTCAGATTACGATGGATGGTGGATGTGAGCAAGATGTGAGTGCGATGTGAGTAAACCGTCAATTGTGAGGTAACACTCTATAAATAAGACATTTATGAGTGTCGTTTGTTCTTTGACTCAGATTGCTCACTTTAAAAAGGAAAAATTGAGGTACTAAGTTTGAAAAATAAATGTATGAGGTGAAGAGTAGGAAACGATGTGAGTCAGGCCACATCTGAGTCAAAAAAAAGCCCGCTTAAACAAGCGGGCCAAATGATGATGTGTGAGGTTAGAACAGGATATCCTGCTCTTCGGGTTCTGTCTTCTTAGAATCTTCTGCGAACCTTTGTTCAGTCTCGATATAATAATAGGTCTTCCGGCCGCTATTCCCCTCAAATTTCTGCCAGCGTTCGCCGTCGGTTTTCTTTCCGGTCTTCGTGGCGGGGTTCAGGCAGTGGATGTGCGGGGCCATGTCGCAGTAGGCTTTCAGATGCTGGGCGAACTTCTTGGGTGACCAGCCGTAGCGCGTCTCGGCATTGAAGGCTGCCAGCATGTCCTCTGCCTTCAGCTCGCAGTCGAGGTTGCCGCCGTCCTCGGCCAGGAACTCGTCGGCCCATTGCTTGAAGTCCTTGCCCACGGCCGCCATCTGCTCACGCAGTCCGATACGCCCCAGCGGCGGCATGATGCGGCGCTCGCCCTTGGGCAGCGAGAGGTAGAATTGCAGGCACTGCAGCATGAAGGCAATGTCGGCCTGCCAGTCCTGTTCGGCATACTCCGACCCCATGAGGTTACAGCCGAGGTCGTCGCGGATGGAGCGCGACTCGCGGTAGTCGTTCTGTCGCGTGGCCTCGTGGTAATAGTCGGAGAACACCTGCGGCCAGATGCGGCGCTCGGTGCTGGCGTCGTGCTTGCGGAGCACATAGTTGGTGGCGAAGGCGAACTTCGGACTCTTCGCGAACGGTATCTGGAACGGGTGGTTGCCCTTCTCCTCGCCCTTCAGGTCGCCGGTGATGCGGCCGAAGAAGAAATCGTAGTTTAACCGGCGGTCGCACTCGTCGACGATGATCAGGTCGGTATCCTCCGTCACGCCGTCGAACAGGAAGCGGTTGTCGGTGATCGAGGGCACGTGGGCATCGATATAGAACATGCGGAGCAATCGGCTGACGGCCTTCAGGAAGAGCGACTTTCCGCTGCCGCCGTTGCACTCGTCATCGCTCTCGGCCAGTTTCGAGTCCTGGCAGACGGGTGCCCATGCCTCCGATTCCGACTTGTAGCCGAAGAGCAGGTATCCGATGCAGGCCAGTTTGCTGGCCAGACACTGGTTCTGCTCGGCTATCTCCTCGTTGCTCAGTGCCAGTCCGCCCTCGTCTTCCTTGCGCCAGTACAGGCGTGAGGCCTTGACCAGGAAGCAGAATAACTTGCTCGGTGGCAGCTCGCTGATGTCCACGCTGTATCTGCCGTCGTCGGTCTTCTCTACCTTGAACATCGGCTTCAGTGCCCGGTAGTCGTGGTCGATGATGGCGTCTTCCCAGACGTGGCAGCCGTTGAGATCGGAGTAGCGGTATAGCTTGATGCCCTCGGCTGTGACCTCGGTCCAGCCGTTGCGGAAGAAGAATTTCTGCGTTTCGGCGGTACATTTCGTGAAGTCGAGGTCGTCGCGCTGCTGCAGGTGGCTCACATGGTCGGTGGGCAGGTCGCGGCAGCGCAGCAGCCTGTTCTGCAGGGGCTCGTCGAGTCCCTCGCGCCGGGTCTGTTCCACGAGGAAGTTCACGATGGTCTTCGCCACCACCCGGCGTACCCTGGCCCCTTCCACCTGGATGTACAGTGGTTCCTTGCGCGCATCGTCCTTCAGGGTGTAGAAGCCGTTCATGGCGAGGTAGTAGTTCAGGCGGGCGGGCAGGATCACATACTGCGTGTTGCCGTCCTTGTCTTCCGTCGTCGTCCAATAGTGGGTACACATGGCGCGGTTGATCAGCCGCTGCATATCCTCGCGGTGGGGATGCAGCTGGATGAAGTCCTTCAGGTCTTTCCTCGCCCTGTGGCGGTTGTCGTGCAGTCCGCTCATATCCTCGGGCGTGAGCCAGGCGATAAAGAGCTGCGGGAAGCGGAGCGCCAGTCGCCGGGCTGTATTCCGGCCTGTCGGGTCGATGTCGGGGATGAGGATGATGCGTCGGGCGTATTTCTGGAGCTGGGTGAGCTGTTCCTGGGTGAGGTCGGCGGTCTCGCTGCTGAGCCACACGGGCTGGTAGCCCATGCTCAGGCAGTTGGCGGCATCGCTGCCCCCGCTGACGATGATGACCTCCGGTAGCTTCTCCTCGCCCCGTTCCTGATACTTCCGGCGGAGGGCATTGAGGCCGAAGATGTAGTCCTTAGGCAGCCGGCCGATGATGAAGAAGCGGTAGGACTTGTTGAAGTTCTTCGGCTCGTAGACCTTCTGGAACTGCCGTGCGCAGCCCTGTTCGTCGATGTAGTCGCAGGTCTGCACGAAGATGGGGTAGTGGTCGGTGGGCTGCTTGATGGTGGTCACGCCGTCCTTGGTGGTCTCCACCGATGTGACGGCGGCCCATCCCAGTTCTTTCAGGTGTTCGGCCTTCACACGCGGGCCCCATGTGGCGAGCTCGTCGTTGGAGAAGGTCTGCTTGGTCCTGACCCTCGGCGGCTGTCCGATCTCGCTGTCTGTGGCGTCGCGCTTGGTGATGTCGGGCTTGTTCACCTTTCTGCTGAGTTCCTCGCTCACGCCGTATTGCTCCATCAGTTCGTGGAGTGCCAGGGCGAACTGCTGTTGTGAGTAGCCGCGGTCGTGCATGTAGAGGTCGATGGGTGAGAAACAGCGTTCGCCCTCGCCGCCGCCGTAGTCGATCACGCACCAGTAGTCGACTGTGCCTGACGGTTCTTTCAGGCATGCCGATGGGGTCTTCTCACCAGTGCGGACGCGGAATTTCTTCTTTTTCCCTTCGGAGTCCAGTGCCTCGGGGAAGATGTCGGTGATGATGTCTAATCCATGGTCAGATGCATCGTAGATTTTCTGTAGGAGTTCTGTACTTTTTGCCATAATCGTTCGTTGTTTTATGGCACAAAGTTAGGGAAAAGTGAAGAATGCCACCCCCTACGTAGCACCTACCGGTAGGGGGTGCATCTATCTGTCCTCCTGGCGGTAGGTGCTATGTAGGAGATTCATCAATATTGGCGAACAGTAGATCCAACACTTTTTTGAATATCACGATGTTCTCCTGAGCCGTGGCTTTGTAATAGTCACTTTTCATGTCCTTCATATGCCAGAGTTGTTCAAACGGCTTCCACTTTTCGGTGAAGCCCAATAGTTTTTCTGTTTCGCTCGACAGTCGCATGATGATCTCGTTAGCCAGACACGCCTTCATGGTTCTTGACAGTCCTATCGGCTGGTAATGCTCGTCGATATAGCCGGCCCCTTGCAGTACCTTCCAGATGCGCATGGCCTTTTCGGTGCTGAGTTTCGGCGGCAGCTCGGTCGTGCGGGTCTCGGTTACGGCAACTTTCTGTCTGGCCTTGTGGAATGCCGGATGCGTGGGCTGCTGAACCGTCGGCATTTGTTCTATCATCGTTTTCATCAGTTCGCTGATTTCCTGCTCGTACTGTGCTTTCCTCTGGCGTTCGACCTCTTCGGCCGTACTGATCCTGGCCATCGCCTCGCGATAGGCCTCCGTGCAGTCGTCATAGATGATCAGTTCTTTGGCCAGGTTCTCAACGTGCTTCCTGGCCACGGCCGGGCCTCCGTTCTCAAGATAGAACGTCACCGCATCGTCCATCACCTGACGGGCGATGGAGTATCCCTCGGCGGGACTGAAGCGGGATGTGTGCTGGCTGGGCATTGCGGAGGAGATAAGAATGTTGGTGGATTGGAGTGGAGATTCCCGTTTGGTCGTTCGACCGGTCATAAGTATCCACTGCTATTGCCCCGCCTCCGTTGATGCCAAGCTCTTGCAGCACGACGTCGCTGGCCGACCAGTCCGAAACCGTCCTGACCGCCGTGTCATACTGACTATAATCCCTTCTTAGCTTCAACGTCATCCTTCTTTCATTTTGTGCGCATTTCCTTCCAGCGCGAATTAATCAGCAAAGTTATAGTTTTTCCCCGACAATCCCGCAAGAATATGCACTAAAAATCCATCTTTCGGGCTTAATTCTTGATTTAAGTTAATCGGAGTACTCCGAATGCCTTTACTTAATCAGCACTGTGTTGCCGTTGCTCAGCACGGCATCTGGTATGATGAAATTTTCGGGATAACGGTTTTTGGGGATAGGGGGTGTCGTGATAACGAGACGTTCTGTTATTGGCCAAAATATTTAACGTTTATTGGCTAAAATAATGGGCGGAAAACTTGCGTAATTCAGAATAATTTTGTATCTTTGTACCCAAGAAAGGCAGGAAAATCCTGACCTGGATAATGTCTCAATTAATAATCTTATACCATGAGTAAGATTCTTTACGAAGTTTATCAGAATGACATCAAGGACTCGGAGTCTGTGATGTTCGGGAAGTGGTACGCCCGACTGAAGAGTACCGAAACGCTGACCATGACGAAGATGGCCAATCACATCTCCGGCCACGGCTCTGTATTCACCCAGGATGTGGTGGAGGGCGTGATGAAGAAGTTCAAGACCTGTCTCATTGAGATGCTCCTGGATTCGAAGAAGGTGAAGATCGACGGCCTCGGCACGTTCTATCTGACTGCGGAGTGCACCAAGGGCGGTTCCGACAAGGAGGAGGACTTCAACGTGAACCAGCACCTGGCAGCCCTTCACATCCGCTTCCTTCCCGACCAGACGGAAGAGGACAACCTCTCCAGCCGTGAGTTTATCAAGAAGGCCGAGTTCGTCAATGTCAAGAGTCTGTTGTCATCGGGCAAGGAGGAGTCGGAGGAATCTCAGAGTAATCAGGGTAATCAGAACACCCAGGGTGATCCGAACACTCCGAGTGATCCGGCTGCTCAGACGAACTTCGCCCTGACCATCTCGACCAGCGGCTCCGGCTCTGCTACCGTGACTCTTAACGGCAATGCCCTGACCTCGGGCACGAACCTGAGCGAGGACGATGAGATTGAGATCAGCATCACACCTGCTGCGGGTCAGGTGCCGACGGCGAGCGTGAACGGCTCGAGCATCGAGCTCACCGAGAACGATGGTGTCTACACCGGTAGCTTCGCCATGCCCGGACAGGCCTCTACGCTGGTGATCAATACCGGTAGCACAGGCGGCAGCGGTGGCGACGGCGGCGATGGTCTGACGAACGACTAGTCACTGGTAATTTGTGACTTCAACTGGACAAGAGGGGTGCTCATGGTTGGGCATCCCTCTGTTTATGCGACAAAAATGACATTCTAGCGGCAAAAGGGTATATTTTGGGATATCTGGAACATCGGAATTCGGATATATTTGTCTAATTTTGCACCCGAAAA
>JAEEGH010027777.1_pt1 | contig 11182 bp, 10 predicted proteins | sample 9134181 | NCBI WGS metagenome assembly JAEEGH01 (sample SAMN16246544, study PRJNA631951) | gut metagenome | biome: gut microbiome; feature: rumen; material: DP-attached | host: Bos | place: Iran: Karaj | collected 2018-10
GTTTTCAGCGGAATTTATCCCGCAGACGGTGCAAAATACGGAGATCTTAGGGACGCGCTCGAAAAGCTGTCCCTGAACGATGCCGCTCTTTCATTTGAACCGGAAACGTCGGTTGCGCTCGGCTTCGGATTCAGGTGCGGATTTTTGGGACTGCTTCACATGGAAATCCTTGAAGAACGTCTTGATCGGGAATTCAATCTCGACCTCATTACGACCGCTCCGAGCGTAATTTACAAAATAAAGCTCAAAAACGGAAAAGAGTATTTTATTGATAATCCGACGAATTTTCCGACCGGCGACGAGGTTGAGGAAGTGTGCGAGCCGGTTGTAAAGGCGGCTATAATTTCTCCGACGGAATATATAGGCGCTATTATGGAGTTGTGCCAGGACAGGCGCGGAACGTATATTGATATGAAATATCTCGACGCAAACAGAGCGGAGCTTCATTATACGCTGCCGTTAAACGAAATAGTTTACGACTTCTTTGACGCGCTCAAATCAAAGAGCAAGGGATACGCGTCGCTTGACTATGATATTGCGGGATACGAGCCGTCAAAACTCGTAAAACTCGATATTCTTCTCAACGGTGAGCTTATTGACGCGCTTTCGTTTATTATTCATGCGGACAAGGCATACCAGAGAGCGCGCAGAATTGCCGAAAAGCTCAAGGAAAACATACCGAAGCAGCTTTTTGAAATACCGATTCAAGCGGCGATAGGCGGAAAAATCATTGCGCGCGAAACGGTAAAGGCGCTCAGGAAAGACGTACTCGCAAAATGCTACGGCGGCGACATAACGAGAAAGAAAAAGCTTCTTGAAAAGCAAAAAGAGGGCAAAAAGAGAATGCGTTCTTTCGGAAGCGTGGAGGTCCCGCAGGAAGCCTTTATGGCAGTGCTGAAATTCAACGACGAATAACCCCGATTGAAAGGAAACAATAATGAAAACACTCGGTTTATATATTCATATACCGTTTTGTATGAGCAAATGCGAATACTGCGACTTTTATTCTGTCGCAAACAATTCGGAAAGTCTTAAAGACAGGTATATAAACGCGCTTGCAGCCCATATGAAGGAATACGGGCCTCAGGCCCGCGACTACGTTATAAACTCAATTTACTTCGGAGGCGGAACTCCGTCCCTTTTAAACGAAAAACAACTAAAATTCATAATGAAAAACATAAAATCGTGCTTCAATATAAGCCCGATTTGCGAAACCTCGATGGAGGTCAATCCCGGCACTGTTGACGCCGAAAAGCTTTCGTCATTCCGAAAGTGCGGAATAAACAGATTAAGCATAGGCGTACAGTCGTTTGTCGACGACGACCTTAAAGCAGCAGGCAGAATACACTCTTCCGAAGACGCGTACAAAGCCATAAACGACGCACGAAAAGCAAAATTCGGCAACGTGAGCATAGATCTTATGTACGGACTGCCGAATCAGACGCTTCAGTCGGTTGTGGACAACGTCAATACCGCGTCGGGACTCGAAGTCGACCACGTTTCTTTGTACGGCTTGAAAATAGAGGAGGGAACGCCGTTCTGGTTTAACCGACACAAGCTCATGCTGCCCGACGAGGAAACGGAAAGAAATATGTATTTTACCGCCGTGGGCTTGCTTGAGCATTCCGGCTTCAGACAGTATGAAATATCGAATTTCGCAAAAAGGAACAAGGCCTGCCGACACAATCTGAAATATTGGCGCGCAAGCGAATACTTAGGGCTTGGGCCCGGGGCCCATTCATATTTTGCAGGAAAAAGATTTTCGTTCAAAAAAAGCATTTCTTTATACCTTGACAGCTTTGACCCTTCAAAAACAACGGTTGAGCAGCTTGTTGACGAATACATCGATATTCCGTACTCATCGCGGATTGCGGAATACGTCATGCTGAATTTCAGGCTTAACTTAGGAATCGACTGTCAGGCGTTCAGAAAGCAGTTCGGTCAGAATTTCAACGACATATATTATGACCGCATCTTACCTTATATCAATTCCGGACATATCGTAAAAACAAAAAACGGATATGCGTTTTCGCTTGACGGTATGTACGTATCAAACTACATTCTCGCAAGAATTATCGATTTTGACATGATAATTCCGGGAACAAACTGAAAAAGGAGTATCTGTTATGAAAAAATTTATCGTATTTTTAGCTTTAATCTTAAGTGTTCTTATAATCTTTTCTTCATGCGAAAGCAAAGAAACGCAAAAACCCGACAACACTGATATTACAGACGTTGAAAATAATGAAAACGCCGACAACACGGAAAATACCGAAACCGAAGATAATACCGAAAGCGTGCTCGTTATTAATGCAGGCGCGCTTAAAGGACCTACGGCAATGGGACTTGTAAAGCTTATGGACGACGAAGCGACAAACGCTTCCGGAAACGTCGCGTACGATTTTGTAATCGAAGCGGCTCCCGACGCCATTTCACCGAAGCTTATAAAGGGAGAACTCGACGTTGCGGCTGTTCCCGCAAATCTCGCGTCGGTTCTTTATAACAACACCGACGGTCAGATCGTTGTCGTAAACATCAACACGCTTGGCGTGCTGTATATCGTTGAAAACGGAAACACGGTAAACAGCGTTGAGGATCTGAGAGGAAAGACGATTTACGCAAGCGGCAAGGGCTCAACTCCCGAATATGCGCTGAATTACATGCTTGAATCGAACGGCCTTACGGTCGGCACCGACGTTACGGTAGAATACAAGGCTGAACACGCGGAATGCGTTGCCGCAATACTTGCAGACGAAAATGCGGTTGCAATGCTGCCTCAGCCTTTCGTTACGACGGCTCAGATGTCAAACGAAAACATAAGAATCGCGCTCGACCTCTCGGCTGAATGGCAGAATGCTTCCGAAAAGACGCTCATTACCGGCGTTATGGTAGCAAGAAAGCAGTTTGCCGAAGAGCATCCCGACGAACTCAACGCTTTTCTCGAAAAATACAAGGCGTCCGTCGAATATGTAAACAGCAACGTTGACGAAGCGGCGGAACTCATTGAAAAATTCGATATTTTCAAAGCGGCTGTTGCTAAAAAGGCGCTTCCTTACTGCAATATCGTATTTATCGACAAAGCTGAAATGAAAGAGGCGCTCAGCGAATATCTGGAAGAACTCTATTCTCAGAATCCCGCATCCGTAGGCGGAAAGGTTCCGGCAGACGACTTCTATTATAATGCGCAATAAGTATTTAAAAATATTTGCCTCAGCGGTCTTTTGGATTGCAGTGTGGCAGATACTTTCGATAATAGTAGGACAAAAGATACTTTTACCGTCGCCTTTGGACGCGTTAAAAAGCTTCTTTACACTTTTGTTTACCGCAAAATTCTTAACTGCGGCAGGCTTTACCGTCGGCAAAATTCTCTCCGGCTTCTTTGCGGCGCTTTTAGCGTCGATAGTTCTGGTTATAATTTCTTCAGTTTCTGATTTTGCAAAAACGGTGATTACGCCTTTTCTTACGGCTCTCAAATCGGTACCGGTGGCGTCGTTCGTAATACTTGCGCTTATATGGATAAGCTCGTCGTATCTGTCGGCGTTTATAAGCTTCGTTATGGTGCTTCCGGTGCTGTATATAAATTTGCTTTCGGGAATTGAATCAACGCCCTCAGAGATGAAGGAAATGGCTAAAATGTACGAAATTAAACCGCTGAAAAAGGCGCTTTACGTTTTCATGCCGTATGCTGTTCCTTATTTCAAGTCGGGATGCAAAATCGCGCTCGGTCTTTGCTGGAAAGCGGGGGTTGCCGCGGAGCTTATCGGTATTCCGACCGGCTCTGTGGGCGAACAGCTCTATTTTTCAAAGGTTTATTTTCAGACGTCTGACCTTTTTGCATGGACTCTCGTAATCATACTTATAAGCGTTCTTTTCGAAAAGCTTTTTATGTACGTGCTGGAGCTTCTGACAAAGCTGTATGAGAGGATTTGATTAAATGGAAATTAAAATTACGAATTTGACCAAATCCTTCGGAGACAACAACGTAATAAACAACTTTTCGGAGGTATTTCCCGACGGGCTTACCACATGCGTTATGGGGGAGTCGGGCTGCGGAAAGACAACGCTGCTTAAAATTCTTGACGGTACGCTTGAATACGACGGCGGGGAAGTTACAAGTCTTGAAAATGTTAAAAAATCCGTCGTTTTTCAAAACGACAGACTGATAGACACGCATACCGTTCACAGAAACGTAAGATTGCTTTGTGAAAAAGCACAGAAAAATGATATACTGTTTGCTCTCGGGGAGGTCGGACTGTCAGGCGACGTCCTTTATGAAAAGATTTCAAACTTAAGCGGCGGCATGAAGCGCAGAATATCAATAATATGTGCAATTCTTTTTAACGGCGACGTATATTTGTTTGACGAGCCCACAAAAGGCCTTGACGACAACAATAAAAAGAACGTACTCGACTATATAAGGAATAACACAAAGGGCAAAACGGTAATCTGGGTAACGCATGACAAGGACGAGGCGAACTACGTCGGAGACAAAATTATATATATGAAAAAAGAGCAGTAATAACTGCTCTTTTTCTTATAACGGCTTTTTTAACATTGCCGAATAACGTCTCGGAAATATCTGATTTGTTGGTTTAATTTTTCTTATTACGACAAGCGCGTGCTCGAAAACCGATTTGTCCTGCAAATTGAGATAGGCGGGTAATACTTTTTCGATTTTTGCGCCCAGCGCCGTTACCGCTTTTTCCGAAATTGAAATCTCGCTTGCGGGATTTGTTTTGTCGCATTCTTTCAAGCTTTTGTACGCAATGAATATTCCGCCTTCTTTTATATAAGGAATGCAAAGCTCCGATAAAATCGGAAGGGAAGCGACAGCTCTTGATACTACGACGTCGTATTTTTCCCTGTGTCCGTCTTTTATGAGTTCTTCGGCGCGTTCGGGGTAAAAATTACACTCAAAACCGAACTTTTCACAAACGCTTTTGGCAAAATTAAGCTTTTTTTCGGTGCTGTCAACGAAAGTCATATTTATATCGTTTCTTACGATTTTAAGCGGAAGTCCCGGAAATCCGCCTCCGCAGCCGATATCTATAACGTCAGCTTTATTGCCGATAAGCGAATACGAAAGGGGGTAAAGCGAATCGATAAAATGCTTTGTACATATTTCATCTTCCGATTTGAGAGACGTGATGTTCGTGTGCTCGTTGAATTCTATTAACATATCGTAAAGAATATCGAATTTTTCGGCTGTGTCCGAGGAACAGATTATTTTATTGTTTTTGCAAAAATCAAATACTTTTTTTGAAATATATTTCATTTATTTTTCCTTGTTTTTCCGTAAATCAAGATACGTCTGCAGAATAATCTGAGCGGAAAGGGTGTCGATTTTGCTTTTACGCGATTTTCCGTGCGTTCCCGTGATGTTCATGTATTCCGACGCAAGAATTGTCGTCCTGCGCTCGTCGATGAATTCAATTTTAATGTTCGGAAACTTTTCCGAAAGTTTTCCGGCAAAAACCTTAATTTTGGAAGCGGAAGCACCGCACGTTCCGTCCATGTTATGCGGAAGCCCGATTACGACCGTGTCTATTTCGTTTTCTTCTATTACGGGCGCGATTTTTTTGAGCGCATCGTTCATGCCCGCAATATCAAGTTTTCCGATTCCGCCGGCAAGAAAGCCCGAAACGTCGGACAGAGCAAGTCCGATTCTCGCGTCGCCGTAATCAATTCCCAAAACTCTCATAACTTCTCCATAATAAAAATACCGTGCCTGTAAGCCGGGTTCTGTTTTAGACAGCTATCTATCTTGACTTTATGTCGCCATAAAGCTCTGTGCCGCCAGCGGATATGCGGGGCAGCATTGTCAAATGAATGACGCTCCGCAGGCGTTGCTTCGGATAGGGTTTACACGGCCGCAAAGTTGCCAGTGCGCCGGTGAGCTTTTACCTCGCCTTTTCATCCTTACTGCAAAAGCAGCGGTTCTTTTCTGTTGCACTTTCCCTGAGGTTTCCCTCGGCAGACGTTATCTGTTATCCCGCCCGTATGAAGCCCGGACTTTCCTCACGCAAATACCTTTCGGCGTATTGCGCGCAGCTGTCCGGCACGGCAAATTTATTATAACTTTTTTTTGCAAATGTGTCAAGTGCGCTCAAAATGTATTTATTGACTGTTTTCGACTAATATGGTATTATTATGTAAAGACTGTATATTAAGGAAAAAATATGAACTATATATTTTTAGATCTCGAGTGGAATCAACCCACTTCGTTTGAAAAACTCAAATTCAAAGACGGGCTTTGCTTAAATGCCGAAATAATACAGATTGGCGCCGTTAAAACCGACGACAGGTGCGAATTTATTGACAGTTTCGACGCCAAAATAAAGCCGAAGATACTCAAAAAATTCAATAAATCGGTAAAAAATCTTACAGGCATTTCGGACGCCGACCTGCAAAGCGCAAAAACACTTGGTGAAGTGATTGAAAAATTCAAATGCTGGTGCGGGACAGACTACGTTTTTTTTACGTGGGGATATGACGATATAAACGTGCTCGGAAACAATCTGCAGTATTTCAAGATGGACACGTCGTGGCTTCCGGAATTTTACAATTTGCAGATAATGTTCTGTCGCCAGAATAAAAACGAAAACAAGCAGTATTCGCTGTCCTTTGCGTCGCAATATTTCAGTATAAAGGTTGACAAGCCGCTTCACAATGCGCTTACCGATGCTTACATAACGTCCCTTATTGCAAAAAAAATGAATATAAAACGGGGAATAAAGGATTATAACGTAATGGTGTTCAAGGATAAATCCATCCCCGAGCATATGAAAAGAATAATTTATAAGAAATCCTATAAGGCAATTCACGGATACAATAATATTATTGCAAAAACAGGTATTATGGCGCCCGTGTGTCCCGAATGCTCTTTTCCGCTTAAAATTACAAATAAGGCGAAAAAAGGACTGTTTTCCTATATTGTAACGGGAAAATGCGCAAAACACGGTTCTTTTGCAAAGCTTCTGAAAGTTTATAAAACCGCGGACAATACTTTTTCCGCGACCGAATGGTTTTATACTGTCGACAAATACAATAAGAAATATTTTGACGAGCAGATTGCGAAAATGCGTGCGTCGGACAGAAAAAAATACGGTATAATATCAAGAACAATTCATAAAATCGAAGAAAAAAATGATGAATAACGTGGGTATATAAAATGAAAATGAATGATTATATCATTATTTTGCCTGATTATATCGAATTTATAATATCAGAACTCGAAAAAAAGGGCTTTGAGGGCTACGTTGTCGGCGGAAGCGTGAGGGACAGTGTTATGACAAGTACTCCTCACGATTATGATATTACGACCAATGCAAGTCCCATGCAGGTTCACGAGATATTCGAAAAAACGTGTAAAATTATCGATACGGGTATTAAATTCGGCACGGTTACCGTAATTTCCGAAGGAAATCCCGTGGAAATTACGACTTTCAGAACGGAAGCCGACTATTCGGATTACAGACGCCCCGAAAAAATCGAATTTACGTCAAATCTGAAGCTCGACCTTTCAAGACGTGATTTTACCGTAAACGCGCTCGCATATTGCGGCAGAACGGGTCTTGTCGACTATTTTAACGGAAAAGAAGATATAAAGAATAAAATTATCCGCTGTATAGGAAATCCGGACGACAGGTTCGGCGAGGACGCGCTCAGAATTCTTCGCGCGTTGAGATTTTCGGCAAAACTCGATTTTTCGATAGAGGAAAACACAAAAAAATCGCTGAACAAAAACGCATTTCTGCTAAAAAACATTGCCGCGGAACGTATTTATACAGAAATATATAAAATGTTTGAAGTAAAAAATCAAAAAAGAATTAATTTGATTTTTTTGGAATGCAGACCTGTTTTTGAAGTGATTTATCCTGAATTTTCGGATTTTTCAGATAGGGAATACAGAGATTTTTCATCTGCGGTTTCTCTCCTTTCGGGAGACGCTAAACTTTGCCTTGTATATATCGCGTCGATTCTTAAACTCGACGATAAACGCATGTCGGATTTAAAATTTGAAAAATCAATCAAAAATAACACGAAATTGACCGTACTTGCACTTGAATATCTGAAAAAAACCGAACTTCTCAAAACGGATTTTGCGCTTTCCGCCGCAAAATACGGCGAAAATGCCGCGCTTTATGCTTCAAAAATAATCGACGCCGAAAAGGGCGGGGAAAGATATGCAAAAACGGTTAAAAATCTGATTTTACACGAATGTATTTCGTTAAAACAACTCGATATAAACGGAAACGACTTGAATTTGCTCGGCATATCCGGCGAAAAAGTATCGGAAATTCTGCATTTTCTTCTGGAAAGCGTTATACTTAACCGATGCCGGAACAACAAGCCTGATTTAATTGAATATTACAAAAACAGTTTTGAAAAGAGAAGATAATATCTTCTCTTTTTTATTAAATAATTATTAATTTTCACGCTTTATCTATTGACAAATTTTGCCAAAAAGTATAAAATATAAAAAGTTAGTTAATTAATCAATATGGAGGCATAACTATGTGTGACTTTAACGATAACAAAAAGGAAGCTGCAATGTTTTTGGTACGTTCCATTCAGAGAAAGAGAAGAAGCATATTCGAAAAAATGGTCGAGAAAACGGGATTATATTCCAGTCAGCACAAAATGCTTATGTATCTGCACAGAAACAACGGATTTTTCCATTCGCAGAAGGATTTGGCGGAAAAGCTCGGCATAAGTCCTCCCGCGGCTGCCGTTACGCTAAAAAAATTGGAAAATCAGGGCTACATATCAAGGTCTGTTTATGCCGACGATTCCAGAATCAACAACATTGAGCTTACAGATAAAGCAAAGAATATAATCAATCAAACGTTTGAATGTTTCAACGAACTTGATGAAATTGCTTTTTCCGAATTTTCCGATGAAGAACTCAACACCTTCATCAATTATTTGAGCAGAATAAACGATTCGTTAAAGAAAGGCTTGGAATAAACTACAGTGAAAAGATGGTTCCACTACGTTAAGCCCTATAAACTATACTTCATTTTAGGGCCGTTATCCATGATAGTTGAAGTAATAGGCGAAGTTCTCATGCCGATGTTTATGGGACATCTTATAAACAGAGCCGAATCGGGTACTCTTACCGTACAAACGAGCCTCGGATATTCAGGTCTTATGATTTTAACTGCGCTTCTCATGATGGCGGGCGGAATAGGCGGCGCATATTACGGCGCAAAAGCCTCAATCAACTATGCGGCCGACGTCAGGGAAGACATGTATAAAAAAATACAGAGGTTTTCTTTTGCAAATATTGACAAGTTTTCGACGGGTTCGCTCGTTACAAGACTTACAAACGATGTTACGAAGCTTCGTGATTTCGTAAACACGCTTCTCAGAATGTGCCTTCGTTCTCCGGGAATATTTATAGGCGCTTTATTTATGGCAATACGCCTGCGGCCGTCGCTTTCCCTCGTGCTTCTCGTTACGATCCCGCTTCTTGCAATCACCATTGCGTTTATAGTAAAAACGAGTTTCCCGAGATTTTCGACTATGCAGGAAAAAATCGACAGTCTAAACTCCACGATTCAGGAAAACGTTACTAACGCAAGAGTTGTGAAATCTTTCGTAAGAGAAGATTTTGAAAACGATAAATTCATTTCGGCAAATAAGGATTTGAAAAATGCGGGCTTAAGCGCTTATAAAGTAATGATACTCATGGGCCCTTTTATGTCGCTGTTCATGAACATTACGACGGCGCTCGTAATATGGGTCGGCTCAAAAATCATTCTCGGAGGCGCGGAGCCTCCCATGCAGGTCGGCGACCTTTCGCAGTTTGTAAGCTACATAAATCAGATACTTATGTCGCTTATGATGCTTACTATGATGTTCGTTATGTCTTCACGTGCCATCGCAAGCGCAAAGCGTATTGCAGAAGTGCTTGACGAAGACGTCGATATAACCGACGATGACGCTTCAATGCCTGACGCGGTTGTTAAAAACGGCGATATCGAATTTAGAAACGTAAGTTTCAGATATTACAAAAACAGCGAAGACAGCGTGCTTAAAAACATCAATCTTTCGATAAAAGCAGGCAGCACCGTGGGTATTATCGGTTCCACCGGCTGTGGTAAAACGACGCTTGTTTCAATGATTCCGCGACTTTATGACGCCGACGAGGGTGAAATTCTCGTTGACGGAATAAACGTAAAGGACTATAAACTTAAAAACCTAAGGGAAGGCGTCGGAATGGTACTTCAAAAGAATATTCTGTTTTCGGGAAGTATCGAGGATAACTTGAAATGGGGAAATGAGTTTGCAACGGTTGAAGAAGTAGAGTCTGCGGCAAGAAGCGCTCAGGCGGACAGTTTCATAAAATCTTTTTCGGAAGGCTACAAAACCATACTTGAACAAGGCGGCGTAAACGTTTCGGGCGGACAGAAACAAAGACTCTGTATTGCAAGAGCGCTGCTTAAAGAGCCTAAAATACTGATTTTAGACGACTCTACAAGTGCGGTTGACACCGCGACGGAAGCAAAAATCAGAGAAGCTTTCAGAACCTCCCTTAAAAATTCAACCAAAATTATTATTGCGCAGAGAATTTCATCCGTCAAAGACGCCGACGTAATTATCGTTATGAACGACGGCAAGATAACAGGTATCGGAAATCACGAGTCCCTCCTTGCAAATAACACCGAATACAACGAAATCTATTATTCGCAAAATGAAAAAGAAGACGGGGAGGGCAGATGACGTATGGCAAGAACATTAACTGAACTGCAAAAGCAGTATAACGCATCCGCAAATCCCGAAAAAAGACTTTCATTTATGCCGGGTCCCGGAAGAAGACGCGGTAACAACATGATGGGCGGAAAGCCTAAAAATACAATGCATGCAATAAAAAGAATGTTTGCATATATAGGCCCGTACAAATTCCGCATTTTATTCGTGCTTTTCCTGATGCTTATCGGAACGGTTACAAATCTTATAGGTTCATTCATGATGGCGCCTATAATCAACAAAATCGCATTATACGTTAATCCGAACCTTAACGCGTCATACAGTATTATGGAAAAGTTCTCCGACGGAATTATAACGTCCGTATCGGGCGTTTTGAATGAACCGCTGTCGGTTCTCGCCGGCAATGCCGAATATTCGGGAATACTTGTGTATATAGCGTCGGCGCTTATAATTCTTCTGTCGGTTT
>JAEEGH010027778.1_pt1 | contig 11182 bp, 8 predicted proteins | sample 9134181 | NCBI WGS metagenome assembly JAEEGH01 (sample SAMN16246544, study PRJNA631951) | gut metagenome | biome: gut microbiome; feature: rumen; material: DP-attached | host: Bos | place: Iran: Karaj | collected 2018-10
GAAAAAGAATAACCGGATGCCTGATTCTGCTCCTGTGTCTGAGTGTTCTTCTTTCCGGATGCGGAAGCAGCATGGGCTACGGCGTCAAAGCGATCGAAACACTTGTTGAGCAGGAGTATTCCATGGCGTTTCGCAATGATGACCCGACGGCCTATTATATCATCGGTGCCATACAGGCGCTGGATCAGGAAGGAAAGCTCGGAGAGCTCTGCATGAAGTGGTTCGGGCAGAGAATTATCAACTATCCGAAGACGGACATCCGGCTCGAAAATCTTCCGGAGACGGAATACCGGGATTTCATCATCGGCCTGGACATCAATTCCTTTCCTCTGGCCTATGCGGCAAACGGAGAGTACTGGGGCTTTGACGTGGAATTTGCCATCGCGGTCTGCGAAAAGCTCGGCTGGCATATCAAAATGCAGCCCATCGAGAAAGAAAATGTATACATCGAGCTTTCCTCCGGAAACATTGACTGTGCCTGGGGCGGAATCGCACTGGATCCGGACGAAGTGGAAAGCCGTGTTTATTCGCGCTACGGACCCTATGTGAAAAACGACATAGTGGTTGCCGTCAGGGCAAACAGCAACGGGGTAAACAGCATGATGCTGAACGGGAAAAAGATGGTCATGCCGTCTACACCCGAAGCCATGGATGCGCTGAACAGCGATCCGAAGCTGGCGAAGCGTCTGGGACAGATTACCCGTCTGGCCGGAGGCACGACAGAGTGCTTTTCACAGCTGTACGCGGGAAAATGCGACGCTGTCCTGACCGACAGCACAGCGCTGTATTACTTCAACAGTCATTAACGGAAAACAATGAGCAGGCCGAACGATCGCGGGCACGAGGCGAAAGCCTGTGCATGAGGAAAGTCCGGGCTCCACAGGGCAAGGATAACGGGTAACACCCGCCAGGGGCGACCCTCGGACAAGTGCAACAGAAATAGACTTCCTGCGCTTCGGCGCAGGGGATGGTGGAAAGGTGAGGTAAGAGCTCACCCGTCGCATGGAGACATGTGGACGCTGTAAACTCTATCCGGAGCAACACCGCGGGAGAACAGGAGGCCGGCCCGGCCGTTCTCAGGAGGTGGCTTGAGTCTGCCGGCAACGGCAGACCTAGATAGATGATCGTTCTCGACAGAACCCGGCTTACAGGCCTGCTCATTTTTTCAAAATCCTCCCCGACAAGGGGAGGATTCCTATCAGAACATCACCGTCTCAGAGAAAACAGAAATGAAAAACTCCGGCAGGGGAGAAGAGATGAAGGAGAACCGGATGACCTTAGAATCATATCTTGAAAGTATTCGATCGAAAACAGTTGCTGTTATCGGCATCGGCATTTCCAACATGCCGCTTTTGGAACTGCTCTGCCATGCGGGAATTGCGGTTACAGCCTGTGACAGAAAGAGCAGGGAGGAACTCGGGAAAACAGCTGAGAAGCTCCAGTCGCTCGGTGCGACACTGCAGCTGGGGGAGGATTACCTGGAGCATCTGGAACAGGACCTGATTTTCCGTACACCCGGTCTGATGCCCTTTGATGAACACCTGGAAGCCGCGAGGCGCCGCGGCAGTACGGTCACGTCTGAGATGGAAGTGTTCTTCTCGCTGTGTCCGTGCCGGATTTTTGCCGTGACGGGCAGCGACGGCAAGACGACCACCACCACCATCATCTCAGAGCTGCTGAAAGCGGCGGGTTATACCGTACACCTCGGCGGAAACATCGGCAAGCCGCTTCTCTGCGAGCTTCCGAATATGCAGGAGAAGGATATGGCGGTTCTGGAGCTGTCCTCCTTTCAGCTGCATTCCATGACCTGCCGCCCGCATACGGCGGTCATAACCAACATCTCACCGAACCACCTGGACAAGCATAAGGATTTTCAGGATTATATCGATGCCAAGCGCTCGATCTTTCTGAACCAGCAGGCAGAGGACCGGCTGATTCTCTTTGCCGATGACGAGCATTCCGCCTACTATGCATCGCAGGCGCCCTCCCGTGTTTCCTGGTTCTCGGATACCAGAGATGCAAGGCCGGGCTGCCTCTGCAGAGAGGGAAGAATCCTGTGGGTATCGGAAGCGGGTGAAGAGCGCTATATCATGAATGCGGATGAGATCCGTATTCCGGGGCAGCATAACGTCCGAAACTATCTGGCGGCTTTTGAAGCCGTGAGGGGGCTGGTTTCGCCCGAGCTGTGCCGGGAAACTGCCAGGGCCTTTGCCGGGGTTGAGCATCGCCTGGAAGAAGTACGTGTTTTCCGCGGCGTGCGATATATCAACGATTCCATCGCCTCCAGCCCGACACGGACGATCGCCGGCCTTCGGGCGCTGAAAACCAGACCCATCATCCTGCTGGGGGGCTATGACAAGCATCTGCCCTTTGACAGCCTGGGCGACGAAGTCTGCAAACGGGCAAAAGCCGCCATCGTTGCGGGAGACACTGCGGAACAAATCATCGAGGCCATCGAGAAATCAGGCGACAATCACGGCTTTCCCGTCTACCGTACAGAGAACATGACAGAGTCCGTGAAGCTGGCGTCCCGGATCGCAGAGGCAGGGGATACGGTGATCCTTTCGCCCGCCTGTGCGTCATTTGATCAGTTTCGCAATTTTGAAGAACGCGGACGCTGTTTTAAGAGGCTGGTGATGGAGCTTGAATGAACAAATACTGAAACTGGGGGAGCAGGCGGAACTGCGCTGCAGAGAGCGCTTCCGCGAGATTGACCGCGCGGCGGAAAAGAACACCGAACGGGTGCTTAACGCCTTTCGTACAGCGCGTGTTTCGGAAGCCTGCTTTGCCGGTACAACCGGCTACGGATATGATGACCTCGGCAGAGAAACCCTGGACCGCATTTTTGCCGAGCTGATGGGAACGGAGACGGCGCTTGTACGGATCGGATTTGTAAACGGCACACATGCCCTGACGGCGGCGCTCTTCTCCCTGGCAGTGCCCGGACAGCACCTGCTGTCGGCAACCGGTCTGCCCTACGACACGCTGCAGGAGGCCCTCGGCATCCGCGGCAGTGCATTCGGCTCTCTGAGAGCCTACGGGATCGGGTACGATCAGGTCGACCTGCGCCCTGACGGCAGCGCGGATCTTGACGCGCTGGCTAAGGCCGCCGCAAAACCCGGTACGGCCGCCGTCATCCTGCAGCGTTCGCGCGGATATGCGGAGAGAAAAGCGCTGTCTGTCGATGAGATCGGTGAGATCGTAAAAACGGTCAAGCTCGTGAACCCGGAGATTGCGGTTATGGTCGATAACTGCTACGGAGAATTCACCGATATCCGGGAGCCGGGACATGTCGGGGCTGATCTGATGGCAGGCTCGCTGATCAAGAACCCGGGAGGCGGACTTGCGCCGAGCGGCGGGTATATCGCCGGCAGGAGCGATCTGGTCGAGCGTGCGGCCATGCGCCTGACCACGCCGGGAATCGGCGGAGAATGCGGCGCCAGCCTCGGCTGCAACCGGCTTCTGTTTCAGGGACTGTTTCTGGCTCCGCACACGACGGCGCAGGCATTGAAGACCGCCGTATTCTGTGCGGCGATGATGGAACAGATCGGAATCCGCAGCTTCCCGGGTGTAGACGACCGGCGCTCAGACATCATACAGACGGTCTGCCTCGGGAGCGAAGAAAAAATGCGCCGTTTCTGCAAAGGCATACAGAAGGGCGCTCCGGTGGATTCCTTCGTAACGCCGGAACCCTGGGCAATGCCAGGGTATGACGATCCCGTTATCATGGCCGCAGGAAGCTTTATTCAGGGAAGCTCCATTGAACTGTCCGCTGACGGCCCCGTCCGTCCGCCGTACGATGTTTTTATGCAGGGCGGACTGACCTATGAATCCGGAAAGCTCGGCATCCTCATGGCGGTTGAAGAATTGCTGGCAGAATGAGAGCGGTGCCTGTACGGCACAGAAAAACCATCCCCCTGCCTGACGGCAGGGGGATCCGTTTCAGCCTCTGGCTTTGATCTCGCGGCAGATGCGGGCGTATTCCTCTTCGTCCAGGATATAACGCTTTCGGTAGAGGAGATAGGACGCAAACATCAGCAGGCAGGGAACAACGGTCATGACCAAAAGCAGGCCAAGACTCTGCCCATGCTGGACCCCGGTCAGAAGCTGGGTGATTTCGGCACCCTTCTGCTCGGCGGTGATCTGGCCTGCGTTGGCAGCCTGCTCCAGATCTGCAATGCCATTGGTATAGTGAATGATATTGAAGACGATATAGGTGATATTGGCAATTGCCACCGTCAGGGCGGAGGCCAGCTTGGTCAGAAACGGACGGAGAGAGGAAATGATGCCCTCATCTCTGGTTCCGTGCCTGTACTCGTTGTATTCGACCGTGTTCATGATGGAGATCATCATGATCAGATAAAAGCCGTACTGACCGAAATTCGCAAGCATATAGCCGAGCGTCAGAAGGATGAACTTCAGGTTCCCGCCATGCATCGCCAGGCCCGGGAGGAGCATGACCACATAGCCGATCCCGGAGATCAGCATCAGGATGCTCATCAGCTTCTTCCGCGGCAGATGGCGTGAAATGACCGGATAGAAGATCATCAGAAGGGCGGTGACGGCCATCCCAAGCATCTGGAAGGCTGTAAAGAAGATGCCGTTGTAGCCGAACTCGACATAAATATAGGTCTGACCGATCCCGGAAAGGACGATGCCGTTTCCGATCTGCTGCAGCAGAAAAATCAGGGCGATCCAAAGGAGCTGGTCATTGCCGGTGATGGTCCCGATGATTTTTTTGAAACTGACCGGCGGAGCGGGTTCGTTGTCATAGTTTCTCTGCTCGATCACGCCAAAAACGGTAAAGGCAAGAAACAGCGGTCCGAGAATGGCGATCAGGAGGGCAACGCGGCCGTAAGCGGTAACGGCGTTGCCGCCGATCGCCGCATCACCGGCCGTCAGCATCGGGATAAAAGCAGCGGCAAGCATGCCGCCGATGCCCGCGAACAGTGTGGCACGCGAGGTGTAGCGGTTGCGGGTATCGGCATCCGAACTGAGGGAAGGAACCATGCCCCAGTAGGCGATATCGTGCATGGTATAGGTGATGCTGTACAGGAAATAGATGATCCCGAAAAACCAGACAAAAGCCCAGCCCTGGAGGCGGACGTTGAAGGCCAGATAAATGACCACCGAAGTCGTCAGAATGCCGACTACCAGCCAGGGCTTGAACTTGCCCCAGCGGGTGCGGGTCCGCTCAATGATGTTGCCCATGACCGGGTCGTTGAGGGCGTCAAAAATGCGGGCCGCGACCATAATTGCCGTAATTGCGGACAGCTGGGCCGCCGTCAGCTTATGCGTGAAGAGGACAAAGGTGAGAAGATAGCTTGTGACCAGGTTGTACATCATGTCCCGCCCGACAGTCCCGAGAGGGAACATGATCAGATTTCTTTTCGTAATCTGTTCTTCGTTCATGAACCAATCTCCGTTTCCATATAATAAAGACATCTTACCATTCCCAGCCAGGGAATGCAATCATTTTCGTATGTGACTTGCAATCACCGCGGAACCGTGATATGATCTATCCACAAAATCAGATTCAAATCGAAAGGAGAAATTCTTTATGGCAGAAGTTATTTTGAATGCAGGGAATTTTGAAAGCGAGGTTCTGAAATCCGAAATCCCTGTATTGGTCGATTTCTGGGCAACCTGGTGCGGTCCCTGCAGAATGCTGGCACCGACCGTTGCCAAGATAGCAGAAGAGAAGGAAGGGCAGGTCAAGGTCTGCAAGCTGGATGTCGACGAGGTGCCTGCTGTGGCGCAGCAGTACGGGATTTCCAGCATTCCCACGCTGATGGTGTTCAAAAACGGCGCAGTCGTACACACGGCCGTCGGTGTTCAGCCGAAAGCAGCCATCGAAGCCATGCTGGCCTGATACTGAAGAAAAAAAGGGGAACTGAGGCGTGTGCCTCAGTTCCTTTCTTTTTGCCTGATCAGGACCAGATTGCTGAAGAGAAAGTTGCTGTATCGGTTTACATAATCCTCATACTCATCAATCCGGATATAATAGCTGCGTCCCCATGAGGCGATTTTTACCCACTCATCCGTCATCTCCAGGGCGGTAACGTAGTGCCCTGTGACGTCGGCAGCAGGAAGAAAACGGCCGTCGGATGCAAGCCGGTAAAAGACCAGCCTGTTTTTCTGCCAGACAAGAGGAAAATTCGGGCCGACCGACAGAACGACGGGAATATCGTGCCGCAGCATGTCTGCCATACGCGCAAACAGCTTTCTGCCGGAAGCAGCCCAGACAGCCACATACGGGAGACGGCGCTCAAGGAACATCCGATTCAGCCCGAAGGTCAGCAGAAGACCGTTGATGCCCCTGGGATAAAGCAAAGGGAAGTACCGGCGCTGCAGCTTTTCCAGCCCGCGGATATACTCCTGACGCGTAAGAGGAAAAGAAAAGTCTTTTTTGTGCTTTTTCTCCAGGTAGAGAAGAAGGTCATAAGCAGCGACGGGACCGCAGCCGCAGCGCCTGACAACTTTGTGATCCGACCACATCTGACTTCCCCCGAGGGAAAAACCGCCCGGGAGCGCAAATGACGGGTACGGACCGCGCAGCTTTGCCTCCACAGGCTCAGCGGGCCAGAATCTTTTTCAGCTTCGCGTAGCGGGGAAGACCGTCAACCTTGGGAATCTCGGTTTCACCCTGAATCAGCGGCAGAACATAGTCGATGAAGTCGTGCGTCAGGCCGTTCTGATCAGGCGTGATCCACTCCAGAGGAACTTTCTTCTCATAGTTTGCAACAGAAGAAAGGGGGAGAAGGGTATAGTTGCAGTGATAATCCCCGTCGACCGTCTCACGCTCAAAGGCAACCATATAACCGGTGGAGCCGGCAATGGCTTTCTCAACGGCAATCCGGCCGGCACTGCAGGCCTCTTCCACATCACGGGCGGAGGCAAGATGCGCACCGCAGCGCTGAAGCAGGCTCAGCTCGATCCCGCGGACCTTGGCGCCGGTATGCTTCTTCACAACATCGGCCAGCAGGGCAGCCAGGCCGCCGAGCTGGGCGTGGCCGAAGCCGTCCGTCGCAGAGGTCTTGGCCTCAGAGACGAAGCTTCCGTCCGCATAGTGAATGCCCTCGGAAACCGCGACAAAAACCTTGCCGTTCTTCTGATAGATGGCGTCAACATCCGCAAGGAACTTGTCCATGTCAAAATCGCACTCCGGCAGATAGATCAGATCCGGGCCGGAGCCGTAGGCGGTCGCCAGAGCAGCGCTGGCAGCGAGCCAGCCGGCGTGACGGCCCATAATCTCGACGATCACGATCATGCCGTTGTCATAAACGCGGGCATCCTTGTTGATCTCCATGCAGGAGGTGGCAATATACTTCGCCGCACTGCTGAAGCCGGGGCAGTGATCCGTTCCGAAAAGATCATTGTCGATGGTTTTGGGGACACCCATCACACGGCACTCATAGCCCACCGATGCCATATAGCGGCTGATCTTGTTGCAGGTATCCATGGAATCGTTTCCGCCGTTATAGAAGAAATAGCGGACGTTATACTTTTTGAAGATCTCCAGGATGCGTTTGTAGTCCTTGTCATCCTTTTCCGGATCTGCCATCTTGTAGCGGCAGGAGCCGAGTTCGGAAGAGGGGGTATGCAGAAGAAGGCGCAGTTCTTCGGGATCCTCTTCATCCATGACATAAAGCTGGTCATTCAGGACACCCTGAATGCCGTGGGCCGCCCCATAAACCTTCGTAATCTCAGGGGCATCCAGCGCAGCACGGATCACGCCGTAGGCACTGGCGTTGATGACCGAAGTGGGACCGCCGGACTGACCGAAAATGCAGGAACCGATCAACTTTTCAGACATTTCTTTTCTCCTTGATTTTTTTTCTAAAATTTTTAATAGCTTATTGATTTGAACCGGAAATGAGGATATAATAGAAAAGCGAATTTGTAAATATACTTTTTATACAAATTTTGTAATTGAATTAGAGGAGAGTAAAGATTATGCCACTGGTAACAACGAAAGAAATGTTCGAGAAAGCGTATAAGGGCGGCTATGCCATCGGCGCCTTTAACGTAAACAACATGGAGATCGTTCAGGGAATTACGGAAGCAGCCAAGGAACTGAATGCGCCGCTGATTCTTCAGGTATCGAAGGGTGCCCGGCAGTATGCCAACCATACCTATCTGATGAAGCTGGTGGAGGCCGCCGTCATTGAGACGGGTCTTCCGATCTGCCTGCATCTTGACCACGGCAACAGCTTTGAGCTCTGCAAATCCTGCATTGACGGCGGTTTCACCTCGGTCATGATCGATGCCTCGTCCAAGCCTTTTGAAGAGAACATTGCCCTGACCAGACAGGTCGTCGACTATGCCCATGACCACGGCGTGGTCGTCGAAGCGGAGCTGGGAACGCTGGCCGGCATCGAAGACGAGGTCAACGTCTCGGCAGAGGACAGCTCGTACACCCGTCCGGAGGACGTGCAGGAATTTGTCCAGCGCACCGGCTGCGACTCGCTTGCCATCGCGATCGGGACCTCGCACGGCGCATACAAATTCAAGCCCGGCACGGATCCGAAGCTGAGACTCGACATCCTGGAAGAGGTTGAAAAGCGCCTTCCCGGATTCCCGATCGTTCTTCACGGCTCGTCCTCCGTTCCGCAGGAATTTGTCAAAATCATCAATGAAAACGGCGGCAACATGCCCGGCGCCATCGGCATTCCGGAAGAGCAGCTGAGGCTTGCGGCACAGAAAGCCGTCTGCAAGATCAACATCGACTCGGATCTGCGTCTGGCGATGACAGCGAGCATCCGGAAGTACTTCAACGAGCATCCGGATCACTTTGACCCGCGCCAGTACCTCGGACCGGCGAGAGATGCCATTCGCGAGATGGTAAAGCATAAGATTACCGACGTTCTCGGCTGCGACGGCAAGGCATAAGCAGGGAAGAAGCATTCCGAAAGGAGGAGGCATCGGGTGAGCCCTGAAAAGACGCGCGCGAAACACAGCGCGGAAAAAAACATGAAATTACAGGGCAGCTTTGAGGTCGCGTTACCGATCCGGCTCGGCATTGCCGCGGTTCTGGTAATCATCTCTGCGCTGTTCAAAATGCCTGTCCTTGTTCGTTATATTCTTCTGATCCTTTCCATTGTGGTTGCAGGGTACGACATTTTCCTGGCCTCCGTTGACGATATCGCCGCAAAGAAATACTTTTCCACATCCATCGTCATTCTCTTTGCGGCGGTTCTGGGCTTTGTCATCGGCTTCCCGACGGAGGCGGCGGTGATGGTCATCCTCTATCAGCTCTCCGGCATCCTGATCGACTATACGCGCAAACGCGCTCTGCAGTCTGCAAAAGAGCTGGTTAACGTCCAGGAAGAGGATGTCAAGACAAGAATTGAGGAGATCACCGCAGCCGAGAATGCCGGAGAGACCAACCTGCAGTTTACGCTGGAGAAGAGCGCAGCCTTTGTCCTTCGCTGTGTCGCCGTACTCGCCCTGCTTTATGCGCTGCTGATGCCGTTCGTGACGGGAATCAGCTTCCGTGTTTCTTTTCATCGGGCGCTGATGATTCTGCTGATTTCTTCGCCGATGTCTGTGGGTGTGTCCTTTCCGGTTGTCGGAATCAGCGCGCTCTATTACAGCGCCAGAAACGGGATCCTGTTCAACAGCGCCCGTGTGATGGAGCAGGCAACCGAACTGAATGTCGCCCTGTTTGACAAGGCCGGCGTTTTTTCGGAAGAAGCACCGCATGTGATCGGTCTGCAGTCGGATGTCCTGGATAAGAAAACGTTCCTGAATTTTCTGGCGCATGCCGTCTATTATTCGGATCAGCCCTTTGCGAAAGCCATTTCCGATTATTACAATCAGGAATATAAGCTGGAACTGATCAACAACTTTGAAGAAATACCGGGCAGCGGGGTCATGCTTGAGATCGGGCATGCTCCGGTGGTCCTGGCAACAAAGAGCTATTTTGATACCCATGAGATCGCCATTCCGGACCGCAACAGTTCTGACGGCATTCCCTATTATATGACCATTGCCGGCAGGTATGTGGGCCGGGTTGTCATCTCGTCCGAGATCAACCAGGAGGCAGAAACCCTCGTTGAGGAAATGAACCGCGCCGGTTTTACCAGGAACATCCTGCTCACCGAAGACGGGAACGAGCAGAGCCAGGCGGCAGCGGAATCGCTGCATTTTTCCGAGGTCGTCGGAGAATGCGATGTTGACAAAAAGCTTCGTCTGATCAGCGATATCAGCCAGACCGGGAAAAACAAATGCGTTTTCATCTATGCCAACGGCATCGAGGGACACAGCGCCGCAGCGCTTGACATGCGGGTGAGCCGGAAAGGGAAGTATGCCGATGCTCTGGTCATCCCGGAGTCGTATCTGAACATTCCTATGGGTATTCAGATCTGCCGCAGAATGCTGGAGCTGCTTCGTGAGAATGCGATCTTTGCCATCGCTGTGAAAGCTATTCTGATTTTCCTCAGCTTCATCGGTTACAGCACGCTGTGGTTTGTCGTTTTCATTGATACGGTTACGGCACTGGCAACCCTGCTGAATGCGATCCGCGTGACAACACCCTCGCTTCTCGCAAAAAGCAAGGATAACGATGACGAGGACTGAAAAGCAGGAAAGAAGAAGGAATCCGAGATTTCGGATTCCTTTTTTTATTGACAGACAGACATCGGTCTGCTATACTGAATTTACCAGTTGGTTCGCATAATATAAATTAAACGAACTTATAAGGAGGGAAATCATGAACCTCGATCAAATAAGCGATGCGCCGGATATCCTGATGGAATTCCTGGAATATCACTCTACGGTGCGCGGTCACTCCGACCAGACAGTCATGGGATACTATCTCGATCTGAAAATTTTGTTTCGCTATCTGAAGCGCAGGCGCAAACTGGTTGACCCGTCGGTTCCGTTTTCAGAGATTGATATATCGGATGTCGATCTGGACTTTATCAAAAAGACAAAAATCGAAGAGCTTTACCGGTATCAGTCCTTTTCACCGGAGATGATCAACTCTTCCCAGTCGCTGTCTGCCGCCAGCCGCTGCCGGCGTACCTCGTCGGTAAAATCCTTCTTCAATTATCTGACTGTCAAGCGGCATCTGCTGGACAGCAACATTTGTCAAGAACTTGACATGCCGAAGCGTCAGCAATCGCTGCCGCGCTATCTGGAGGAATCCGAATGCGAAGCGCTGCTGCACGTCTGCGAC
>JAEEGH010027780.1_pt1 | contig 11181 bp, 9 predicted proteins | sample 9134181 | NCBI WGS metagenome assembly JAEEGH01 (sample SAMN16246544, study PRJNA631951) | gut metagenome | biome: gut microbiome; feature: rumen; material: DP-attached | host: Bos | place: Iran: Karaj | collected 2018-10
CATTCTGTGTACGTCATAAGGTCGTTCATCCATTGGCGGACTTTTACGTTGCTTCCGCCCGACCAAAAGCACCTCATAACCAGCCTTTTGCAAAGCCAAACACGACTTGTTGACCCTCTGGTCCGTGACCAAATCATTGATAACCGATACGATGGCGCGTTTCATAAGACCAACAAACCTTTTAATACACCACTTTAGTTTTCAACGTTTTAATGTTTCCGACACCATCCGTCACCACGACTTTCACGTTGTTTTCGCCTTTCTTCATCTTCTCATCTATCTCATAATACAGCAAGGCATTCTTGGCGTCGTATTGTCCAAGCACCCAAACGTCATCCAAATAAATGTCATAGGTCTCGATGCCTGTCATATCGTCGGAAATCTTGAATCTCAACGACTTCAGTGCGGTCACAGATTGTCCATTCTTGAAGTTAGATGCCTTGACCGTTGGGGCGATGGAGTCAATTTTAATAGTATATTCGCCCATCGACCGCGTCTCCACCTCCATGCAACCATTTTTCATTTTGCCGCCCAAGGAAGAAACCTTGCCACTATTGTCGAAATAAGCGATATACATTTTCGAATGGTCATCCCATTTTTCCTCGGGACGAAGGCGCACCTTGAAGTTTTTAAAGGTCGTCATCTCCTCATTGCCAAAGCGATAAATTCTTGAACAGCAACCTTTTTCATCGCGTTGACCTGTCTGAATCCACTCGTCACGGAAAAGGGTTCCTTTTTCCATCGAAACGCTAAAGGCCTCTATAGTAATGTCGGAATTCATGGAGCCATCCGCCTTGACGAAATACTCGCTGCGACGGTGCTGGGGGCGTTCAACATCAACGAAAGCTGTACCCACCACATTAAAAGCAATTTGAGAAACATTGCCCGCATAGTCACTGATTTTGAAGCGAACCTTCACTGTATCGCCCTCTCTCACCGTTACCGTACCGTTCTTAACCTCAATCATTTGCAGTTTATTGAACGAATCCGTTTCGGTGCGCACATAACTCGATTTTTTCTGCTTATAATGCCTATAGTCCAAAAGGCTGTTCACATAGCGCGGCTCGCTATACGAAAAACTGTCGCATTCCACCTGAAAAGCCAGCACATCATTAAGGAAAAGCTCATAGAGATAAGGGCCGTTTTTGTTGGTCGAAGTGCCCACTTGGTCGTAAGTGCAAATGCCGAAAGCAATTTCACCGTTGGCCTGAACGAAGTTCTTGTCTTTCAATGCATACTGACCATTTTCATCGTCCGTCACCGAGAAATACTTCGGCTTGATGCCACCTTCAAGCGTCGAGCTGTCGCCCAAAGGATACACCGAAACACCTCGAATCAAAGGTTTCACCTTGTCTTCAATCTTATAGCCGAAATACATCGGATTGACTGGTTTTTCGCTCAAAGTATGGCGGATTTCGAAATGCAGATGGGGTCCACCTGAGCCGCCCGAATTACCTGAATAAGCAATCAAATCGCCTTTTTTGATAGGGAATTTGTCCTTGTCAGGATAGATTTGGGAGGCAAATTTCTTGTGCTTGTACTGGTACTGCTTCACGTACTTGGCAATCTCGCCCGAAAAACGCTGCAAGTGAGCATAGACGCTGGTGTAGCCATCATAATGCGTGATATACAACACATTACCATAGCCATACGGCGACACACCGATGCGGCTGATATAGCCATCGGCCACGGCATACACCTTCTTGCCTTCCACGCCTTGCGTCTTGATGTCAAGGCCGGCATGGATATGATTGGGGCGAATTTCACCAAACGTGGCGGAAAGATAAATCGGGATATCGAGCGGGTCCCCATATTGGGGAAAGTACTCTTGAGCCACAAGAGACAAAGCAGCAAAACAGAGCAAAACAGATAGAAATGAGCGTATTTTCATGGTGACAGTTCTCCGATGATTGAATAATTGGGCAAAGATACACCTTTTTTATATACTTTTGCAACGGTAAAGAAATAATCCATGCGCCGTAAAACGAGAAAAGAGAGAATTCAGGAATGGCTATCTTCGCCATACATGTTGCTGATATACCGCCTGTTGACCACAATTATGGCACTCAGCATCAGCCGATGGATGCTCTATTTGTTCAACATTCAGTTTTTCCATCAACTGAACATGAAAGAGGCTGTGGCACTTTATTTTTACGGCATGAGGTTCGACCTACCTATCGTTTTTGGAATCAACATTTTAACTATCCTTTTCTATTGTTTTCCTTCAAAAATCATTTACAATAAGAGACTTCAAAGTTTCGTCGACATCGTTTTTGTCACCCTCAACGCCATCGCCATTTTCTTGAATTTCTTAGACATCGTTTGTTTCCATTTCTTCGGGAAGCACCTCACCGTTGATTTCATCCGATTGCTCGGTCGTTCCAATGAAATATCGTTTGGCGTCGTCAGGCAAGTACTTTTCGACTATTGGTACCTCTTGGTCATTTATATCCTTTTTGTGTTGACTATCAGAGTTGTAGCGCAACAAACTCGAATCCGTCCACCCAAAAAAGAGGAGCCTCCCCATTGGCAACTCAGGCAGGCCATTAGCTTGACTTTCATGCTTTTACTGACCATCATTTGCGGACGCGGTGGTATACAAGCCAAGCCCATCACCATGAAAACCGCCATGCGATACGCCGACCCGCAAAATGCACCTATCCTGCTCAACACGCCATTCTGCCTGTTGACAGCCCATGAAACCACCCTGACAAAGCGAGAAGGCGTTTATGAAAGCGATTTTTCTCCTGTTCACAAAGAACTGACTGCCAACCGCTTCATCACTAATGACACTTTGACCATGGACAGCATTCCCAGCAATGTGGTCGTCATCATATTGAAAAATGTCGGGCAAGAAATGATCAGTTATTACAGCAATGACCGCCGTTCACAACTCACCCCATTTCTTGATTCCATCCTCAGTAATAGCCTCACGTTCAACGGCATGTCGAACAGCAGAAGAAGTCTTGAGGTGTTGCCTTCCATTTTGGCCAGCATTCCATCGCTGATGGAGAACGACTTCGTAAGGTCGCCGTATGCTGACAACGACTTTGACGCTTTCTGCCAGCACCTGCAACAACACGGCTACAACACCATCTTCATGCACGGTGGCAAGAACGGAGTGCAAGGCTTTGACGAGTTCTCGCGCCGTGCTGGATTCAGCAAGTATTTTGGGCGCATCGAATATGGCGACGACAGCGATTATGACGGTCAGTGGGGCATCTATGACGGTCCTTTCCTGCAATATGCCGCCAACACCTTAAACCGTGTGCATCAGCCTTTTGCGACGGCCATTTACACCCTTTCGTCACGCTATCCGTACAAAGTTCCCAAAGACTTCGCGCTACCTGAAGAGAGCTATTTCTGGACCGGATTTGAAAAGACCGTTTTCTATGTCGACTGCGCGTTAAGAGACTTTTTCCAAACCGCTTCGCAAATGGATTGGTTCGACAACACGCTGTTTGTCATCACCTCCGACTACTCCAACAACGAGCATTTCCAGCCTGAATACAGCAATGTCTGGGGCATGTATTCCATCCCCTTCGCGTTTTATTATCCAAAGAAAATCAATCCATTACGATGCAAAGAGATTGCCCAGCAAATCGACCTTGGGCCTTCCATCCTCTCTGCGCTTGAGATCAACGACACGCTGTTTTCCTTCGGACGCAACCTTTTCGACACGCTCAGCGAGCCGTCGTTTGTCAGCTATTTCAACCTCACCTACCAATATTGCGACGGAACTTATTTGGTGCAATCCGACGGCAAAGAGCCCTTTGGCATTTTCAAGCCCATCAACGATTCACTGTTGAGCGACAACCTGATTGACCGCTTGCAATGCCCCGATGTGTTCGATAAATTGTACCGTTTCCTGCAAGAGTACAACAACAGAATGATTAACAACGAGTTATATATCATCCCAACCGATACCATTTTTAAAATCGATACCATCTTTAAAACCGACACTATTTATGAAGCACAAAAGTGACAACAACGGAGTCGTTTACTCCACCAATCCCAACTACGCCTTCGACTATGGTGAAGAAGAAGTCATCACCCTCGAACCCTTCAAACAAAACCTCCGCGTGATGCTCGACAAGAAACAACGTGCGGGCAAGAAAGTAACCCTCATCACCGGCTTCCAAGGCTCTGATTTTGACCTTGCCGTGTTGGGAAAGGAACTGAAATCGGCCTGCGGTGTGGGCGGCAGCGTGAAAGATGGAGAAATTTTACTGCAAGGCGACTTCCGCGAAAAGGTGTTGGCCTTGTTGCAAGAAAAAGGATATACAAAAACTAAAATCAGTGGAATATGATTGAAAAATACCTTGAAATTCTGGAAAGACTCAACCTCCGGATAGGTCTCAGCGAAGGTCTTGCGATAGGCATTGCTGAAACAGTGGCCACGTTGTCGCTGCTACTCATCAGCATCGGCTTGTTTTTCCTCATCAAATTCATCCTGAAGAAAACGGTCTATAAAATCATCTCGCGTTCGACCAATCAATATGACGACCTGCTCATCAAAAACAAGGTCATCGGGCGCATCTGTCTGCTCATTCCGGCTCTCATCACTGTAGCCTGGCTTCCCGATGTCCTTCCCGACTTCCCCGAAACTTGCGCTTTCCTGATAAAAATGGTCAAAATCCTTGAGATTATCATTTTCATCATGATTCTCATCTCCATTGTGACCACATTGGAGGACATATACAACACACACGAGATGTCAAAACTCAAGCCAGTGACTGGCTTGGTTCAGGTCATCAAGATTGTACTTTACACTGTGGGTGGTTTGGCCATCATCGCTTTCCTTTTGGACACTAAACTGAGCACCATTCTCATTGGCTTGGGCACCATGTCAGCCGTCTTGATGCTCGTTTTTCAGGACACCATCAAAGGGTTTGTGGGTAGCATACAATTGTCAGCCAACGACATGCTGCGGATCGGCGACTGGATTTCCATGGGTTCTGCCGACGGCAACGTTTTGGAAATCAACCTAACCACCGTGAAAGTGCAGAATTGGGACAACACCATCACCACCATTCCGACCTACACTTTGGTCTCCGCTCCGTTCACCAATTGGCGTGGCATGTCGGAATCGGGTGGACGCCGTATCGCACGTAGCATCAATATTGATGTGAACACCATTCGCTACTGCACACCTGAGATGTTGGAGAAATACAAGCATTACGGCCTTGTGAAAGATTACATCACACAGAAAGAAAAAGACATCCTTGAATACAACAAGGCCAACCGCATCGATACAAGCGAAATCATGAACGGCCGTCAGCAGACCAACTTGGGTATTTTCCGCGCCTACATCAAAGCCTATCTCAACAATAACCCGAAGCTGAACCACAACCTGACCTTGATGGTGCGGCAGTTGCAGCCTACCGAGTTTGGCGTGCCGTTGCAAATCTATGCCTTCAGCAGTGACAAGAAATGGGTCAATTACGAGGAAATCCAAAGCGACATTTTCGACCATATCATTTCGGCTGCCACGATGTTTGATTTGAAGATTTATCAGAAACGATAAAACACGCTTCGCGTCACTGCGAGGCACGAAGCAGTCCAGGTCAAAAGCTCTTTTCTGGATTGCTTCGTCGTTCCTCCTCGCAATGACGCAAAGCAACGAAAACAAAGCAAAAAAGAATGAATCCTGGAGTCGTTTTTACAGAAAAGTACCTGAAACTGATGTTCAAGCAGTTGCGCGATGCCACGCCCGAAGAGGTGCAGGAGGAATTGGAGCATTGCCGCCGCGAAAACCGTCGACCCGTCAGGATGCCGCGCTACTTCAGAGGCTTTTTTTCGGAAGAAAAGTTTACAGCGTCGACTGGTTTTGAGATGCAAGTCTTCAGGCATGAAACACGACAAACGCCAAGGTCCCTGAGGCCCATCGAAGGATCAAAGGGCCGACCTAAACTTATCCTTTACCTCCACGGTGGTGCCTTCATCTATCCACCTGTCTTTTTCCATTGGCGTTTCCTGCACGACCTGTGTTTGCGCACCCATTGCAATGCCTTGTTGCCTGTCTATCCCAAATCGCCGGAATACGACTGTGAGTATTCAGTCAAAACAATACTGGATTTTTACAAAAACCTTTCTGAATCAAAGCTATACGAAGAAATCCACCTCGTTGGCGACTCTGCGGGTGCATGTTTGTGTCTCATTCTCGCACAAGAAGCCCACAAAAACGGCTGGCAAGAACCTACGACCACCACCCTACTCTCCCCATGCGTAGACCTCAGCCACACCAAAGAGAAGGAAATGAGAGCCTTACAAGACAAGGACAGCATGTTACAACTCGACCGTGTTATCCAATTGAACGCTGTTTGGCAAGGCGACTTGTCCGCTACACATCCATGGGTAAGTCCCATTTTCGGTGATTTCAGCGGTGTCGACAACCTCAGCGTTTACTATGGCTCAGACGAAATCCTCCAGCCCGACGACCTTTTCTTGAAGGAAACCTACGAAAAAGCAGGCAAAGTCGGACAATTCCATGAGTTCGAAGGCATGTTCCATACTTTTGCGATGTTTCCGATACCTGAGGGATTTAGGGCAATAAAGGGAATCGCCGCGACCATAAAAAAGGGTAGCTCCAATTAAGCCACCCTAATGTCCATATTGCATTACTGATTCTCAGCGAACCAGAATCTTCGTATTGATTTCTTTGGTCCCATCCGTTGCCTTCAAGAAATACATGCCGCTCTGATGTCCACGGAGGTCGATACTACCCATTCCATCATTCTGGCTTTCAACCACTTTACGGCCTGTGATGTCGAACACCTGAACTTGCCATGTGCCTTTACCCAGATTAAGGTTGAACAAGCCTTGCGAAGGATTGGGGTAGACCATCGCTTCAACTTTCTCGGTTTCCTTAACCGAAAGGGTGCCGTCACAAGTCAGTTCACTGGACAACTCGTATGTAAACGGAGCAACCTGTCCGCCACCTTTAAAAACCACGTTGTTGTTGGCATCCTTGAACTGGAAGTAACCGCTACCCATGCCCTCGCCATCGATATCACGCACACGAATGCGATAGCAGCCTGCGTTCAACAGCGTAATATCCTGTGAATAGACATGGTTAGTCTGCTCGAAAGTATACGAATTGACCATTTCCCCGCTCTCAGTCTCAGTAATTTCAACCCTGATATTCTCCGGATGTGAACCCGTCTTCAGCTGCATCTTCAGATAGCCGTCGATTTCAGGCACATCCTCCATAGTTACATGAATGAAATTGTCGGGCATATACTGGTCGCCTTCACCGTTGGGCATCACGGCATAGAAATGCAATTCATCACAAGGTGCCGCCACAAACTCGTCCATCGTCACCGTCACCGAGGCTCCTTTGGCCAACGTGCCATGCCACGACTGGCGATGGTCTTCATAACCGTCAAAAGCGCAAAGGTCAAAGAAAGTGATGGTTTGGTTGCCGAAGTTCTTCACCGTAAGTTTTGGCTTTTGGATGCCGGAACAATTGACCGTGACCACATCCTCCACCTTTTTCAAGGCAATGTCGTAATCAAGGTCCAAAGCCATAGACATCCTCACCGCCTGATACACCTCTTTAGCACCGCCCGAATAGTTCTGCACCCATGCCGTCAAATAGCAGTCCTCCTTGGGATAGGGCATTTCAAAAGTCTCGCTGATGGTCATCGTGGAGCCTGTAAAAGACGTTCCCAATTGTGACGGAATCATATCGCGGCACACATGGTGCAGGCCTTGCATCCCCTGCCAACCCACGTCAATGTTGCACTGCGTCAAGGCGATGAACACGCGCACATCGGAACCGTTGCAGTCGCCGACTTGATTTACAGTGCAGTTCACCCGACACGAGGTGCCGTCAACAGGCTCATAACTCAAGTCGATGGTAAACGGACTAGCCACATTGATGCGCTGATTGTAGTAGTTCATGTAATAGGAGTACATGTTTTCGTTGGCATTGCCGCCACCCGACATGCCAGTGATGCCATCGGCCTTCAAGGTCGGATAGCTGGTGATGCCGTAATAATTGGCGCGGGCATTGGTCTCGTTGGTGTAATACTCCTCCGTGGAAAAAGCGGTAGTATGATACGCCACAGGCGCAATAGCCAGTCCTTCCTCCAGCATTTGGGCGATACCATTGGCGGCAGCCGGACAATAAGGGCAACGCACACCTGTAAAAATCTCAAACAGAACGCATTCACGCGCCACATTGTCTCTGGTTTGGGCAAACATCGTTGGCATGAGCAACAAGGCCACCATTGAAAGTAAATACTTTTTCATAGAAATCTGTTTTATTTAACGATGCAAAACTACTGTTTTTTCCGAAACGCACCATTCAGAAGCACCTGTTTCTTTCAAAAACGAGTCAATTTTTCTTGGTATTCCAGCATCTCGTCCCTGAATTTCGCCGCCGCCATGAAGTCCATATCCTTGACGGCACGCTCCATGTTTTTCTTGGCTTGGTAGATGGCTTTCTGCAACTGCTCCTTCGACATATAGGCGGCTTGACCTTCAGCGGCCATAGTCGTTGGAATTTCTGACTGCGAATAGCTCACTGGCTGGTTGCCCTTCATTGTGCCAAGTGAGTTATCAATGGCTTTAACAATGGTCTTCGGGACGATGCCATGTGCCTCATTATAAGCCATTTGTTTCGCACGACGACGAGCGGTTTCATCAATGGTTTTGCGCATCGAGTCGGTGATGGTGTCGGCGTACATGATGACCTTGCTCTCCGCGTTTCGGGCAGCACGACCTGCGGTTTGTGTCAGAGAACGTTCCGAGCGCAAGAAACCTTCCTTATCGGCATCGAGAATAGCCACAAGGCTCACTTCGGGCAAGTCCAAGCCTTCACGAAGCAAATTTACGCCTACCAGCACATCAAAGTCACCCATGCGAAGACCTTGCAGAATTTCAACACGCTCCATCGTCTCCACATCGGAGTGGATGTAACGCGTCTTGATTTTCAAGCCATTGAGGTAAGTATTCAGCTCCTCAGCCATGCGTTTGGTCAAAGTCGTGACGAGAACACGCTGGTTCTTCTCAACTACCTTGTGGATTTCATCAATGAGGTCATCAACTTGGTTCAGGCTCGGACGTACTTCAATAAGCGGGTCAAGCAAACCTGTGGGACGAATCACTTGCTCCACATACACGCCTTCGCTCTGCTGCAACTCAAAATCGGCAGGTGTGGCACTGACATAGATGGTCTGTCCTGTAAGAGATTCAAACTCATCGAATTGCAAAGGCCTGTTGTCCAAGGCCGAAGGCAGACGGAAACCATATTCCACCAAGGTCTGCTTGCGCGAACGGTCGCCACCATGCATTCCTCGGATTTGTGGGATGGTGACATGGCTCTCGTCAATGATGGTAATAAAGTCATCGGGGAAATAATCAAGCAAGCAGAAAGGTCTTGTGCCAGGACTGCGCCCATCGAAGTAGCGGGAATAGTTCTCAATGCCCGAGCAATAGCCCAATTCCTTCATCATCTCAAGGTCGTAGTTCACACGGTCTTCCAAACGCTTGGCTTCCAAGTTCTTCCCAATCTCACGGAAATATTCAGCCTGCTTGAACATATCATCCTGAATCTCCACCAAGGCGGAGTTCAACTTGCTCTGCGAAGTGACGAAAATGTTGGCCGGGAAAAGCGTCAGTTCAGAAAGATTCTCTATCCTACGGCCAGTCACTGGATTGAAACTTTCCAAACTGTCGATTTCATCATCCCAAAACACGATACGGTAGGCAATGTCGGCGTAGGCTGGAAACACATCCATCGTCTCCCCTTTTATCCTGAACTTGCCTTGCGTGAACTCAATTTCGTTACGTACATACAAAGCACCCACCAAAGCTTTGGCCACATCATCGCGACTGGTTTTCATCCCACGTTCCAGATAGATGATATTCTTGCCGAAGTCATCAGGATTGCCGATGCCGTATAGACATGACACCGAAGAAACTACGATAATATCGCGTCTACCCGAAAGCAAGGCCGAAGTGGTCGCCAGACGCATTTTGTCGATTTCCGCATTGATGGCGAGGTCCTTTTCAATATAGGTGTTGGTGGCGGGAATGAAGGCCTCGGGCTGGTAGTAGTCGTAATAGGAGACGAAATAATTTACTGCGTTCTCAGGGAAAAACTGTTTGAACTCGCCATAAAGCTGTGCTGCCAAAGTCTTGTTGTGGCTCAGCACCAAAGCGGGACGGTTCAGCTGTGCTAACACATTCGCAATAGTAAAGGTCTTGCCCGAGCCTGTCACACCAAGAAGGGTTTGGGCACGGTCACCACGCTCCAGTCCGTCCACCAACTGTTTGATGGCTTCGGGCTGGTCGCCGGTGGGCTGAAAATCGGAGATTAGTTTGAAGTTCATCGAATTGTTCCTTAACCTTCTTTCTTCTCCAAACCTTTGTCAACCTCTAAAATAATCTGGTCAAGAAACTGGTCAGAGACATTTGACATATCACTTTTGTCGTAAATATATAGAAATGACAAACTTGTATTCTCGATTGCTAATCGGATAATGACCCTTCCACCTCCACGCTTACCTTTGCTTTTTGATGTAATGGAAAGTCTCACTTTTCTCATATTATCGTGAAGCTCAACTCCTTGTAAAGGATTCTCCTGAAGCGAAAGTAGGAGTTTCTTAAAATCCTCAGGCAATGAACGATAGCGTTTCTTCAAACGTTTAAACGCCTTTTGAAATTCATCAGAAAACCGGATTTCAGAAATCATAACGTATCAATAAAATCCATTGCCTCTGACACACTCATGGCAGGAGCAGACTCACATTCCCTCTTTGCCTTTGCTACAGCCATCGCCATACGATAGGCAGTTTCCAATTCCATCAAACGTTTCCACCTTGCATTGGTGAGGCGAACGGTAATACTTCTCGGAGTTTTTTCAAGAACACACATGTTTTTCCCCTTTTATTGCTGCAAAATTACACATTTTCCGTAATTCCCGAATAAAACCACAAAAAAAATCCCGACCAAACAGCCGGGATTTTCCTTGTTATCAAAACAATAACGCGAACTTACTTCACCTGGTCGATGATGGCCTTGAAAGCCTCAGGGTTGTTCAAAGCAAGGTCGGCGAGGACCTTGCGGTTGATTTCGATGCCCGACTTGGTGAGCTTGTCCATGAATTGGCTGTAGTTCATGCCATATTCACGCACAGCGGCGTTGATACGGACAATCCACAGGCTGCGGAAT
>JAEEGH010027787.1_pt1 | contig 11178 bp, 9 predicted proteins | sample 9134181 | NCBI WGS metagenome assembly JAEEGH01 (sample SAMN16246544, study PRJNA631951) | gut metagenome | biome: gut microbiome; feature: rumen; material: DP-attached | host: Bos | place: Iran: Karaj | collected 2018-10
GATGCCATACTTGTGCATGCACAGAGCCCACCACCCCTACAAGTTCAGGGAAGACAGACTCAGGTTCAGGCTGTTCACCACGGCTTCCCGCCCCCCTGCCTCATGTTCCGGCAGGTCTGCATCGGCGTCCAGGTGGACGGGCAGGCGCACGCGGCCGTAGTCTCCGGTGCGAAGGCTCACGCTGGCGTCGGCGTCCAGGGTGAAGTTCCGGTCCTTGGCCTGGGCCCGCAACTTCTGCAGGCGGAGGGACACGGTGTCCGCGGGCAGGCGGCCGGAAACCATCAGCGAGTCAATGGCCAGCTGCAGCCGGGACCGGTACAGCTGGTCGGTTTCCAGCGAGCCGTCCAGGACCAGCCGGCGCATGGTAAACATACCGTGCAGGGTGTCCTTGGGATTGGTGAAAACAATGAAAGGCCGGTCCGTGAGCGCAACACGCTCCAGCTTGATGGACGGCAACGGTTTGCTTTCCGTGGCGGCCGTCGTATCCTTTTCTCCTCCGCCGATGGGAAGGATGTCCCAGTTGGCGGCGGTTTCATCATAATAATGGGCGAAGATGCGGGGATGGGCCAGTTCCAGCTTGTGCACGTGGATGAGGTTCTGGTTGATGAGCGCCATGTAGTTGAGCGACACGCTCAGCTTCTTGAACGCCACCAGGGTATCCATCCCTTCACCGGACCGGTCCCAGCCGGCCTTTAGCAGGCTGAAACGCCGGCGGGTATTCTCCGTGTACACGCTGTCATAGCGGGCATAGCGCCCGTGCGGATACGTGATGGAAAAGTCTTCGGCGTCTATGGTAACATGGGGGAAGCTCTTGATGAGGTGGGCGCGGATTTCCCGGAAGTTCACGTCTCCCTGCACGTATTCCGCCGCCAGTTTGTTCACGATGCCCGTGAGCACCTTGGGCCGCAGCAGAATCTGATAGGAAACCAGCACCAGCAGCACCAGGGCCACCAGGATAATCAGTACATTCCGTATGACCTTCCCTACTTTCATTTAGAAGATGACGTAGTCTTTTACGTCCTGCGCCGTGACAGGGTTGCCGCCCAGGATGAGCAGGCGTTCCACCACGTTGCGCAGCTCCCGGATATTGCCGGGCCAGGAGCGCTCCTGGAGCAGTTTCATGGCATCATCGGCAAAAGTGACGCCGGGCTTGCCGGCTTCGGCGCAGATGCTGCCGGCGAAGTGCTCTACCAGCAGGGGGATGTCCTCCTTGCGCTCGTCCAGGCCGGGGACCCGCAGCACAATCACGCTGAGCCTGTGGTACAGGTCCTCGCGGAAATTGCCCTTGGCAATCTCTTCCTGCAGGTTTTTGTTGGTGGCGGCTATCACGCGTACGTCCACGGTGATCTCTTTGTCGCCGCCCACCGGAGTGAGCTTCCGCTCCTGCAGCACGCGCAGCACCTTGGCCTGTGCGGGCAGGGACATATCGCCAATTTCGTCCAGGAAGATGGTACCGCCGTCGGCCTGCTCAAACTTGCCCTTGTGGTCCCGGATGGCCGATGTAAACGACCCCTTCTTGTGGCCGAAGAGCTCGCTGTCGATGAGCTCCGACGGGATGGCCGCGCAGTTCACCTCCACGAAAGGCATCATGGAGCGGTCGCTGAGCTGATAGATGCTCTGGGCCACCAGTTCCTTGCCGGAACCGTTGGGGCCCGTGATGAGGACGCTGGCCTGGGTAGGTGCCACCTTGCCGATCATCTCCTTGAGGTGGCCGATAGGGGCCGATGCCCCCACCATCTCGCGGCCGTAGATTTTCTTTTTCAGGATCTTGGTTTCCTTGACCAGGTTGGCCTTGTCCGTGGCGTTCTTCAGGGTGATGAGGATGCGGTTCAGGTCCAGGGGCTTCTCGATGAAGTCGAAGGCGCCCTTCTTGATGCAGTCCACGGCCGTGTCGATGTCGGCGTGGCCGGAAATCATCACGATCGGGGTCTCGACCCCGTCGGCAACGAGTTTCTGGAGGACTTCGGTACCGTCCATCCCGGGCATCTTGATATCGCAGAATATGGCGTCGTACTTCTCCTTTTCCGCTTTCTCGCAGGCGACGGTGCCGTTCTCGGCCGTGTCCACCTGGTAGTCCTCCATCTCCAGGATCTCCTTCAGGGAATTGCGGATGGAACGCTCGTCGTCAACAATCAGAATCTTCATGGTCTCGAAAACATTTATGCAAATATACGGACTTTTTTTTCTACATTTGTAAGACTCATCCGTGAAAGATTATGAACGTTCCTGACATCATCATCGCCGTTGACGGCTTCTCGGCCACCGGCAAGAGCACCTTCGCCAAGATGGTTGCGAAGGAATTCGGATTCCTGTACCTGGACAGCGGCGCGATGTACCGCGGCGTCACGCTCTTCGCGATGGAAAGCGGGATGGTCGCGGAGGACGGCACCATCGACGAAAAGGCCCTGCAGGCCGATATCGAAAGCCTCGACCTCCACTTCCGCAACATCGACGGGAAAACCTGCCTGTACCTGGGCGAGCGCTGCATCGAGACGGAGATCCGCACCCTGGCCGTGTCCTCGCACGTGAGTCCCGTATCGGCCATTCCGTTCGTGCGGAACTATGTGGACAAGCGGCTCCGCGCCTTCTCCGAGGGCGGACGCGTGATCATGGACGGCCGCGACATCGGCACCACGGTGTTCCCGAACGCGGAACTGAAAGTCTTCATGGTGGCCGATCCCCAGGTCCGCGCCCAGCGCCGCTACGACGAGATGGTGGAGAAGGGCGATACGCCCGTCTTCGAGGACATCGTCAAGAACCTCTCGGAACGCGACTACATCGACTCCCACCGGGAAACCTCGCCCCTCCGCCAGCCGGAGGACGCCTTTGTGATGGACAACACGCACATGACCCTCCACGAGGAACTGGTCTGGGTACTGGGCGTCATCCAGGGCAAGTTCGGCATCCTCGAGGCCCCGGCCCTGTCATGGTGACGGTCGAAATCGACAGCCAGTCCGGCTTCTGCGGGGGCGTGATCCGCGCCATTTCCCAGGCGGAGCGTTTCCTCAGCGGGCAGGACCACCTCTATTCCCTCGGTGCCATCGTCCACAACGAAGCCGAACTCGACCGCCTCGGAGCGCGCGGGCTCCGGACGGTCGCGTCCATCCCGGACGTCCCCGCAGGGGAAACCGTCCTGATCCGCGCCCACGGCGAACCGCCGGCCACCTATGCCGCCGCCCGCGACCGCGGCCTCACGGTCATCGACTGTACCTGCCCCGTGGTGCTCAAACTCCAGCAGCACATCCGTGAAGCCTACGCCCGCCTGCATGCGGACGGCTTCCACGGCACGCTCCTTATCTTCGGAAAAATCGGCCATGCCGAGGTTCTGGGCCTGCTGGGCCAGGTCGGCGGCGATGCCATCGTGGTGGAGAGCCGCACGATGCTGGAGGAGGCTCTCCCCTCCATCGACTTCAACCAGCCCGTGGAAATCTTCTCCCAAACCACCAAGAGCCCGTCCGAGTACGCGGAAGTGTGCGGCGTCCTCGCCGAGCGGATGGCCGCCGTCCGGGGAGTCCGGACCGACGCCCTCGCCGGCGCCCTGACCGTCCACGACACCATCTGCGCCCAGGTCGCGAACCGGCACGGCCACCTGGCCGCCTTCGCCCGCTCCCACGACCTGATCCTCTTCGTCGCCGGCGAATCCAGTTCCAACGGCCGCGTCCTCTTCGACCTGTGCCGCCGCGAAAACCCGCGGTCCTACCGGATCGGCTCTCCTGCGGACATCGATCCCGCCTGGCTCCTTCCCGGCGACCGCGTCGGCGTCTGCGGCGCCACCTCCACCCCGAAATGGCTCCTCGAGGCCGTAGCGGGAGCGGTGCGGGCACTGTAAGCCCACTAGTTGGAAACAAAAAAGGCGGGTCTCACGACTCGCCTTAATTGTACCTTATTAACTAAACCAACTTTAAACTAACCGGCTTAGTATAATGCAAGGGGTGTGCCAAACTATTCGGAGGCCTGCGGATTTTCGCCAGATTCCTTCGCGTCGCCCGGAATAGCGTCGGGGGCAGGCGCGGGTTCCGGAGCGGGGGCCGGGGCCGGAGTGGCTTCTGCGGCGGCTCGGGCGGCGGCTTCGGCTTCGGCCTCGGCTTCGGCTTCGCGGCGGGCGCGCTCGACGCTCACGGAGCGCTTGAGCCGGAAGCCCGTGCCGAGGTACTTGGTGCGGACGTCTTCGTCGGCGGCCAGTTCCTCGGGGGTGCCTTCCTGGAGGATGGTGCCTTCGTACAGGAGGTAGGCGCGGTCCGTGATGGCGAGCGTCTCACCCACGTTGTGGTCCGTGATGATGACGCCGATGTTGCGGTATTTGAGTTTGGCGATGATGTACTGGATGTCCTCCACGGCGATCGGATCGACGCCAGCGAAGGGTTCGTCGAGCAGGATGAACTTCGGGTCCACGGCGAGGGCGCGGGCGATTTCGCAGCGCCGCCGCTCGCCGCCGGAGAGTTGGATGCCTTTGGACTTGCGGACCTTCGAGAGGTTGAACTCGTCGATGAGTTGCTCCAGGCGGGCTTCCCGCTCGGCCCGGGTCATCCGGGTCATCTCCATCACGGACATGATGTTGTCCTCCACCGACATCTTGCGGAAGACGGAAGCCTCCTGCGGCAGGTAGCCGACGCCCTTCTGGGAGCGCTTGTACATGGGAAGGCCCGTCAGTTCGTCGTCGTCGATGAAGATGCGGCCCTCGTTCGGGACGATCTGGCCGGTGATCATGTAGAAACTCGTGGTCTTGCCGGCGCCGTTCGGGCCCAGGAAGCCGACGATCTCGCCCTGGTTCACTTCCATCGAGACGCCCTTCACGACCGTGCGGACGCCGTATTTCTTCACTAAATTCTCAGCGCGTAACTTCATGATATGCAGGCTATTTGGTGTCGAGGCCGAGGTCGGCCACGAATGCTCTCACTTCGGGGTGCTTGTCCATCAGGTCCTTCGCCTTTTCCTCGGGCATGTAAGGAACCTTTTCGGTTGGCTCTTCCTCGGGAATGTCGTCCACATGGACATTGACCTTCCGGCAGGAAAGGATTTCGCGGAAGGAGGTTTCCAGGTCGCGGAGGATCTTGTCTTCGATCCACTTCTTCTGCGAGGCGTTGGCCACCGAGAAATAGACGGACTTGACGCCGCCCTCTTCCGTCATCCGGAGATGGGTCTTCGCCAGGGCACTGGCCAGGCGTGGCTGGGACTCGTACTTGGGAATCAGTTCCTTCCAGCGGGCGCGGACGGTGTCGTCGTCCGGAAGGACGGCCTCCGCATTCGCGGGCGCCTCCTCCACCGGTTTCTCTTCCTTCTCCTCCATGATCGCATTCATGGAAAGGGCCGATCCGGTCTTGGGACGGCGCCTCCGCTCGGGAACGGGCGGTGCGGCGACGGCGGTCTTGTCGGCGGGGGCGGGAGCGGGAGATTCCTTCGCTTCGCTCGGAATGACAGCAGGGGCTTCGCTCGGAACGGCTGCAGGTGCAACCGATGCGGCAGGCGCCGGCTTTTCATTCCGGACCTGCGCGGCAGGTGAAGGAATCTGGACCGGCCGAGGCGCCGTGGAGACCTCCGTGCGCCCCGTGAGGAAACTGAGTTTCATCAGGGCGAACTCGATATGCAGACGAGGGTTCACCGCCGCCTTGTAGCCGGCTTCGCAGGCCGTGGTGACGTTCAGGGCATCATACAGGAACTGGAGCGGGCAGCGGGCCGCCTGGTCGCGGTAGCGCTGCTTCAGGGAATCCGGCAGTTCCAGCAGGGCGTCCAGCCCGGCCGTGCGGGCGACCACGAGGTCGCGCAGGTGCGAACTCAGCGCGGCCACGAAATGCAGGGCGTTGAAGCCCTTGGACAGGATTTCGTCGAAGGAGGACAGGGCGGCGGCGTAACTTCCGGACAGGAAGTTCTCCACCATCCCGAAACTGTAGTCGTAATCCAGCACGTTCAGGTTCCGGACCACATCCTCGTAGTGGATGTCCGTCCCGCAGAACGCGACCGTCTGGTCGAAGATCGTCAGGGCGTCGCGCATGGCGCCATCGGCCTTCTGGGCGATCACGTGGAGGGACTCGTCGTCAATCGCGATTCCTTCCTTGGCGGCGATGCCGCGGAGGTTCCGGACCATGTCGGGGATGCTGATGCGGTTGAAGTCATAGGTCTGGCAGCGGGACAGGATCGTGGGGAGGATCTTGTGCTTCTCGGTGGTGGCGAGGACGAAGATCGCATGTGCCGGCGGTTCCTCCAGGGTCTTGAGGAAGGCGTTGAAGGCAGCCTGCGACAGCATGTGGACCTCGTCGATGATATAGACGCTGTACTTCCCCACCTGCGGCGGCACCTGCACCTTCTCGATCAGGGCCTTGATGTCGTCCACTCCGTTGTTGGACGCGGCGTCGAGTTCATGGATGCAGTAGGACCGGCCTTCCTGGAAGGAAACGCAGGACTCGCACTCCCCGCAGGGCTCCATGTCCGGTCCGGGATGGGCGCAGTTGATCATCTTCGCGAAGATGCGCGCCGTGGTGGTCTTCCCCACCCCGCGCGGACCGCAGAAGAGATAGGCGTGGGCCAGTTGCCCCCGCTTGATGGAGTTGGACAGGGTCCGGGCGATATTGTCCTGGCCGAGAAGGGTCTCGAAGGAGTCCGGCCGGTATTTGCGTGCCGATACGATATACTGACTCATAACTTACAAAGATAACAAGTTATTTTGAAAAACCGGGGCGTAGCACTATCTTTGTATGGAAAGAACGTATGAATATGAAGCGACTGACTACCCTTTTCACCCTGCTCTGCGTGAGCCTTTCCCTGTTCGCGCAAGGCAAGGTAACGACCCGGAAACACATGTTCGCGGACTTTTCCGACAAGATCACCAAAGTGGTGATGTGCGGGAACGAAGTCCTCGACGGCGCCCTGAGGCAGGAGGTGGTGGACATCTGGACGGCGTCCCCCTTCGAGTTCTGCCCCATGGCCGAATACGAATCCCTCAAGAAATCGGACAAGTACTACTTCCTCGTGATCATGGCCGGCCAGGCCAAGGGCGAGGAGGCCCCGATGGTCCGGTTCCTGACCCTGGAGAAGGGCGGGGCCGACAAGGGAGACAACGTCGCCCTCCGCACCGAGGTCATCTCCCTGCCGCTCTGCCCCGCAGATGGCGGTGACGGACGGGAACTCGTGTACCTGCCGGCACTCGTGAAGGGCGTCCAGGAGTTCGCCCTCCAGGCGATGGAATCCGAAAAGGCCGCCTATTCCGGCATGAACTGGTTCAACGGGAACTTCGACCGGAAGGGCGGCATCAAGCGCATCTACCTGGCCCGTGAGGACGTCTCCGAGTCCGTCTCCGAAAAGGACGTCGAGAAATACCTGGACGAGGACATCATCCTCTGCGATGAGGACGAGGCCGACAAGGCCTACACGGACAAGACCTACAACACGCTGGTCAGTTACACCGTCTCCGCCGGCACCTGGAGTTACAAGATGCTCCTCGAGGCCGATACGGACACCCTCTACTACATCCGCAAGCACAAGGTCAATGCGAAGAACGCCCCCGGCTTCCTCGCCGAGGACCTGAAACGGATTTCGAAGAAACGGTAATGCGGAACGGAACGGCACCCTGCGGACTCCGGTACGCCGTCCGGCGCGGCGGGTCCGCCGTCGGTTACTGCGCCCTGAGCATCCGCTGCGGGACGCGGGACGAAGGCGGTTTCCCGAACGGAATCGCCCATTTCACGGAGCATACGATGTTCCGGGGCACGACCCGGAAAAGCGCCGCCGTCATCGCCGGTTACCTGGACCGGCTGGGCGGCGAACTCAACGCATACACCACCAAGGAGGAGATCGTCCTCCACGCCACGGTCCTGAAGGAGGACCTGGGCAAGGCCGCCCGCCTGCTCTTCGAACTGGCGACGGAGGCTACCTTCCCCGACGCCGAGATCGAAACCGAACGGGGCGTCGTCCTGGACGAGATCATTTCCTACAAGGACAATCCGGCCGAAGACGTCTATGACCGGTTCGAGGGCATGCTTTTCGAGGGACATCCCCTGGGCCTCCCCATCCTGGGCACGGCCGCATCCGTGAAACGCATCCGCCCGGAGGACCTGCGCCGTTTCCTGAAGACCTTCTTCGTCCCGGAGCGGATGGCCTTTACGGTCGTCGCGGACCTGGACGAGAAACTGCTGGAAAAACGTGTGCTGGGACTGGTGGCGAAACTGTTCGGAGATAGGACCCCTTCACCGGCTCCACCGGTTCGGAATGAAATGGAGTCTCTCGTTCCAAGTGAAGGCATTCCTGTCATTCCGAGCGAAGCGAAGGAATCTCCCTGGGCCGCACCTTTCGATAAAACCGTAGACAAGCGGAACCACGAGGTGAACGCAGTCATCGGGAACCGTGCGCCGTCCCTTTATGACCAGGAGGACCGCATCACGGCCGCCATGCTGTGCAACATCCTCGGCGGTCCGGCCTCAAACTCCCTGCTGAACAAGGAATTGCGCGAAAAGAACGGCTGGGTGTACGGTGTGGAATGCACCTACACGCAATATGCCGACACCGGCATTGCCGCCATCACCTTCGGCTGCGACAAGCCCAACCTGGAACGGTGCCTCACGGCCATCGACCGGATCCTCGGGCGCCTCCGTGACGTGCCGCTCTCCGAGCGCACCCTCAAGGCCTACCGGAAACAACTCCTCGGCCAACTCGCCATCTCCTCCGACAACGGCGAGGCGCAGTGCCTGTCCATGGGCAAGAGCCTGCTCGCCTGGGGCCGCATCGACACCTCCGCCCAGATGCGCGCCCGCATCGAGGCCGTCACGCCCGAGGCCCTGCAGGCCATGGCCCGCCGCCTCTTCGCGCCGGACACCCTCTCGCGGCTGATTTACCTGTAAACGGCCCCGACTCCTGCATGAACTGCTGAAGGTGGTCCAGTCATTGGACCACCTTCAGCGTTATACCCCTGTTTTTGCCGATGGCGGTCCATCCGTTGGACCACCATCGACACAGGCTACTTGTTCAGGCTGATGAACGGCAGGGCGCTGGAGCCGTTGAACTGCGGGAGTTCGCCGTTCCACTTCTCGATGGCGTACTGCTGGACGAGGAGGGCGTTCAGGGAGGCGGCCACCACGCGGTTGTAGTAAGCCTCGCCGTCACCCTGGATCTTCTGGGCCTCGGCCTCACCCTTCGCCTTGGCGATGGCGATCTTGGCTTCCGCCTCGGCTTCCTTCACCTTGTTCTCGGCCTTGAGGGCGTTCTGGACGGCCTCGTTCTTGGCGTTGATCGCTTCGGTCAGGGAGGCCGGCGGGTCGATCTTGGTGGTGAACTCGCGGACGATGAAGCCTTCCCGGTTCATGGACTCGTCCAGGCGGGCGCGGACCTCGGTCTCGAACTTGGCGCGGTTCGCCATCAGTTCGTCGGACGTGTAGTTGTTCGCGCAGGTACGGTAGGCCTCGAAGATACAGGTGTTGATGTAGCCCATCTCCAGTTCGCGGACGGGCTTGCGGTACTTCACGAAGATGTCCACGGCCTTGTTCTCGTCAATCTGGTATGCGAGGGTCGGGGTCATCGAGAAGATGGCCGCATCCTTGGGGTTCACGGTGAAAGGTTCGTACGTAACCCGCTGGATGTAAGTAGGATACTCGAAAATGCTCTCGGTGATGGGATTGTACCACACCCAGCCGCGGCAGGTGCCTTCCACGCCGCCGCGGAGTTGCGCATTGGAGGACCACTTCTTGAATTTGATACCCACCGCCGCAGAGTCGATGGTGGTACAGCAGGAGGCCATCAGGATGATGACCAGGACCGTGACGCCGAGCGAGATCCAGGTGGCCTTGCCCAGGCGGGTCCGGTTGGGATTGATGGTTTTGGTCGCTTTCATATTCGGGGAGTTTACAGTCTAGTTGATCTGGGCGCCGTTCACGACGGTTTCCTGCGGGGTGACGAAACGCATCTTTCCGTCGCCCTGCTTGGCCATGAGGATCATGCCCTTGGACTCGATGCCGCGGATGGTGCGGGGCGCGAGGTTCGCAAGGATGCAGATCTGCTTGCCCACCATGTCTTCCGGGCTGTAGTATTCGGCGATGCCGGAGACGATGGTCCGGGTGTCGATGCCCGTGTCGATGGTGAGTTTCAGCAACTTGTCGGTCTTGGGCACGCGCTCGGCCGCGAGGACCGTGGCGGTGCGGATGTCCATCGCGCCAAACTGGTCGAAGGTGACCTCCGGCTTCTGCGGCTCGACCTTCCTGGCGGCTTCGGCCGCGGCCTTCGCCGCCTCGGCGGCCTCCCGCTCGGCCCGGATGGCTTCCAGGCGCGCGATCTGGGCGTCCACGACGCTGTCCTCGATCTTCTGGAACAGCAGGACGCTCTCGCCGAGGGCGTGGCCGGCGGGCAACAGTTCGGGCGTGCCCAGCATCGGCCAGGAAAGGACGATGCCTGAGGTGGAAACGGCACCCGTATGCAGGGCCTTGCCCTCGCCAGGCTTGTAGAAGTTCACGGTCGGGGTACCTTCACCGGCGCGGTGGTCGGTTCCGGCGTCGAGGCCCACGCGGAGGATGGTGCGGAGTTTCTCGGCGCTGAAGGGAGTGAAGGGCTCGAAAGCGATGGCGAGGTCGGCGCAGATCTGCAGGCAGGTGTACAGGATGGAGGCGGTACGGTCCATGTCGGTCTTCGCCACCTTCCAGGGCTCCATGTCGGAAATGTACTTGTTGCCGATGCGGGCGATGTTCATCGCCTCCTTCAGGGCCTCGCGGAAGTGGAAGGTCTCAATGTATTTCTCCAGGGCCTCCTTGCAGGGGATGATGGACGCAAGCGTCTCCGCGTCAATGGGCTCGGGCTTGCGGTTCTCCGGGACGACACCCGCGAAGTACTTGTGCGTGAGCACCACGGCGCGGTTCACGAAGTTGCCGAAGACGGCCACCAGTTCCGAGTTGTTGCGCTGCTGGAAGTCCTTCCAGGTGAAGTCGTTGTCCTTGGTTTCGGGGGCGTTCGCCGTCAGGACATACCGCAGCACGTCCTCCTGGCCCGGGAACTGCTCCTCGTACTCGTGGACCCAGACGGCCCAGTTGCGGGACGTGGAGATCTTGTCGCCTTCCAGGTTCAGGAACTCGTTGGCGGGGACGTTCTCCGGGAGGACGAAGTCGCCGTAGGCCTTGAGCATGGACGGGAACACGATGCAGTGGAACACGATGTTGTCCTTGCCGATGAAGTGCACGAGGCGGGTCTCCGGGTCCTTCCACCACTTCT
>JAEEGH010027788.1_pt1 | contig 11178 bp, 9 predicted proteins | sample 9134181 | NCBI WGS metagenome assembly JAEEGH01 (sample SAMN16246544, study PRJNA631951) | gut metagenome | biome: gut microbiome; feature: rumen; material: DP-attached | host: Bos | place: Iran: Karaj | collected 2018-10
CATCATAGTGAAATTCAAAGATGCGAATGCCATTGAAGCCAACCACCCGTACATCATTAAAGTGTCTGATGCTGTCGATGAGTTCTTTGTTGATGGAGTCACCATCATTCCAGTTGACGAACCATACATAGAATATGACAATGGCAAGACAGGACGTCAGCGTGTGGTATTGAGCAGATTCGTTGGAACTTATGTGGCAGGTTTCGCGTTGGCCGATTTGGTGGCAGATGGCTATTATCCTTTATTCCTCAATGGTAATAAGTTTTGGTATGCCTCAAAGTATACGAAGGCAATGAAAGCCTTTAGAGCCTATTTTGATTTCTATGACGTGTTGGCCAATATGGAGGCGAGCTCCGTCAAGATGTTCATTGATGTTGATGGTGGAGCAACTCACGTAGAGAGGTTTATGCTGGAAACATCAGGCGAGGCAATCTACGACTTGAGCGGTCGGAAGGTGGAGAAAGCAGAGAAGGGCGTTTACATTGTTAACGGAAAGAAGATACTTAAATAATATGAAAAAGATGTATACATCACCTCAGATGGAGGTAGAAATCGTTGAGGTGATAGAAATGTTGGCTCAAAGTGGTGTGACGGGCGACAATGGGATTGGTTACGGTGGAACAGACGATTCTGGCACACTAGATATTGAAGTGAAGGCTGATGTTGGCTGGTTTGACTATGAATGATGAATCGTTCTGAAAACGAGGAATACCGAAGAGTAAGGGAAGCAGTCACACTGCTTCCCTTACTTGTCACTCATGAGAGAGTCGTCTCCCGCAGAGGCACGCTTAGTCGGAGGAACATCGTTGGCCTTGCAATATGGACATCGATCATCGGTTAACCTTGGTTTGTGGTTCGGAAAGATACAATGTTCCGTTGGCTTGCAGCATCCGCATACATGTTTTTGAGGCAATTATAATGCTTCGAAACATTTTCAGTATCTAGCTGTTTATCCCAGATCAATATCAGGGATATAGAGAAGCTGGAACAAAAGAAATTGACTGAATCGGGTGGGGGCAGAAGAAAAGTAGTGGATTATGTTTGGTGGTTTCGTGTTAAACGCGTAACTTTACGCCTGCTAAAACCAAACCAACAGAATCTAGAAATGCGACAATTGCTCACCATCCTATTCTTTCTGCTGGCGCTCGTCGGACGGGCACAGCAGCAGATCTCATATATCGAGGAAACGAAGAACTGGTACTATGTCTATGACGAGAAGGGAAAGATCATTGGTGGGCTCTCGCGCAGCAGCGTGGGAGAGATCAAAGGGTGGGGGAGCGATTTCTTCGTGGCAAAACGCTATTCCTTCTATTATATCTGCGACGCCAAAGGCCGCACGTTGAAAACGATGAATGTCTCTGACGTGGGCGAAATCGTTGCTGTCACCAGCAGCACCATTACCAGCCGACGTGGTGACTGGATTCTCACGTGGAGCAAGGAAGGAAAGAAAATCAGCGCGAGGACAGCGAAATCGTCATAGGTATCAGGGGAGGTTTTCATGCCTTGCTGAGCAAAAACTCATGAAAGAGTGATGTTTTTTCTCGTTTTTTCTTCCATTTGACGAATAATTACTACCTTTGCAACTCAAACAAAGCATATATGGGAAATTTAGTTGCCATCGTAGGGCGCCCGAACGTGGGCAAGTCAACCTTGTTTAACCGTTTGACTCAGACGCGTCATGCCATCGTGAGCGATGAGGCTGGCACAACGCGTGACCGCCAGTATGGGAAGTGTGATTGGAACGGACGCGAGTTCTCTGTCGTAGACACAGGAGGATGGGTAGTGAACTCTGACGACATTTTCGAGGAGGAGATTCGTAAGCAGGTTGCTATTGCCACTGAGGAGGCTGACCTGATTATCTTCATGGTGGATATCATGAATGGCGTGACAGACTTGGACGAGGCTGTAGCCAACATTCTGCGTCGCAGCACCAAACCTATCCTTCTGGTTTGCAACAAGATGGATAATAACGAGACGTATCTCGCCGCTGAGTTCTACTCTCTGGGCTTGGGAGATCCTCAATGCATCTCTGCCGCAACGGGTAGCGGTACGGGTGACCTGCTGGACATGATCATCGCTCATCTTCCCAAGGAGAGCAGCGAGATTCCTGAGGAGAACATCCCTCGTTTTGCGGTAGTCGGACGTCCCAATGTGGGCAAAAGCTCTCTGGTCAATTCCTTCATTGGAGAGGATCGCCACATCGTGACGGATATCGCTGGTACGACGCGCGACAGCATCTATACCCGCTACGATAAGTTCGGATTTGATTTCTATCTGGTGGATACGGCAGGTATCCGCAAGAAGAACAAGGTAACTGAGGATTTGGAGTTCTACAGCGTGATGCGTTCCATCCGTGCGATTGAGAACAGCGATGTCTGCATCCTGATGCTCGATGCTACCCGTGGTATTGAGGGGCAGGATTTGAATATCTTCCAGGTTATCCAGAAGAATCAGAAGAGTCTGGTGGTTGTGGTCAACAAGTGGGATTTGGTTCCCGACAAGACCCAGAAGGTGATGGATGAGTTCAAGTATGCTATCTATAACCGTATGGCTCCGTTCGATGATTTCCCCATCATCTTTGGCAGCGCCCTGACCAAGCAGCGCATCTTCCGTGTCTTGGAGACAGCCAAGGATGTCTATGGAAACCGTTGCCATCGTGTCTCTACTGCGAAGCTTAATGAAGAGATGCTTCCACTCATCGAGGCTTATCCGCCTCCATCCATGAAGGGCAAGTACATCAAGATCAAGTATTGCATGCAGATTCCTGACACACGGGTGCCTTCCTTCGTGTTCTATGCCAACCTGCCCCAATACGTGAAGGAACCCTATCGGCGTTTCCTGGAGAACAAGATTCGTGAGCGTTGGAATTTCCAAGGGACCCCCATCAACATATTCATCCGTCAGAAGTGAAAAAGATTGCTTTTCTGTTTCTTCTGCTGACTGTCTTCACGGGTGCATGCCACAGAGATAAGGATGCCATTACCCACGAGCGTGTCCGTCAGGTGGCTGAACAGTATTTTGCCTATCTCGTGGATGGGAAATACGAGGAGTATGTAGCGGGGATGGTTGATGTGGACAGTATGCCGGATCAATATCGTAGCCAGTTGGTCGATATGGTGGCTCAGTTTGCTGTGATGCAGAAGAGTAATCATGGAGGTTTTGCCTTTGCGAAGGCAATGGCAGACAGTTTGCCTGACAGTATTCATGCCCATGTCTTCCTCGACATTCATTTTGCCGACAGTACGGTGGAGCGCATAGGAATGCCGCTGCGATACCAGCATGGGCGGTGGAAGATGGAATAAAATTGATATCGACAACATAGAAAGATTTAATTGCAAGTAAAAAAAGAAGATGAAAAAGATTGTTTTGATTGTATTCTCTCTGGTCATGCTCTTCACGACAGGTCATGCTCAGCAGCAGATTCCTACCATTCCTCTTGACCCAGCTGTCAAGACAGGAGTGTTGTCCAACGGACTTACTTATTTTATTCGTCACAACGAGTGGCCTGAGAAGCGTGTGGATTTCTACATTGCCCAGAAAGTGGGTTCCATGCAGGAGGAAGAGAACCAGCGTGGTTTGGCTCATTTCCTCGAGCACATGTGTTTCAATGGTACGACCCATTTCCCTGGTGATGCCCTGAAGCAGTACCTCGAGCGTATAGGAGTGAAGTTTGGCGAGAACCTCAATGCCTACACTTCTTTCGATGAGACGGTCTATAATATCAATAATGTGAATGTCGAGACTCCTGGAGCTGTCGATTCCTGTCTGCTTATCCTTCACGACTGGAGCCATGATTTGCTCCTCGAGGACAAGGAGATTGACAAGGAGCGTGGCGTCATCAACGAGGAGTGGCGTATGCGTCGAAGTGCCATGTTGCGCATGCAGGAGGAAGCCTTCAAAACCCTCTTCAAAGGCAGTAAGTATGCTGAGCGGATGCCTATCGGAACGATGGAGATTGTGATGAATTTCCCCTACGATGATTTGCGTTCCTACTATCGCCGCTGGTATCGTCCTGACCTTCAGGCTCTTGTCGTTGTGGGCGATGTGGATGTCGACGAGGTAGAGAAGAAGATACAGGCAACATTCTCCGACATTGCTCCTGCTCCTGCTGATGCAGCTGTCCGCGAGTACTATCCTGTGCCAGACAATGACACTCCTCTCGTCACCATTCAGAAGGACAAGGAGCAGCCCCTGCCCGTGGCTTTGCTGATGTTCAAGCGGGGTACGCCTCCGTCGCGCGAGGTAAAAGCCACGTTGCCGTACGTTGTCGTGCCCTATCTGGGAGAGGTATTCCAATCAGTAATGAACGAGCGTTTGGAGGAAATCACTCAGAAACCCAATGCGCCCTTCGTGGGCGGTGCCGCATCGCATGGCGAATACCTCGTGGCCAAGACAATGGTGGCCGTGACGGCGCAGGTGGTGATGAAGGACGGACAGTATCTGGAAGGCATTGCCGCCATGTATCGCGAACTGCTTCGAATGAAACGTCATGGTATTACGCAAAGCGAATACGACCGTTTCAAGCAGGAGTACATCTCACAGCTTGATGCTGCCTACAAGCGCCGCGACAAGGTGCAGAATACGAGCTACGTGCAGGAATATGTACGTCATTTCCTTGATGCAGAACCTGCCCCCGGCATCGAGTGGGAGCATGAATGGATGCCCAAGATTACGGGCGACCTCCCGCTTGAGATGATTAATAGCGACATGATTCCCGGCATAGATGCGGGACTGGCTGTGGCCCTCTTCCTGCCCGACAAGGAAGGCATGCAGTATCCCACTCGCGAGGAAGTCCTGAAGACGCTGGCCGACGTGGAGGCCGAGGACATCGAGGACTACACCGAAGAGGTGAATACCGATCCTCTGGTACCTGAGCTGACGAGCGACGTTACAGTCAAGAAAATCAAGGAAGACGTGTATGGTGCCAAGTTGCTCACCTTGAGCAATGGTATCAAGGTTCATGTCCTGCAGACCGACTATTCTCCCAACCAGATTTCCATGCAGGCTACCAGCTGGGGAGGCACCAGTCTCTATCCCAATAGCGAGTACCTCATTACCAGCAATGCCGATATGGTAGGACTTGGTGGTTGGGGTGAGTTTACAGCCATCCAGTTGCAGAAGAAGTTGGCTGGTATTCAGGCAAGCTGTTCTCCCAGCATTGGCAACCGCACAGAGAACCTCGAGGGTAGCTGCGTGAAGAAGGACTTCGAGACCATGCTACAGTTGCTCTTCCTTTGCTTTACCGCTCCTCATCGCGACGACGAAACCTTCCAAAGCACACTCGACCGTTATCGCAATGTGCTCAAGAACCAGGACCTGAATCCCCAGGTTGCCCTGCAGGACAGCATCGCCAGCATTCACTATAACAACAATGTGCGTGCCCTGCGCTTCCGTTCAGCCGATGTGGACAAGATCAATGACTATGACCGTCTGCTCGAGGTTTACAAGGAGCGTTATGCCAATGCAGGTGACTTCGAGTTCTATTTCGTGGGTGATCTCAACGTGGATTCCGTTGCTCCCCTTATTACCAAGTATCTGGGTGCTCTGCCCGTAGCGAAAGGTCACGAGAAGTACAAGAAGATCGACAATGTGCTGCAGGATGGCGAGAAGACCTGCATTTTCGACAAGGAGCAGGATACTCCCAACTCCATTACCGTCTTCACCTATCATTGCCCCATGAAGTACAACCTCCGCAACTCCATCATGGTCAGCATGCTCCAGCAGGCTATGTCCATGCTTTATACGGAGACAGTTCGCGAGGATGAGGGTGGTGCGTACGGCGTGCCCACTCGTGGCAGTCTGACGGATTATCCCCAGTCTATTGCCGTCATGACCATCCAGTTGCCTACAGCTCCTGAAAAGCTGGATCGCATGATGCAGGTGGTATATGACGGAGTGGATAAGGTTTGCGCGGAAGGCCCCTCTGCTGATTATCTGCAGAAAATCAAGGAATACATGATCCGCAGTCATGCCGAGGACCTGAAGTCCAACGGCTATTGGATGAACCAGCTCTACAACAAGACGCGTTCTGGCTACGAGATGGTGAAGGATTACGATAAGATTGTAGAGTCCATCACGACCGAGGATCTCCGCAAGCTTGCCCAGAAGATTTTCCGTAGCGGCAACCGCTTGGTGGTGGGAATGAAGAGTCCTACTGAGTAAGTCTGAGAAAGATATCGTTTCAAAAAGAAGCTATCCGCAATGCCCCTACGCAGGTGTTGCGGATAACTTTTTCTGTTCCATCGTTAAATAGTGCAAAAAAAGTAGATTAGGATTATACATTTTCGTTGGATGCAGTAATATATAGATAGAGTGCGACATAAGAATGGAAGCAAAGAAAAGCAGTATGACACCAATTTCACAGGATGAGGCACAGCTTATAAAATGCATCCTTGATGGGCGCAAAGAGTTGTTTCGCCAACTGGTTGTCCGCTATGCCGACCGTGTGTTTCGAATGGTGGTGCGTCTGATTCCTTCACACGAAGATGCGGAAGAGATTGTTCAAGACATTCTGTTGGCAGCTTTCCAGAATCTTAGTCGATATGATGCGCAACAAGCCAGTTTCAACACATGGCTATCCGCGATAACCTATCGTACAACGATGAAACACATCCGGAGGCAGCAGACGGTATGTTTCGTGGAAACGGATCGGGCGTGGCTCGAATCCATTCCTGATAACGAGACAGATTTGTTGCTGAATGACACCTCTCACGAGCGGCTTCTGCAGCTTGACCATGCAGTGGAACAACTGAAGACCGATGATCAGATGCTGCTCAGCCTCTATTATTACGATGATTATTCCATCAGGGACATCTCCTATATTACAGGTCGTGACGAGGGATATCTTCGTTCGCGATTGCAATGGATACGTAAACGAATGGCACTTACCATTAAAACATTTGAGAAACAATGAAAAAGGATGAAAGATACCACGACTCAGCTCTGCGCTATGTGATGCGGCACAGGGCAGAAACCTCTGAAGAAAAGAAACTTCCTGAAGGCTTCGCTGATCGCCTTATGCAACAAATACAAGAATCAGGAACGACATCACACTCTCCAAGTCGAAGAGCATGGCTTTATGTGATTCCTGCTGTCGCAGCTGTTCTCTTTCTCTTTTTTTTGCTGTGGCCTAATCCTGTCGATGAGACACCTCCATTGCCTCCCAAGGATGTGGCTGTGGAAGAGAAGAACGAAATGCCAGCTCAGTCTTTTCGCAAGGAACGGAAGCCATTGGTGGCTGTAGCGAAAGTGGAAAGGAAGGGACAGCCAACCAGCAAGGGGAATCATCTAAAATTCATCTCATCTGTGGATAAGGAAAACGCTTCCAGACTTGATTGTGTTGCAGAAGCAGCTTCATCCAAGAAGAAAGATGACGAAAAGTCAGGTGTCATTACACCAATAGAACACAAAGAGCAAGAGCAAACGCTGGAAGCTGCTCGCCCCATACCTGACGAGGAAGAAAACGTCATACCACCTGATAAGCAAGCCCTCGCGGATATCTTCCTTGCAGAAGAGGTATTGCAAGTGGCTTATGAACTGCAGGAACAGACGGAGGCTTTGCGTGCATATACTACCCGTTTAAAAGGAGAAGAAACATCCAACCCCATCATTGCATTCTAACCATTAAAAACCTTATACGATTATGAAAATGATACAGAAAAGTTTGATTACGTTGAGCTTGTTGCTCGTCACCCTGACCACCTCAGCACAAAAAGTCATTGTTCAGGATTTGGAGTCCTGGATGAACAGTCTCATCTCTAAAGCCATCGATAATAAAGTGGAGGTCAGCAAAAGTTTCGGTCAGGAGCGTGATATTCAGAAAGAAGGCACTCCCTTAAAATGGCGCTGCGACATCATGACTTTCATGCTTCCTAAAAAGCAACGTTCTTTGCTGGACGAGATGATTAAGGCTTTCGAGGAGAACGGTCACGCCAATCCTAACTGCTATGGCATCAACACTCTGACAACGGGCAGTGTGCAGAACGAAGGGAAACGCAACCTGATAATTGGTGACGACGTGAACCGCTATGTCACAATTGGTGAGAAATACGGAAACTATGTGAACGTGAACATTCTCGATGTTGCTGACAGCACCAAGACACATCGCTATGCCTACGCTCTCGAGTGGAAAGAGGACCACAAGGGTAATGTCTTTGCCCGCTATATCGTCACCTATGCCAAGATACCGCAAACTTACACAGCCACCATGCAGCCACGGTCAAACATGCCTAAAATCAATCCTTGGATTATAGATAGCATTAAAGAACGTCTTGACTCCGTTCATATCTCATATCCAGATTTGAAATCATTCAATATCTATGACATGTTGTTGCCGCGCGACTCAGTTTCGCTCATCAACGAGACAATGAATGATGCCAGTTTCCTTCTCAATTTCTACAACCTCAGCCGTCATTATTGGAACAAAAAGACCTCAGTCCTTACTGCTATTTCTATCTATCAGCTTTGCAAACTGGGTCGCGAGAATGGAGTCTTCAAAAATCCAGACTCTACCGAGGAATGGGAACGGGTAATGGAAGAAATCGACAAATTGATTGAGGAGGCAAAAAACGAAACAGATCGTAAATATTTCCAGATGGCACGAGAGCAACTCGAAAAGGCTCGCGTAAAGTAGGTCTATAATTAAAGGAAAACTTTTTTTTGACACTATCATTGTAATAAGAAGTAATTTTTCTCAATCAGCCTCGCTGCGTCGTGAGATGAAGCGAGGTATTTCTTTTATTGCCTGTCTAAATTATGTTGGCCCTGCGAGAGCACTCTTCTGCATGATAGGGAATTCCTATGAAAGAAATAGGGAATCCCCTTTTGCGGGTTTTGAAAAAAGCCTACCTTTGCAGTCAAATAATGGTTCTTAAAACAACGACTATGAAACAGATGCTTTTCTTACGCAAGGTTTCCTTGCTGGCAGTAATGATTGCTTGGGGCATGATGGGTTATGCTCAGCGCTATGAGAAGGATCGTGGCAAGGTTTATTTCGGTAATGAACTTGTGATGTATGCCGATGCACGTAGTTTTGTGGATCTGGGATGCGGCTATGCGAAAGACCGCAATAATGTATACATGAATGGGCGTGTGCTTGAGAATGTGGACCCTTCGACGTTTCGTCTTAAGGAGCGCGGCGCATGGCGTCATCATGGGAAGGATGAAATGGATCCTCCCACGCACAGAGGCTATTTCAAGACAAACATGAACGTGTACTACGGTGACCGTAAACTGGATGCTATGGCCAGCTCGTTCGAGGAACTGGGCGGTGGCTATGCCAAGGATGCCTTCAATGTATACTATTGCGGCGAAAAGATGAAGGGTGTGATGGCTTCATCCTTCAAATATATGGGCAACGGTTATGGACAAGACACTTTTGATGCTTATTACAGAGGCAAGAAAATAGAATAGAGTTTCTTACATACGCCTCACAGGAGAGCAGATACTTTCCTGTGAGGTTTTTTAAGTTTTCTTTCTATTCTGTGGTCTTCGGGTGTTTGGCCAGGAACTGTGGACTCTTGACATAATGGTTGTTGGCAGCATCGTAGCTGCAGTAGCCACGTTGTACCCACTTGCGCAGAAGGCATGTTGCGTCGCCTTTCATCCCTTGTGCACGACGTACCGTGTTGAGGTCATCGAGGGTGAAGGTGTCTTGCAGGAACTCCATCAGGTTACGTCGTCCAGGCGTCATTACTGCCTTGTCCAGTTCCATCGCCTTGCGCATCTTTTCGCCGAAAATCCACATCTTGCACCACATGTCGTAGCGGAACGACCAGCGCACGAATTCCTCAATCTCGCGGCTCCACTTCATTCCGTTGAGGATGTAGAGCACCAAGCCGCGCTTGAAGGCTGAGAGGTTGGCACGATAGGAGAGGTCACGGTAGACATCGTCGTCGGCCAGAGCTGAGAAAAGTCGGTTTTCCTCTATCATCTTCGATGCCAGTTGTGAAGCCTTCTTGCATAGAACTAGTCCTTTCGCCTCGCGGAGCTGCCCGATGAATGTCTGCACTTCCTTCGTGAACTTGTCATCGTAGAGGTCATAGACAGGCATGCGGTCATCATCGGTGCAGATGGTGCTGAAGGTGATGCGGGAGAGGGTTCCATCGAGCATGGAGTCAGCGAAGAAGCGGCGACATCTGCCAGGAGTGGTCGAGGCGTTCCAGTTCCAGCGAATCTCCACGCATTCCGACACGGACTTTGTTCCTACACGCTCCTGACCGTATTCGCCACAGTCGTAAGCCAGTCTCAGAATCTCTGTGACGTTGTTCCCTTTTCCGTTGGTCTTCAGCTGGTTGAGCATCCCTATCTCATCCATGCGTGTGTAGAGAAAGCGTCCTCTGGCATCCGCCATGAGTTGCACGAAGGCAGCTGGAGTCATGTCCGACTTCACCCATTGGATGGCTACACCCTTGGGGCGCTCAGGCTTCTGCTGGTCAGAGGGGCAGGTGTCGTACTCCTCTTTGTAATCCGCCATGAGTTTGCGGTTCTTGGCATCTTGTTCCTTGATGTCGGCCATAATGGCATTGATGGGCTCGTTGACGCAGGATTTGCCGCTCGACATCTCTGCCACGAGGATGTTCATGAAGGTAGGTTCCACGAGGGAGTTGTCGTTGTAGCGGAACTTCAGGCCGTGGCAATGTGCACCTAAAGCTGGGAACACACCCATGGCAACTGCTGGCTTCAGATGCTCAGGCACTTTGCTGGTGATGATGCGCAGGAACTTGGGCAGTCGCTGGGGGAACTGTGGCGGCACGGGAGAGTCGAGACCTGAACTTTGGCGAGCCTCGATGATTTGCTGCTGCTTGCGTGCCAGTTCCAGAGCTCGACTGATGGCTTTGGGTGTACTCTGGGTTTGCGGACGGCTGCAGGCTGAGCGAACGGTGCTCAGGTATTTGGCTTCATCCTCTCCGTAGCGGGGCAGCACCTGCGATATCCACTGAGGGTCGTCGTTGCAGACGTAGCGTAGCTGGCAAGCCATCGTGAAGATGAAATTGTTGCGGGCACCCTGCGCAGGCACACCACCCAGTTGCTCTTCCAGATGGCCCACGATGAGCGGGTAGGGGATACCCTCGAAGGAGTCGGAAAAAAATGGGCTGTCTTTTGTCCCAATTGTCACGCTTCTCTCATGAGCCTCCTCAGGGATGCTGACCTCGCGCTCTGCAAACAGGGCTTCCTCAT
>JAEEGH010027791.1_pt1 | contig 11177 bp, 7 predicted proteins | sample 9134181 | NCBI WGS metagenome assembly JAEEGH01 (sample SAMN16246544, study PRJNA631951) | gut metagenome | biome: gut microbiome; feature: rumen; material: DP-attached | host: Bos | place: Iran: Karaj | collected 2018-10
CCGACGGCAACAACACGCTGGCTACCCTTTGGGGCGACTTCTACAGCGGCATCAAGCGCTGCAACAATGCCATCAAGTATGCCGGTTGGGAAAGCAAGGCCAGCGCCAACTTCCGTAAGTCGATGGAGATGCAGGCCCGTTTGCTTCGCGTGTACTACTATAATATATTGTGGCACTACTACGGCAACGTGCCCTTCTATCTGGAGAACCTCTCGCTGCCTTATACGGCTCCGCAGCTGACAGCCGACGAGATTTACAACAACCTCCTTCCCGAGCTGGAAGAGATCATCGCTTCGAACGTGCTGCCTATGCGTTGGGCAAATGCTGAGTCAGGCCGCGTGAGCCAGGCCTTTGCCTACATGCTCTATGCCGAGATGGTGATGTACCAGAACGACGCTGCCCGTTATCCGCAGGCCCTTAACTACATGAAGCAGATTATCAGCGACAGCAGCTACTCACTGAACCCCGACTTCACAGACCTGTGGCAGGAGAGCGGCGAGTGGTGCGCTGAGAGCATCTTCGAGATCAACTACAACGACGACCAGGCCCAGCGCGACTGGGGCGAAGCAGCCCTGAATGCCGGTGGCTCTGTATTCCCCACACTCTGCTCACCCAACGGTTGGGGCGGCGGTGAAGGTTGGGACGGCGGAAACGACGGCTGGGGCTTCCTGCCCATGCGCGTCGAGACCTACAACATGTATGCCGAGAACGACCTGCGCCGCGAGGCCACCTGCTGGGATGTGCGTGCTTACACCTACACCGAGCGTTATCAGGACACCCACATCTGGCACGGCAAGTATCGCCCGCAGTCGGACAACAACAAGGACTGTCCTACCTCGAAGAACCTGAACTATAACAACAACAAGCGCATCTACCGCTATGCTGAGACCCTGCTCAATGCTGCCGAGCTGCTGTTGCAGACGGGTGGCAATGTTGCTGAGGCTACGGGCTATGTGAACGAAGTCCGCACCCGCGCTGGTCTGGCATCGCTGAACGGTGTCACCATCGACGACATCATGACGGAGCGTCACTTGGAGTTCTGCGGCGAAGGCAAGCGTTACTTCGACCTCGTGCGTGCCGAGGGCATCAGCGGTGTTACGCAGAAAGCCTCGACGGTGCTTGTACCCGACAGCTACGGCTATCGCACCAACTCCTGGACGCCCAGCAAGAAGCACATCCCCTTGGCTCAGAGCGAGCTGGATGCTGACCCCACGCTGAAGCAGAATGAGTATTGGCTCAAAATGGACTAAGGAGGGGGAATAGATAGAAAAGATAATAGAAACAAAAATAAATCAGAATCATGAAAAAGAATATTATCAAATATGCAGTTTACTTGCTAACTGCTCTCCCCCTTGGGGGAGTTGGAGGGGGGCTTCTCACCGCCTGCTCGCCCGATGAATTCTCAGGCGCAGATGCCAAAGGGCTTCCCACGATGGAGGGCGTTGATTTCAACATCAGCGTTGACCAGGAGACCAATCAGATGGTGGCCACCTATAACCCACAGGCAGGTACCTATCCCATCTGGATCCTCGACGGTACTTCCTATTCCACGCTGAATGAGGTGGGTTACAAGAACAGCGAGGCTGGTACTCACACCGTAGAGCTGAAGCTGGGCAACCGCAACGGCATTAGCCAGGCAGGTGTGAAGAAGGACTACACCTTCAACGAGACGAAGATTGACTACTCTTCTGATTTCCGCAAAATTACCGGCAAAGAGTGGCGTTTCGCCAACAAAGAAGCAGGCCACTTAGGCTGCGGCGAACTTGGAACCGCTGGTACAAATTGGTGGTCGGCAGCTCCCGATGATAAGAAGGGAACGGGTATGTACGATGACCGCATCACCTTCACTGCCGATACCCGCAAGGGTGGCACCTTTACCTACAGTGCTGGTGAGGATGGTCTGACTTATATCAATAAAGCCGTTACCAAATGGGATACCCAGAACAAAGAAGCTGACGTAGATGTTGCTATTGGCAACCAAAACAGCTCATGGAGTTTTGAACCAGGAGTTGCTTATGACGGTAGTGCCTGTACCTATATCGTGCTGGCACCAAATACTGCCTTCCCTTATATCAGCGATGATTGCCAGTACGAGAATCCTAAATTCCGTATTGAAACGCTTACGGCAAAAAAGCTGGTCCTTGTCTATGATAATCCGAAGGCTGCTGATGGCCCCATTTCATGGCATTTCATCTTCACCTCTGAGGAGGGCGAGAAGGAATGGGAAGGCTTCGACCCGAACAGCCAGTTCAATATGTGGAAGAACGTGGAATACACCATGTTCTACTACTATGCCCCAGGCTGGGCACAGATTGCCGACCCGGACTTCAAGGCTAATGGCAACGACTACACTATCACACTGCCTGAGGCCACTACCGACCAGTGGCAGGCTCAGACGGCATTTAAGACGAACCTCTCGACCAATGCCGCCACGAATTACGACTTCTCGTGCATCATCAACAGCGACAAGGACTTGAACGGTGCTACCGTGAAGCTCGTGATGGACGGCGACGACAACGTCTTCTACTTCGCCGACCGCATTGACCTGAAGGCAGGACAGGATTACATCTTCTGGAAGAGCGACATGCCGGGTATTGACATGGAGCGTGTGAACTTGTTCTTCGACTTTGGCGGTTGCCAGGCAGGTACCATCATCAACATCTCGAACATCGTGCTGAAGAATCATGCTGACGACGACGGCACCGTACCTCCTAAGGGCGACGACCCCGTCAACCCCGATGAACCCACGATGGACTGGGACTACGAGAGTGGTGCTAATCTCTGGAAGGCTGTTGACGACGGTTCACTGTTTGGCGCTTTCGGATACTGGTTTGCTGATAACGGTTGGGGCGAACTTCCCAATCAGCCAGAAGCTACTCATAGCGGCGATGTCTACGAGATTACCCTTCCCGAGGGTATGGGTGGCTCACAGTGGCAGGGGCAGTTCCACATCGACACCAAACTCACGGCCAGTGCCTCGAAGGCTTACAACTTCTACTTCGTGATGGAGACCGATAATGACTGCCCAGGTGTGACCATCAAGCTCACCGACTCTGGCGACACCAACTTCTTCTGCGAGGGACGTCACGACGTGAAGGGCGACGAGCCGTTCATCTTCAAACTGACGGGAGCAACCCTGAAGGAGGGTCTTGATGCATCAGCTATCCGCTTGTTCTTCGACTTCGGCGGTTCACCTGCTGGCACTCACGTGAAGATCAGCAAGATCTACTTCGAGGAATCCGTCAGCATGAACTATGACGATGCCGATAATCTGTGGAAGGCCGTCGACGACGGTAGTGCCTTCGATGCTTTCGGCTACTGGTTCGCAGACAACAGCTGGTCACAGATACCCAACTCAGAGTGCGTCCACAATGGCGACACCTACGAGATTGTACTCCCCGAGGGCATGGGTGGCTCGCAGTGGCAGGGTCAGTTCCACATCGACACCAAGCTGACTGCCAGCGGCTCAAAGGCTTACAACTTCCAGTTAGTGATGGAGACCGATGCCGATTGCCCAGGCGTGACCATCAAGTTGACCGATGCTGGCGACACCAACTTCTTCTGTGAGGGACGTCACGACATCTCAGCCGACGAACCCTACGTCTATACGCTGAAGGGTGCCACCCTGAAGGAAGGTACCGATGCTTCGGCTATCCGTTTGTTCTTCGACTTCGGCGGCTCACCCGCTGGTACGAAAGTAAAGATCAGTAAGATTATCTTTAAGGAAGCTTAATAAATGAAGAATCTCATGCTTAATTCAATATTGCTCACTCTTGCCGTAGCCCTCTGGGGCTGCGGTGGGAGCGACAACGACGACCCGCAGCCTGCCGCTGTGACCATCACGGCATCGCAGGAGAGCATCAGCATACCCGCTGAGGGTGGTACGTACACCGTCAATGTGACCACCACAGGCAAGGAGTGGGGAGCCTACGCCGATGCCGACTTCATCAGCGTGGATGCCAAGAACACGACCTCGCAGAAGGGCACCGTGACGGTCACCGTTAATGCGAATCCCTCTACGGCCGTCCGTACAGGTAACGTCATCCTTATGTCGGGTGCTGCCCGCCAGACGATTGCCGTCACACAGGCTGCTGCCGCACAGTCGGCCTACAACGCCCCCGACGGCTACACGCTGGTATGGCAGGACGAGTTCGACAAAGGTTCGGAGCTGAACCCTGACGACTGGACGCACGAGGTACAGAAGTCTGGCTGGGTGAACCATGAGTTGCAGAACTACGTGAACCACAAGACCCCCGACGGCAACCTCGTTACGGAGATACGCGGTGGCAAGCTCCGCATTACGGCCCTGAAGGAGAACGGCAAGATTTACTCCGGCCGCGTCTATGCCAAGGTGAAGCAGGGCTGGACCTACGGCTACATCGAGGCCAGCATCAAACTGCCGAAGGGTAAGGGCACGTGGCCTGCCTTCTGGATGATGCCCGTGAACTTCCGTTCGTGGCCTGCCGACGGCGAGATTGACATCATGGAGGAGGTGGGCTACCACCCCGACTACGTATCGTCGAGCCTGCACGCCAATGCCCATGTCCATACGAACAACACGCAGGTGACCCACGAGATGAAGTGCGAGGGTGCCGAGGGTGAGTTCCATACCTACGCCATCCTCTGGACGGCCAAGAACATCACCACCTACGTCGACGGCAAGGTGCAGCTCTCCTACGACAACAAGGGCAAGGGCCGCGACGACTGGCCCTACGACGATCCCTTCTACGTCATCTTCAACCTCGCATGGGGCGGTGACTGGGGCGGTGCTCAGGGTGTCGACGAAAGTGCCCTGCCCGCCACGATGGAAGTAGACTATATCCGAGTCTTTCAAAAGAAGTAAACCATGAAACATATCATCTCAGTATTTGTAGCGGGCTTGGCATGCCTGAGTCCGCTACAAGCCCAGAGAGTGCCCGTCTATCTCGACGAGAGCAAGCCTTTGGAGCAACGCATCGATGACGCCCTGCAGCGGATGACGCTGGACGAGAAGATAGCCGTGATACACGCGCAGTCGAAGTTCTCGTCGCCTGGTGTGAAGCGGTTGGGCTTCCCCGATCTGTGGACGGACGACGGCCCCCACGGTGTGCGTCCCGACGTGCTCTGGGACGAGTGGGAGCAGGCCGGACAGACCAACGACTCGTGTGTGGCGTTTCCCGCACTGACTTGTCTGGCTGCCACCTGGAACCCCGAACTGGCCCGCCTCTACGGCGAGAGCTTGGGCGAGGAGGCTTTGTACCGCAACAAGAACGTGATGCTGGGCCCTGGTGTGAACATCTACCGCACGCCGCTCGGCGGGCGCAACTTTGAGTATCTGGGTGAGGACCCCTACCTTGCCTCGCGCATGGTGGTGCCCTACGTGCAGGGTCTGCAGTCGAAGGGTGTGGCAGCCTGCGTGAAGCACTACGCCCTGAACAACGACGAGGAGTTCCGCCACCAGGTGAACGTCAAGGTGAGCGACCGCGCCCTCCACGAAATCTACCTGCCCGCCTTCCGTGCTGCCGTGCAGGAGGGTGGGGCGTGGGCCATCATGGGTGCCTACAACCTGTATCAGGACCAACACAACTGCCATAACGCCACGATGCTCAACAAGATACTGAAGCACGACTGGGGCTTCGACGGGGTGGTCATCAGCGACTGGGGCGGCTGTCACAACACCGACGAGGCCGTCCGCAACGGTCTCGACCTTGAGTTCGGCACGTGGACGGACGGTCTGACGATGGGCAAGACCAATGCCTACGACGCCTACTACCTGGCTGCCGTCTACAAGCAGGCCATCCGTGAGGGCCGTTACACCACGAAAGAGCTGGACGACAAGGTGCGTCGCGTGCTGCGCCTGTTCTATCGTACTACGATGAACCGTCACCGTCCCTTCGGCTTCCTCTGCTCTGAGAGCCACTACGCTGCTGCGCTGAAGATTGCGCAGGAAGGTATTGTGCTGTTGAAGAACAGCCCCCTCCCGACCTCCCCCTTGGGGGAGGAGCCATTACTTCCGCTCACTTCAGCTAAGTTGCAGAAACTGCATCAGTCATCCCCCAAAAGTGGGAACGAGGGGTGCTCCATCCTCGTAGTCGGCGAGAATGCCATCAAGATGATGACTGTCGGCGGCGGCTCCTCCTCCCTGAAGGCCCAGAAGGAAATTCTTCCCCTCGACGGACTACAAAATAGTCAAATAGTGAAATCGTCAAATTGTACATTGGACTTTGCTCGCGGCTACGTCGGCGACACCGTGCAGAGTTACAACGGCGTGACCGTAGGACGTTCGCTCTACGAGATGCGCCCGCAGGCTGAGCTGACGGCTGAGGCAGTGGCAAAGGCCCGTGAGGCCGATGTCGTCATCTTCTTCGGTGGCCTCAACAAGAGCGACTTCCAGGACTGCGAGGGACACGACCGCAGAAACTACGACCTGCCTTACGCTCAGAACGACGTCATTGAAGCTATCCTGAAGGTGAATCCGCGGCTGGTCTACGTGAACATCTCCGGCAACGGGGCCGCACTGCCTTGGCTGGCTAAGGTGCCCGCCGTCGTGCAGGCGTGGTTCATTGGCTCTGAGGCAGGCGAGGCTATTGCCTCGGTCCTCTTTGGCGACGTGAACCCCTCGGGCAAGCTGCCCTTCACTTGGTACGCATCGCTCGACCAGTGTGGTGCTCATGCTACTGGCAGCTATCCCGGCACTTGGCGCGAAGATCATAAGATTATTGATGAAGAGTACAAGGAAGGTCTCTTTGTAGGCTACCGCTGGACCGACCGTCTGAAGAAGCAGCAGCCGTTGTTTGCTTTCGGTCACGGCCTGAGCTATACCATGTTCCGTATAGGCAAGGTGACGGCCGACAGGCAGTCGATGCCGATGGACGGACAGATTACCTTTACCGTCCCCGTCACCAACACAGGACAGCGGGCAGGAGCCGAGACCGTGCAGCTCTACATCCGCGACAAGAAGTCGTCGGTGGAGCGTCCCGTGAAGGAACTGAAGGCTTTCCGCAAGGTGTTCTTGCAGCCCGGCGAGACCCAGACGGTCAGTCTCACCATCGACCGCTCGGCCCTGAGCTTCTACGACGACAGGGTAGGGGAGTGGACTGCCGAGCCAGGAGAATTTGATGCTTTGATAGGTACTTCTGCCACCAGTCTGGCTGGCCGCTGCACGTTCACCCTCCAGTGAGCGTGCAGCGCACAGCGCAGCCTATTGTTTAGCCAGATTGAAACTGACGGGTAGCGTATAAGTGGTTTCTACCCGTCGTCCGTTCTGCCGTCCGGGCTCCCATCGTGGCATGTTGCGCACCACGTAGACGGCTTCTTCCTTCAGTGCTTCAATGGTGTCGTAGAAGGCCTTCACCTTCTCGGCCGATTCCACGTCGCCGTCTTTGACAGCTTCCTTGAACTCGGTATTCACCGTCCGGTTAGGATTGTTCACTTCCGTCATCTTGGCTATCGGGGAAGTGGCTTTTACCTCGACAACCTTGGGCGAGCGCACGAATCCGGTCTTGTCGATGACAAACGTAACGGTAATCTCTGCCTCTGCCTGCATCTCACGGGCTACAGCGGGATAGCGCAGGTGGGTGCTCAGATACTTGATGATTTCCCCCTGACCGCCGGGGAACGTTGGATTCTGCTCAACCATCCTGAATGTGTTCTCATCGCCTGTGGTGGTGTTCTCATCCTTGTAGCGCGGGGCATTGCTGTCGATGCTGTCGCGACGCCCTACGACCTGAATGTCATTGAACTTCATGGCCTCTTCTAACGTCACGTCCATCTTATTACTGCTCATGTCGAGCGTCTGGGTCTTGAATCCTACGAACGAGAAACGTATCTTATGCTTGGGATTGGTTACTTTCAGCTCGTAGTTGCCGTTCTTGTCGGTGAAGGTATAGGCTACGATACGTCCATACTCGTCTAATGCCGTGACGTTGGCATGCTCCAACGGCTGCCCGTTCTTCACTTTCACGATGCCGGTAATCTTGTCGCCCGACTTCAAGTCGTCTGCGGCTTTCTCTGCTTTCACAGGTGCAGGAGCGGGGGTTTCCACTACTTCCACCTCTGCAACATCAGTACTGAGCGCTTCCACAATGGGCTGCTCGATGACCCTGACGCTGTTGTCCACCACGTCTTTCAGGGCCTCCTTGGGTTTCGAGAATGCTGTAAGCGCAAAGCCTACGAGCGGAAGGGTGACGGCAATCCAAGCAATGCGCCACCACGTTGACTGTTTTTTCTTCATCATGATAATTCGCTTTTTAATGTTAAGATTAAACGAACAGGCAAGCGCGTAGGCCTCCGCTCCGACTGTCCGCTGGACTAATAATCGCTGATAGTCACGACTGCGGATGTGGTAATGGTTAATCACCTGGTCATCTGCCTCATATTCGTGAACCACCTTGATTTCTTTCATGACAAGCCAGCATACGGGGTTGACCAGCGTACACAGCAGGATGAACACCAGGTCGACGGGATGCAGCAGCTTGATGTGCGACAACTCGTGGTGCATGCTGGCCCGGCGGCTGAAGCCGTTCTCCTGGTCGGAGATGACGATGCAGTTCATCCAGCTGAACGGCCCGTACTCTTCATCGTGTACCACCAACCGTATCCAGCGGCCCACTCTCCGCGAACGCTTTCCTCGCAGAAAGAGCAGCATCTTCACCATCGACTTCAGCCAGCCGATGGCTTGTATCGCAATATAAATAAGGTACGTGAGCGTCAATACGACGAAAACCCGCTGGCCTGTCGTCAGCGGCTCCTGCACCTCCGCCACCTGCAGCGGTGCGGTTACCTGTAGGGGCTCGAACTGCGTCGTGTTGAGCCGACAGACCTCGGCAATGGGTTCCATCTGCTCGTTGGCGGTGATGTGGATGAGCGGCAGCAGTGCCGACAACACCACACTGCCCAACAGGAACAGGCGGTTGAAACGATGGAACGTTGAGCCACTGAAGCACATCTTGTACAGCAGCAGGAACGCTGACAGGCACAGCGCCCACTCGAGAACATATACTACGAAACTACCCATATCACTCCTCCTCTACCATACGGATTAACTCCTTCAGTTCGTCAACACTCACGTCGTGCTCCTTCACCAACGTCGAGATGAATCCCATGTATGAGCCGCCGAAGAACTTGTTGACATTCTCCTTGTGAAGGGCATTGATGTATTGTTCGCGCGTGACGGCGGCATCATATAGATAGAATTTCGGACTCATCTCCTTATGACTAATCATGCCGTGCATCTCCAACCGCCGAACGTACGTGGCTACCGTGTTGAAGTGGACGGTAGGGTCGGGGAGGTAGTTGATGAGGTCGCGTATCGACTGCTCCCCCTTCTCCCACAGCACTTCCATGATGGTCAGTTCCTTGTCTGTCAGTTTCTTCATACTCAATTACGAACCCTGTTCTAGGTTTTCCACCGCAAAGTAACTACAAATTGTAGTAACCGCCAAATCCTTTAGTTCTTATTAACAATACTTGTGTAGTTATTTACAGTTCGCCCCGTCTCTCACACATCGCAGCGCACTCATACCCAGTCTGGGGCAAACTGCCAGAGAGCCGCCAGCAAAGCAAAAGCTCCATGGGGTGGAGCCTTTCCCTCCACCCCATGGAGCCTTTTGCTCCACCCGGTGGAGCAAACCGTTATCCCTATCCTCTCCGTTACTTAGCTTCCTACATGCCTACATTTCTGCCTACATAACCTAACTTCCTGAAATCAAACGAAATATAATTAAATGTAGGCAATGTAGGAAAAACGTCAATTTCGCGCGCGTGAGAGACGGTCCAACTCTTAAAAGCTCCCTTTCATTCTATTTTGCTCCCCCTCGAAGTCAAAAATCAAAAATCCGAGTCATCCGCGAAATCCGTGGCCATTTTGTTTGGTGGTTCCGATTTTTCTTCTTATCTTTGCAACGAACATTTCCAAACACCTTGGATTATGTCGCGTGAATAATGAAAGAATCTATCTGTTGGCAGAATGGAGATTGATGTGACAAAGATTAAGAAGGGCCTGCCTGGATTGTCCCCCGTTGCCTGTATGCATTTGTATGAGGCTTTTGAAGTTTGCATGCATACCTGCTTGCATCCCGAAAATGTGTCGCTGCAAATGGGTGGTCTGAGTCATGATCCCATTTTACTTCATTGGATGGACGACTATAATGAGCAGAAAGCGCGTTCCTATGCCGACATGCAGTATACTGTGGAGCATGGAGCCGTGTGTCTTTCAGTTATGCTCACTACAACTATCACTCCCTATACAGTTATTGAGAGGTCGAGAAAGGGAACAGGCATCGACTATTGGCTTGGTGAAAATGGTTCATACATGTTTCAGAAGAAAGCCCGGCTTGAAGTTTCCGGATTACTAAAAGGTGATGATACGGATATAAAGAGACGACATGCTGCGAAAGTCAAGCAGACTCATCAGTCGGATTCTATTCTATTACCCGTATATGTTTCCGTAATTGAGTTTGGTACCCCTAAGGCATTATTTACTTTACGTTGATATGAACATGGAAATACAAGAATTACATACGAAGGCCATGGATTTAGCCGATCAGGCCGATACGCTAAAACGGCAGGGCAAGGACGAAGAAGCCAATTCCTTGTACAGACAATCACTTGAAGCAGAAAGTGATGCAGCTCATGCTGCTCGCCGGCTCCAGATAGGTGAGCCCACTGAGAGTGTACTTTTCCGAAGTGCAGCATCATTAGCCTTCTGTACAAAGGACTATCGTGAGGCGGAACGCCTTATTTGCATGGGGCTGTCTGGCAATCCTCCAGCCGATATCGCTGACGAGTTAAGAAGCCTTTACGACACAGTGAACATGGAGAAAAATCTGGAGCGGCTCTCTCTCGGCGCATCAGAGGGTGAACACGAGAATGTTACTATTACTATCCCGGTACGGGAGCGTAACCTATTGAAAGTGCTTGTAAAGAAGTTCGGTTGGGCCTGTATGTTCTGATACTAAGGATGATGAACATTGCCTATTAAGAGTTATAATCAGCCTGTATCCCCCTTACGATGCAGGCACTTTTTTATTTCCTGAGACAGGGTATCCTGAACCTTTATTGAAAGGGAAGAAGAAACTTTATCGTGCTCGGCTCATATTGAAACGGTTCAAGTTAATTTACTATTATTCAGAAGGAACAGATACTGTGCATGTGGCTGATATCTGGGATACAAGGCGTGAACCATCAACCCTCGCAAA
>JAEEGH010027792.1_pt1 | contig 11177 bp, 6 predicted proteins | sample 9134181 | NCBI WGS metagenome assembly JAEEGH01 (sample SAMN16246544, study PRJNA631951) | gut metagenome | biome: gut microbiome; feature: rumen; material: DP-attached | host: Bos | place: Iran: Karaj | collected 2018-10
ACCGCGCCGGGGGGGAGAACGCGGCGCGGGCCCTAGGCCGCGCAGGGGGCCCGGCTTCGTCCGGGCCGAGCCCGGAGGACACAAGAGGGACGATCCTGAGGCGTGCCTTGCGCACGGCCGCGGCCCGCGATTGGTTGTGTGTTTGGGTGGTTTGGTGCTCCCTCGCCATCCCTTGTCGAACCCCGTGGGGGTTCCATATTCGCGCACCAACCGTAACGCATATGGAACCCCTCTGGGGGTCTGTTTCATTTTTGGAACCATCCCCCGGTAGGCCGCTTCGCGTCCAACCGGGGGCTACCATTATGTAACCCCTGGTGGGGTTGATACCCCGCCCTTGCCCCCCTCCGGGAGGGGGGATGTCGCTGTCAGGCGACAGGGGGGAGTACGCGCGATAACGAGCGTTTCCAAAAAATGCCCCGACGAAGAGTCGGAAAGAAGATTTTGCGTGAAGGGAAAGGGGGGATGTGAGATGCTTGGCGGGCGGAACAAGAGACGACAGGATTGGAGAGATGGCAAGGATGAGTCGGAAAACACCACGCCCAACGGCATGCATGAAAATCATCGGCTACTCGTATGACTCAAAAGGACCAGGTTTTCTGGAAAGTGTGGACTCCCCCCGGGACTTGAAGTACAATGGCTTGCGAAAACCACCCCGGCGCATAGTGAAGCGCATGGTTTCCTGCCGGAAAAAAGAGAGGATAACATGATTGAGCAGATTCTCGGACAATCCAAGACGCACAGCCTCAAACTTTTTTCGCAAGAGGAAATCCGGTGGTTGGAAGATCGAATTTTTCGTCGGAAACGAAAGGCCGGTCCGGAGTGGGCTGTCAAGTGCTTTATTCGCGGAAAAGACGTCAGACTGACTCCAGAAGAAGTTGTCCGGCAACTTTTCGCCCATCGGCTTGTCGAGAATTACGGTTACCCAATTTCGCGCCTTGCATTCGAGTATACGATTTTCTTTGGGCGTGAAGCAAAGCGCGCAGACATTGTGGTGAAAGACAAGGACGATCCTAATGTCCCTTACATCATAGTCGAGACGAAGAAACCAAACGCCAAAGACGGCCGAGAACAGCTGAAAAGCTATACCCTCGCGACAGGGGCGACGATGGCCGTCTGGACGAACGGCGAATCCATAACCCACCACCAACGCAAGAATCCGAACTTTTTTGAGGATATTCCCGACATTCCATGTGAGGATCAAACACTTGCCGACATCCTTAACCAGCCGTTCACCCTTGATGACCTTATCCGTGAGGACAAACTGACGAAGACTGGAAAATCCCTGAAAGACCTCGTCCTGGAAATGGAGGACGAAGTCCTCGCCAACGCCGGGGTCGACGTGTTCGAGGAGGTTTTCAAGCTCATTTTTGCTAAACTCTACGATGAAAAGACAGGTGCGCAGCACCCCAAATACAATCTCCGCTTCCGCAACTCGGGTCAAAGCGACATCGAACTCAAGCGAAAAATCGAGGCACTGTTCAAGGAGGCCTGCGACGAATGGCCGGGGGTGTTCCCAGACAACGCCGCCATCGCCCTGACTCCGCCCCATCTGGCGATTTGTGTGTCCTCTCTCGAAACGGTCAAACTCTTCAACTCGAACCTCGACGTTGTCGACGACGCCTTCGAATACCTGATGAACAAGGCCTCCAAGGGCGAAAAGGGCCAGTATTTTACCCCGCGTTATGTCATCGACATGTGCGTTCGGATGCTGAACCCCAAGCCGACAGAGACGATGATCGACACAGCGGCCGGCTCTTCGGGCTTCCCCGTGCACACCATTTTCCACGTCTGGCGCGAGATGCAGCTCGCCGCAAACGAAAAAGTCAGCCACCTCTTCACCTCCGCCCCGAAGAGCAAGGCCCAGACGGACTACGTTCGCAACAAAGTCTTCGCCATCGACTTCGACGAAAAAACCGTTCGTGTGGCTCGAACCCTGAACCTCATCGCGGGCGACGGCCACACCAATGTCCTCCATCTGAACACTCTCGATTTCAGCCGCTGGGACACCGTCACGAAAGAACAGGACTGGATTGACACCTACAACGAGGGCTACAGAAAGTTGCGCAAGCTCGAAATTCCCGATGGTTCGCACACCTATTTCGAGTTCGACGTTCTCATGGCCAATCCGCCCTTCGCGGGCGAGATCAAGGAAGGCCAGCTACTTTCCCGCTACGAATTCGGTTCCAAGAATGGTCGCCCCCAGAAGAGCGTCAGCCGCGACATCCTTTTCATCGAGCGCAACATCAATTTCCTCCGGGCTGGCGGTCGCATGGCGATTGTCCTTCCACAGGGACGCTTCAACAACACGAGCGACAAGGAGATCCGCCGTTTCATTGCAGACAAATGCCGCATTCTCGCCGTTGTGGGCCTCGACGGGAACACCTTCAAACCCCACACCGGAACCAAGACGAGCGTCCTTTTTGTCCAAAAGTGGCAGAACGACATCAACCAGCCCAACTTCAACCCCAAACTCGACGACTACCCCATATTCTTCGCCACCCAGCGCCGCGAGGGCAAAAACACCCGCGGGGACAAGATATACTGGACGCGCGATAAGTCTGGCACGACCACCGACCCTAAGCTCGCCCTCCTCGATCAATACGGTCATCCCATCGTCTACCACGACCTCTTTGCCACCTTCAACTACGTCTGGGACGAAAAAGCCAAAACCAACCGCCTCGTGCAGCTGACTCCCGACGGCATCGCAGAGGCCTTCGCCCAGTTCGCCACCAAGGAAAAATTGAGTTTTTTTCCATGAGCCCCTTCGACAAGGCGCAGTATGACGCCTTGGCGAAGGGGTTGGAAATTGGCGAAGTGGCGTTGTCCGCGCTGGAACGGACCTGGCGGATGGATGCAGAATTCTACGAGAGGAAACATTTAGAGACAGAGCGCCTCCTCAAAGCCAAAGCAGCAGTTTCCCTGCCTGAGTTTGCTTTTGTCTCCGATGGCAATCATATGGGAATCAGCGACGATTTTTGTGCAAAAGGCATCCCCTATTATAGAGGAGGCGACATCAAAGAGTTTTTCTTGTCGTTTGCCTGTCCTGAATACTCCGTTCCAGAAAGCATCTATGCTTTACCGACAATGATTCGGTCTCACATGAAGAAAGGGGACGTGTTTGTTTCCATTGTCGGAGCAATTATCGGGCAAATAGGGATGAAGACTGACGATGTCCCTGCTTTGTGTAGTTGCAAATTGGCCATCCTCCGTCCGAAGGTTCTTGAAACAAGTGCTTACCTGGCAATATTTCTTTCTTCTGACTTTGGACAATCCCAGATTGGGCGATATCGACGTGGTTCCGCGCAAACAGGCTTGATCCTTGAAGATTTTGAACAGTTGTTGATTCCACAGCTTTCGAGCTCGTTTTATTCTCGAATCGAATCGGTTGTCACAATGGCATTGAATGCACGGCAGAATGCAATTGCTGCGATGAATGAGGCTCAGCAACATCTCCTTGCCGAACTTGGCTTTGCCAACTGGACACCCAGCAACGGGGGAGCAAGTGTCAAGAAGTATTCTGATTTTGTCTCGGCAGGACGCTTTGATGCAGAATACTTCCAGCCAAAATATGAGGACATCGTCTGGAAGATTCAAGCTTATCAAGGAGGTGTTGTCGCTGCTTCCAATGAACTTGTCACCGGCCTCGTTAACGAGTCTGCCTTAACGCCAGAACGCTATATTGAACTGGCGGACATCGGCATAAATGGCGAAATTGTCGGGAGCACGGCGGCGGCATTTGGCGACTTGCCATCCCGCGCCCGTCAGCGTGTTGAAGCAGGACAAGTCATTGTGTCGTCCGTCGAGGGGTCACTCGACAGCTGCGCCCTGGTCATGCAGGAATACGATCAAGCCCTTTGCTCCACGGGATTCCACCGCTTCCGCTCAAAAGCCATCAATCCCGAGACATTGCTTCTACTTTTCAAGTCTTGGCCGATTCAACAATTGATGAAACGGGGATGTTCCGGAACGATTCTTTCCGCCATCCTGCCGGGAGAACTCGACCACGTTCCCTTGCCCCTTGTCGACACCACAATACAGCAAGAACTCGCGGGAAAAGTCCAATCCAGCTTTGCCCTCCGCGCCGAATCCAATCGTCTTCTCGACTTGGCAAAGCGTGCCGTGGAGGTGGCGATAGAAAAAGGGGAAGAAACCGCCATGGAATACATCGAAAAAAGGAGGACATCCTGATGAAGATAAACGGCATCGACTGGTCCCGTCCGCTTTCCGAAATCGACCGCCAACTCTACGACAAATACGCCCTCACCGCCCCCGAGCGCGAATTCATCGAATCCATGATCAAGCCGATGGAGTGAGGAGTCAGGCATATGACGGCGATTTCTTGGCAAATATTTAAAGCCAAATTTGCAGGCAAAGAAGAGGATGCTTTCCAAGAACTATGTCTTCATGTCTTTTGCCATTATTGTGGTCTAAAAGGAGGTGTATTTAGTTACAAAAATCATGCGGGGACAGAGACGGAAGATGTGTTGTATCAAGGGAAGCATACGGGTTTCCAAGCCAAGTTTTACACTGACAATCTCCCGCAGAAGAAACAAAAAATTATTGACGCGATTTTAACAACACGGAGCCATAATTCACGCGTTCAGAAGATTATTTTCTTCCTGCCAATCGATCCTCCATGCTTTACAAAGGGCATTGATGAGGGACAAAAACCACAATGGATGCAGGAGGCGGAAACGACAGCAGCTCAGAACGGGTTGGAAATCGAATGGTTCGGAACCGCGCGATTTCAAGTTGTTTTTGCATGCGAAGAACTCCAGTTTATTGCCAGGCATTATTTTGAGCAAAAAGCTGATCTGTGGGATTTTGTTGCTGGACTGAGGAGCATGACCGATGCACGACTATCCTTTATTCGTAACACAATCTCCTTTCATGGGAATGACATTCATATTGAACACACATACGAGTTGGAGCACCTTGACAAAAGCAATCCTCAAACAATAACGCTAATAAGCGGGATTGGCGGGGTGGGAAAAACCGCAATTGTCAAGGATTGGATTGCCCGGAACGAGACAAATCAGACTTGTGTTATCGTATTGCAGCCGAATGACGTTATTGAACAATTCCGCGATGTTGATATGTCCAAATCATGGCATGCGACATTGAAAGACTTCTTCAAGATGACATTGGCGACTTATGCAAACCGGATTCTCGTGGTGGATTCTGCTGAAAAGATGGGGAAGGACAAGGAGTTATCCGAATTGCTGATGGTGTTGCATCGGTTTTTGGGGGCGGACTGGAAAATTATTCTGACTGCGAGAACGCTGTTCGAGAAGCAAATTGTGTTGCACTTTCAGACATTTTTGCCGGACATGAGAGTAGAGGTTTTGAATGTCCGGCCAATAAGTTCTGATGAGTTGGAATCCTTGAGTCTCAGCTACAACTTTGATCTTCCCAAGAACACCCAGATACGTGATGCCATCCGCTGCCCATTCAATTTGTCTGCGTATCTTTCATGCAAGCACTCTAACACAGCGAATTCATTGCAAGCTTTTCAGGATTCTGTTTGGCTCCATTCCGTTCAGAACGATGACCCGGCGGATACTGCGGGGCAGACATTGTGTAATTATGTCGAAGAAAAGTTAAGAAACGATGCCCATTTCTTGAACATTGATTCACCATCTGAAGATACGAAACAATTGGTGAAGCGGGGTATTATAGCTCCAAGGGAAAACGGGACGGGGTATGTCATTACCCACGATGTTTATGAGGAATGGGCCGCCGTTAGGGTCTTGAATGGAAAACTACAGGAGTTGGGCTTTCCAAGGTTTGAAAAATACATTGTCACATCGCATGGTTTGCGACATGGATTGCAATTGCAAGTTGAACAACGAATTGCCAGTATGGGGAAAGATGCCGATCCATTGCTGACATCATTACTTGCTACAAATAATGATGCATTGCAAAGCGACTTTCTTTTGGCTTTGGTTCGCTCTGAGAGCATCGGGAAGTTTTTGAAAATATACTCGAAAACACTTCTTGCAAAAGACACTTCCATTCTTGAGCGGATCATTGCCGCTACATATAATTTCGGACGGGGGCCAGAAAAAAATGCTTTGTTGTTTCCGCGGAAAAGGCCTGAGGGTATTGCGTGGCCGACAATTATTCAGTTTTCGTTTTCGCACCAATTGGCACTGCAAGAGATAGAAACGCCAACATTGCTGCTGCTAATGCAGGATTGGGTTTTGTCGAATCCAAAGGATGTTGCGGCCTATACTTGCTCTCTTTTTGCATGGAAGGCAATAACGATTAGTGCACCCAGACATGCTTATTCGTATCAATGGCAAATAAAGTTGGCAGATTTGATATTGTCCACAAGTGCTTGTGATAAAAAGAAATTTGAGATGCAAATCCGGCGGCATCTTGCAATGCCTCCAGACCAGCAAAATGCTGTATTAGACAAAGTGTGCAGGCGGCTTTTGCTTGAGTCAATGTCCGGGCCTGGCTTTGTCGCCATACAAAATTGTCCAAAACTTACTAGAGATATTGCCTTAGCATATTGGCGCGTCAAACACCATCCGCATAACCAATGCTACGACCTAGACAGCATTGAAAGTGAATACGGTCTGTCAAAATATGACTTTAAGTATTTTCCCCCGAGTCCGTATCAAGGCCCGACTTACCTATTGCTCAAGGCAGACCTCGTAGAGACTATTGTATTCATTATTGATTTCGTGAATACATGCATTGCGGATGCAGACAAGTCTGATTCGCAGAGATTCGACCGCATTGCCCTAATCATGCCTGAAGGGAAGAAAATTGAGCAGAAGATTTCTTTGGGGCTTTGGAATTGTTACAGAGACAAAGGTTGTGGAGAACATGTGCCATATTTGCTGAAAGCAATGCACATGGCATTGGAAAAATATTTGCTTGAGTTGACTGAGGATCGCGCTAACGATGAGCTTTGCGAAGGTATTTTATCGTTATTGCTCTGTCGTTCGAAATCGGCTTCACTAACTGCTGTTGTCGCAAGTATTGTGATGGCGCATCCCATGGAGTTTGTAAAGATTGGATTGATATTAATTTCAGAGCGGAAAATCTTTTTGTGCGATTTGCAGCGGCATGTTGCAGAACAGGCGCCAGACATTGCCAACATCATTTTGCCATTTCCCAAACAATTGCATGATTATTTTCGTGATGAGGCGGACAAGCATCCTGTCAGAAAGGTCAATCTTGAAAATGTGATTTGGCAATATCAATTAGTCCCATCCAAAGTCGTTCCAAATCTCAAGGAAAGGGTACACAAGATAATAGATGGCTTTGCAACTGGATGGGACGACTTGCCTCTACGCGATAAGTTCTGGCTTACACGTATTGATGTGCGGCGTCAGAATCTCCAAACGACAGTGGATAATGAAAGAAAGCAAATGCTTATTTCGGGTGAGCCGATTTTAAGCAAAGATATGTTGGAACGGCAGGAAGAGACCCGTGCTTTTTCAACAGATATGAATCGGGTGTTGAAATTGTCACAATGGGGAGAGAATCGAATTCGAGGGCATTCTTCTCCGCCAAGAGATGAGTACGGTGACATAAGAAATGTGCTAAAAGATTTTTTCTGGCTTGCAGACAAGGCTGATTCATTAGGGAACGAGTTGGATGTCTTAAGGATATCTACGCTTCGGATTACTGCTGCTGCTTTGATAATGTTTCATTCTGGAGAATTGACGAACACGCTGTTCTCTATATGCGAACGAACATTGATTGATTCATTGAATATTGTGTTTGATGACAGTTTTTTGCCAGCAGGACGGGAGCATGTTAATGTAGCCATTTCGGCAATACCGTATCTTTTACCTCGCTTGGGCTGGTGGAAACGATGGTATGTGCGACAACGGTTCGTCATGAGTTTGCTTAATGAAGATGAAAATGGACTCTTCGGTGGGGACCGGATATGCGATTGGGGCATGGCAGGCATTCGAGGGTATTGTATTCGCACCGGAGATAAATGTTTTTTGAAATGGTCCATGAAGGCATTTCGGCACCATTTTTTGCATTACCAATCTTATGTCCGATATCTACGAACACCTAGTGCCGGGCCATTGCATTGGAAGATTCGTGTCGCTTTTTGCAAGATTCTAAAACGGGCTCGTGTGCGTATCCCTTCTTGGTTGCAGAATCATGAATGGATGGCATCTAGGCATAGGCTGGCATATCATCATAGTCTGTGCGCATATCTCGATAGTTTTGTGGCTCGACATTGGTTGCTAGCCCAATCGACAGAAAAAGACGTAGCTCATTGTGCTTGCAATGCTATAGGTTTTTATTTCCCAACAAAACTGGATACGGTAAGCGAGCATGAAATTATATCAAATGTAAAGCGCGTTCTCGAATTTCTTTTTTGTGATGAGCAAAAAGATGTCTACAGAAGAGAGCATTTGTATCTATCCCAAATGGGGAGAGCGTATATGCGGCATTTAGGGTACTGTGCTCTTAACATGTCTCCCAATGGATGCATGGCGTTGTTGGGTGAATTTGAAAAAGTCCCACGAGCATTTCAACGTCCCGAGTTGCTGGATAAATGTCTGGGTGTACAATATGAACAAAATCGGGCAGAGAGTTTTTGGCGTCTCTGGAATGGATTGTTGCCAATTGTTGCAACGGCACTCGCAAAAAGTTCTTGCAATCATTATGATAACCAACAGGCTCTTGATGTCATGGCATTGAATCCATTATATTGGGAGGGAAATGAAGGGACTTGGGATGGGGCGGATACAGCCATATTAACCTATTTTGATTCATTAGTGAGGCAATGCGGGAATCACCGGCATCTTGCCGTTTCTGTAATTAAATTTGCATGTGGTGTCGGAAAGCGTTTCTTATTCCCCTCCTTGAGGTGGATAAACAATATTCTCCTTCAGTCGCAACATGAATATGATTACGGTGGAGGTAATGCAAACAATATCAAAACCCACTTTGAAAAGTTGATTCCTCTTATCGAAAAACGGATGGTGGAGATTCAGCTTGATATTGAAATTAGGAGGCATCTTATTTCGATTCTTGATTATCTTGTAACTCTGAATTCCTTGCCCGCATTTCGGCTACGAGAAAGTTTGTATAATTCATTACAGATATAACAGGGAATTGAGTAGCGATGAACCTTGGGGTTCCAGAACAAACAGTTTATTATGGAGACGTTATGCGCATTGCGGAAGAATACAAAAAGGGCGAGGGGTATGACCTCGAGTTCAAACTCGTGCCGAACGAGGAGCGCATCAAGTATTTGAAGCCCGTCGTCTCGTTTGCCAACGGAAATGGAGGGAAGACATGAACCCATCTGAATCCCAAAATGTTGAATTCAAGCAAGCGTGGCGCGACGAGTACTTGAAATGGATATGCGGGTTCGCCAATGCCCATGGGGGCAAACTGGTCATCGGGGTGGATGATGCCGGAACTGCCGTTGGCGTGGACAACGCCAAGAAACTGATGGAGGACATTCCCAACAAGATTCGGGACACGATGGGCATCGTGGCGGATGTGGCGCTGCGGAAAAGGCAACGAAAGGATGTCATCGAGATCGTTGTCCGGGAAAGCGACTTTCCCGTCGCGTACCGCGGGGAATACCACTACCGGACCGGCACCACCAAGCAGCAGTTGACCGGGTTTGCCCTGACGCAGTTCCTGTTCCACAAGATGCACTTGTCCTGGGATGGCGCGGAGACGGCCAACCGGCTCGCGTTCGGCAAGTTCACGTTCAAGCGGTTGGCGTTGCGGTACGAGGAAAAGACGGGGCGCGCGTTCAAGCCCGCGTGGTTCGTTTCCACGGGGCTTTCCACGAAAGGCGGCGTGTTGACGAACGCGGGCGCCTTGTTCGCCGACGATTGCCCGATTCCGCAGTCCAGGCTGTTTTGCACGGTGTGGAACGGCTTGACGAAGTCCAAGGATTCGGGGAACGACCAGGAGTTTTCCGGGAATCTCATCGAACTGCTCGACACGGCGGAGCATTTCATCCAGGTCAACACGGTCAGGAAGTGGAAGAAGCGTCCGCGCGACCGGGTCGATTACCCGGACTATCCCGAGCGGGCGGTCACCGAGGCGCTGGTCAATGCATTCGTCCACCGCGACTACACCATGTACGGGAGCGAGGTCCACGTGGACATCTACCCGGACCGGCTCGAAGTCGTTTCGCCCGGCGGGATGCCCGACGGGTCGCTCGTGCAGGAACTCGACTTGCGGAATGTCGCTTCGGACCGGCGCAACCCGATTCTCGCGGACCTGTTCGCCCAGATGGATTACATGGAGCGCAAGGGCAGCGGCTTCGGGACGATTCTCGACGCCTACGAGAAGGAAGCGCCCAATCCCCGGGGGCTCAAGCCGGAGTTCTCCTCGACGAGCGGCTTTTTCCGGGTGGTGTTGCCGAATTTGAACCGCGAGGCGGGGGGGATGTCCGGCGGGAAGGGAGGGAAGGCGGGGGAGGTGTCTCGTGAGACGATAAATGAGACAATGCGTGAGACAATAAATGAGACAATAAAAGCGAGGCCGGGGATTACACGGTCGGAACTAATCACCTTGGTCGGACGGAGTCGTGCCACGGTCGCGCGAGCGATCGCCGAGCTCATCCGGGACGGGGCGGTTGAACGGCGCGGGAGCAAGAAAACGGGCGGGTATTTCGCCAAAGAGGGATGAACTGGGGCAGGAGGCGCGAGACGATGCCACGGCGAACGAAAAAGCCCGAAGACGAGAAATCCATCCCGGAGATGGCGGAGGACGTGGCGCGCGTGGAAATGAGCCTGATGTACAAGGACGGCAAGCTGACGGCCTATGGGCGGGAGATGGCGAAGATTCTGGACCGCGCGCTGCCGCCGGAGAAGGTGGACGAATGGGGGTTCCTCCTTTCGCGCAAGGAGCGGGAGGCGATCAAGCGGGAGGCGGAGGAGAAGAAGCGCATCGCAGCGGAAAAGCGGGCCAAGGCGGCGGCGATACGGAGAATCCGCCGGAAGGCGAAGGCGGGCGGGTTCGGACCGGACGACGAGCTGGACGACTTCGCGCGCGTCAACTGGGCGTTCATGTCGGCCCGCGACGAGCTGGCGGTCCGCGGCTTTTCGATCGAACTCATGAACGAGCTGCGGCGGAAGGTGTCCGCGAGGATTTCCCCGTGGATCAAGCAGAACCACATGGACTACGTGAACTACTTCATCTATCAGTATTACCGCTCGTGCAGC
>JAEEGH010027793.1_pt1 | contig 11177 bp, 9 predicted proteins | sample 9134181 | NCBI WGS metagenome assembly JAEEGH01 (sample SAMN16246544, study PRJNA631951) | gut metagenome | biome: gut microbiome; feature: rumen; material: DP-attached | host: Bos | place: Iran: Karaj | collected 2018-10
AGCTGGAGGAGCGCAACCTCCCTGACGCAATGGTATTCCCATACTGGTTTGACCGCATTGATTTCGGAGCAAGGCGAAAATGAACACCTACCCCCAGCAGAAAAACGCGCAAGGCCCCGGGCGCGCCAACAAGCAATCGGCCTATTACAACCGCGATCTCGCGGCGAAGATGGGCGGGATCGGCCTTTGCGGCCGGCCCTGCTGCTGCTCGACCTGGCTGAAGCGCCCGACGGCGATAAAGATTTCCATCCGCATGGCCAAGGATCAGAACATTGCCCTTGACCCCGACAACCTCAACGGCTTCTGCCAGCAGATCAAGTGCTGTGTAGCCTTTGAGCATGGCTGTCCTGAGGCGACATGCGAGCATGTGATTGCAAAGAAGGGCGTGAGGCCGCTGCCCTCGGGTGTCCGGCGCTTCCGCACGATCAAGATCAAGGACGATGAGAGTGTGTAATCTCTTAGGAGGCAAAATGAATAGTTCGGTTTTCGGTTTTCGGTTTTCGGGTTTCAAATATGCGGCGGTGGCGCTATGCGCCGCAGCGATTCTCGCTGGTTGCCGCCAGCGCGACATCCGCGTGACCGAGGTGCGCGTCCCGCAGGCCACCACGGCCGCTGTCCAGGCTGAAATTCGCGCCGCGATTGGCGCAATCGACGGCGTCGATGCCGCCGGAGCAACCTTCAAGGACGGCGTTTTGACAGTCCACTACGATTCGATGAAGCTTGGCATCAAGAACATCGAGCATGCAATCAAGGACATTGGCTACGATGCCAACGACTTCAAGGGAGAGCCGAAGAAGGCCCAGTAGTTCGGCCCCCGAGCGCACGGAAGCCGCTGAACTGGCGGCGCAGATGGCGCTGGCCCTTGGCCTGTCCGCCAACACCGGCGCCGCCTACCGCCGCGACGTCTCCATTTTCGCCACCTTCCTGTCGCAGCCTCAGCGTGGTCGCGGCCTACTGGATGCCACGCGCCGCGACGTCCTCGACTTCATCGCCGCAGAACGCGACCGCCGCCTTGCGCCCACCACGCTCTCGCGTCGCCTGATGGCCCTCCGCACATTCTACGGCTGGCTCGTCGGGGAAGGCGCGATCAGGAACAACCCAACCGAGGCGATAGAGCGTCCCAAGCTGCCGCGCCATCTCCCCGACTGCCTCACTGAAGAGCAGGCGGCGGCCATTGTCTCGGCCTTTGACGGCGACAAGCCGCTCGACCTCCGCAACAGGGCGATGATGGAGCTTCTCTACGCCTGCGGGCTTCGCGCCTCGGAGTTGATTTCGCTTCGCCTTGACGATGTGAACCTCCCCGAAGCCATGCTGCGGTGCATAGGGAAGGGGAGCAAGGAGAGAGTCGTCCCGATTGGACAAAGCGCCATTGCGGCGATTGTGCGGTATCTTGAGGCTGGGCGTCCGGCGCTGGACAAGGAGCGCGGAGCCGTATGCCTTTTCCTCTCGTCGAAGGGCGGGAAGCCGCTGACGCGGCAGATGCTCTGGAACATTGTGGTCGAGGCGGCGAAGAAGGCGGGGATATGGGGGCATGTCCACCCGCACACGCTGCGCCACTGCTTCGCCTCGCATTTGCTGTCGCATGGAGCGGGCATCCGCCCTATTCAGGAAATGCTTGGCCACGCCGACATCGCCACTACGCAGATATACACCCACGTCGATGTCGAGCGGGTCCTTGACGTCCACCGCAAGTTCCACCCGAGGCGGTGAGATTCCCTAAGCCTTCAAGGCGCTCTGCACCAGAGCCGCTGTCCTGGCTGCGGGCTTTGCCGTGGAACGGCGGCATGGCTCGGAGAGTCCCTTTTTGGCCAGAGCTTCGCGCTTTGCGGCGCGACCCCGCTGCCACTCCGCCCATGTTAGCCGGATGGGTTCCTTCCCTTCGCTAGCCATTCTCTACCTCCCTGCAAGCTTGAGCGAGCGTTCAAGCAAGTCAGGCGTTGATTCGATGTCTGCCACTGCGGATTTGATGAATTCGTTGTCCATTTTGAACCTAACGCTAGGTTATCAAAAGGCATCTGGCATGTCAAATTATCACAACCGTGGTGGCGAGTTCACAGAGCGAGTTGCGTGTTTCTCCTATCTGCTAGGTATTTTATAGCTTGCGAGGGATGGGGCGATGTGGTATCATCGGCGGCATGCATAGATGCATGTCAGATAGAATCGCCAGCGCGCTGCGCCGCGAGTTCGCCGATGGTCTTTGGCGGGCCGGCGCGACGTTGCCTGACCTCGACACCCTCCGCATCCGCTTCGGCGCCGGGGAATACGCGATCCGCCACGCGCTGAGGCGCCTTCGCGACGAAGGGCTGGTTGTCCTTCGCCAGAACGTTGGCGCTGTGGTGGCCGACCGTGCGGCCCCGCCCTGGAAGGGGCGCGTCCTGTTCATCGACCTGGGCGCGCATGGCTCGTATTTCGAGCAGGAGGTGTCGCTGCGCCTCTCCGCGCGCTTCTGCGCCGCCGGATGGGACTTCGTGCCCGTCGGCATTGCGGGCGCGCATGACGGTTTCGCTGACCTCGCGCCGCTAATGCGGCAGCTCGCCAACGGCGCCTCGTTCGCGCTGGGGCTCTCCAGCTCCCGCCAGATCGCGGCGTGCCTCGCCGCAGCGAACGTCCCCTACGCCGCGCTGGACTTCGGCCCCGCCGGCACGGCCGGCACCAGCGCCGCGATCCGCCCGAACCTCACCCGCGCCTTTGCCGACATGGCGGCGGCCATGCGCGCGTGCGGAGTCCGGCGCATCGTCGAGTTCGACTACGAGCGGCGCATTGACCGCGAGTTCAAGCAGACGATGGCCGCCGCCGGCCTGGAGGTGCGCCGCGCCCTCTGCCGATGGGACGACGACTCGCCCTGGTCGATGTCCGACGTGCGTCGCTGCGGCCATGCCGCCGTGGCCAGGTTCTTCGCCGTTGAGCGTAACAGGCGCAACCCGCCAAGCGCTATTCTCTTTGACGACGACTACCTCGCATCGGGCGGAATCGTCGCATTGCTGGAGGCGGGGCTGCGCATCCCGGATGACGTGAAGGTCGTCACCTACTGCAACCGAGGCGATGAGCCGGTGGCGAAAGTTCCGCTGGCCCGCATCGAGTGCGACCCGACGGTCTGCGCCGACGCCGCCGCCGACTACACCCTTGCGGTGCTTGAAGGGAAACACCCCGCGCTGCCGCGCCCTGAACTCACCTTCATCCCTGGCGGCAGTCTGTAGCGCCCTCCCCCATCTGCCCCATGACCAATGTTCACAAATCTCAATTGACACAATTGTTCACAAATCACAAATATCAATTACGGGTTGGGCGAGTGGTGTGCTCAATGGCCAAAGTCGCTTAAAAACGAGAACTTTGGCCGACGAACTCACGAAAATTACGAGTTCGCTTGCCAAAGTTGCCTTGCTGTGGTATTATGTTTCCATATATTTTCGGCAAGGAGGCAAGACTGGATGATTGGCAGAAAAGAAGAGACCAGGCGGTTGAGGGCTGCTTGGGAATCCCCGTATTCGGAGTTCGTCTCATTATATGGCAGGCGCCGTATAGGGAAGACGTTTCTGGTGAACGAAGTGTTCGGCTACAAGTTCGCGTTCCATGTGGCCGGTGTCAAGAAGGGCGTTAAGCGAGAACAGCTCGACAAGTTCCGCTTCGCCCTCATCAGGCACGGCTGGGAGAAATGTCCAAAGCTGACCTCATGGCTTCAGGCGTTCAATGAACTTGAAATGTTCCTGGAGTCGGAGCCGGAAGGGAAAAAGGCTGTGTTCATTGACGAGATGCCATGGATGGACACGCATGGTTCCGGGTTCCTGACGGCTCTCGAAAGCTTTTGGAACGAGTGGGCAAGCGGCCGCAAGGACATCCTGCTTATCGCGTGCGGCTCGGCGACATCGTGGATCGTCAAGAAACTCAACCGAAACGCCGGCGGACTCTACAACCGGATCAGGACGCAAATAAAACTCCAGCCTTTCACGCTTGCGGAATGCGAGGCATACGCGAAGGAACTGGGACTTGGATACGGGCGGACGCACATCGCCGAGTGCTACATGGCCCTTGGGGGAGTCGCATACTACTGGAGCCTTCTTGAAAAAGGGAAAAGCCCCGGCCAGAATTTCGACGGGCTTTTCTTCGGGAAGGGCGACGGGCTGCGCAACGAGTTCGAGGAGCTCTATGCGTCGCTCTATTCGAATCCGGGGCCATACGAGAAGATTGTCGCCGCGTTGGGTGCGAGGCGGGATGGATTGGGCCGCGACGAACTCGTGGAGGCGCTAGGCGCGCAAAGCAGCGGGAACCTCACGCTCCAGCTGGCCGACTTGGAGGAATCCGGGCTCATCCGCCACTATCTGCCGGCCGGCGGCGTCAATGGTGGCCTCTACCAGCTGACCGACAACTTTTCGCTTTTCTGGCTGCGGTTTGTCAGAGGGAACCATTCGCGGGACGGGGATTACTGGACGGAATCGGTAGGTCAGGGCGAGAAGAACGAATGGCGTGGCTTCGCGTTCGAGCGGCTCTGCCTTGAGCATGTCCCGCAGATAAAGAAGGCGCTTGGGATATCGGGTGTCCACACCGATGTCTATTCGTGGAAACGCACAGCGTCGCGCGAGTTGCGCGGGGCGCAGATCGACCTGCTGCTTGCAAGGGCGGACGGCATAGTGAACATGTGCGAGATGAAATGGTCAAGGGGCGAATACGCCATTGACGCCGAGGAGGACTGCAAGATTGCGAACCGTGCCGAGGCTTTTTCAAAGATGGTCGGCCCCGGCAAGTCCATTCACGTGACGATGGTCACCACGCATGGCCTTGTCCGCAACGCATACTGGAACGACATCCAGTCCGAGGTGACGCTCGACGACCTCTTCGCCGATGCCTGAAACGGCCCGTCGCATCAAGGTTTCGGAACATCCGACGGCCGACAACCGACACCCGCCCCGACATTCGACTTTTCGATGGTCGGTTGTCGTCCGGGATGTCGGATGCCGGATGTCGAATGTCTCTGGGCAAGGCATTAAGCGTGGCATCCTAGCCTCAATTATGTAGGCTAATATGGTGGTTTTTGTTGAAGTGATTGACGGCATTTCCTTTTGTTGCTATAATCGTTGCCCGAAATTGGGGCGCGTACTCTAGAAATAATGCGGCCTGGTTTCAAAAGGAAAATCGGAGAAGAACTGACAATGCAACATGACCACTGCGTCATTCTACTCACTGAAGGATGGAGATTCGTAAAGGGCGACGACCCGGAGGCCGCGGGGTTTCTCGACCAGGCATCCATGAGCGACATCCTCGACCGGGCCGACAAAGGAGACCGTTCGGGCGCACCCAACCTCTTATGGGCGCAACCCGGCTTCGACGATTCCGGCTGGCGCACGGTGCGCGTTCCGCATGACTGGGGCGTGGATCTTCCATTCGACTCCGACCGCCCATACGGTGACGCCTTCCTCGACGTGACGGGCGTGGGGTGGTACCGAATCAAGTTGCGAGTTGAGAGTGGGGAGTTGAGAGTCGGTGGACTTGGAATTCCATTGCCGCCGAATGGGAAAGTCTATTTTGAGTGCGATGGCGCGATGAGCTACGCGATGGTCTGGGTCAACGGCGAGTTCGTTGGCGGCTGGCCATACGGCTACACGCGCTGGCGGATTGATTTGACGGAGCAAATAGGGGGAACGGGGAACAGGGAACAGGGAACGGGAACAATTACGCTCGCCATCCGCTGCCACAAACTGGCGAACTCCTCGCGTTGGTACACGGGCGGCGGACTCTACCGGAACTGCCGCCTTCTCGTCTGCCCGGAAAACCACTTGGTGCCTGGAGCTGTCTTCATCGACACTCCGGAGGTGACGCCTGAACGGGCGCTGGTGCGCGTCCGCTACGAGATGTCAAAGGCCGGTCCGCTGGAGCGCACCTTCGCGATTGAAAAACCGCGACTGTGGGACATCGACGACCCATATCTCTACACGGTGGAGGTAGAGGGCGTTCCCTTTCACTACGGCATACGGACGATTGCCTTCCACGCCGACGAACGCCGCTTCCAGCTAAATGGGCGGACGGTGCCGCTGAATGGCGTTTCAATGCACCACGACTTCGGCGTCCTGGGAGCGGCGTGGAACCGCACGGCGCAGCGGCGGCGGCTTGCTTTGTTCAAGGAAGCCGGCGTGAACGCAATACGCTCCTCCCACAATCCGCCGGACGAAGGACTGCTGGAGCTTTGCGACGAAATGGGGCTTCTCGTCTTCAACGAGGTATTCGACGAGTGGCGCCGAATCGGGAACGCGGGCAAGCGGGCTAACGGCTACACCCGCCTTTTCGACAAGTGGCATGAACGCGACGTCCGCGCCTGGGTGCGCGTGGCCCGCAACCACCCTTCGGTCATTCTCTACGGCATCGGCAATGAAATCTGCGAGGGCTTTGAGGACATAGCGCCTTGCTCCGAGTATGCCGCGACGGCGAAGCGTCTTGCCGAAATCGTCGCCGAGGAGGATTCGACGCGCCCGACGACCTGCGCTAACAATAACCCCGAAAACTTCACGAACGAGGTCCCGGCAATGCTCCCGGTCATGGGCTGCAACTACTTCCCCTGGCGCTACCCCGCCTTGAAGCAGAGTCACCCGGAAGTGCCGTTCTTCGGCACGGAGACCGTATGCATGAGTTCGTCCCGAGGCGAATACCAGTTCCCGGTTGCTGAAACATGGCGCGGCGCAAGGCGCGAAAACTTCCGCAACTCGGCATATTGCTGGGAGGCGGCCGAGTGGAGCGACATAGGCTCCGGCTCCTTCTGTCCGCCAGACGCGCAGTGGCACTGGATGGACAAGGTCGGAACCTGCATGGGCGAATTCATCTGGACGGGCATAGACTACCTCGGCGGCCCCTACTGGTGCGATGGCTGGCGGCGTCAGCCATCCTTCACTGACCCAGAGAAGCAGAAGCGGGCGCTGGAAGAAGTCGCATCGCGCGGTTTCACACGGGCTGCCATCCACAGCTGCAACCTGGGATTCCTCGACACCGCTGGCTTTAGAAAAGACTCCTTCTGGCTCTTCCAATCGCGATGGCGGCCATATTTCAAAATGGCTCACATCCTGCCGCACTGGAATTGGGTGGGCAGGGAAGGGGAGATTACGCCCGTTTACGTTTTCACATCCGCCGATGAGGGTGAACTCTTCCTCAACGGCCGCTCCCTTGGCCGCAGGCGCAAGGAGCCTGGTGTCTGGAACCGTGCCTACCGCCTGCGGTGGGACGATGTCCGCTACGAGCCTGGTGTCCTTGAAGTCGTCACCTACAAGGATGGCGCAGAATGGGCGCGGGACAAGGTTGAGACGACAGGAGCGCCATGCAAATTGGAGCTGGAGGCCGAGACTTCAGCGGTGGCGGCCGATGGCGAGGACATCTGCTATGTCAACGCCTCCGTCCGCGATTCGCGGGGGCGTGTTGTTCCAACGGCGGGCAACAGCATTGCCTTCTCCATCGAGGGACCAGGCGAAATAGTAGCCACGGACAATGGCGACGAGACGGACTTCGATGATTTCCGTCAGCCGGTGAGAAAGGCATTCCATGGCTGGGCCCAGGTCATTGTCCGCGCCATTCCCGGCACTTCGGGAACGATACGCATCAAGGCTTGTTCTGAAGGCCTGATGGCGGCGTCGGTGCAAATCAATAGTTGACAGCATAGGCTAAACAGGAGAATAACATGGAAAGACAGCCTAACGCGGCGGCCGCGCCGAAGCCCAACGCTGGCAGATTCACTCTTGAGAACGGCATCCTTCACAAAGACGGGAGGCCGACTTTCGCAGTCGGAACCTCATATTACGCCTCCTTCCATCCAGCGAAGCGGACCGAGCCTGAAGGGACAGACCCATATCCTAACATGCGCCTGGACATCCGCGACATTGCGGCGGCCGGTTTCAACAACATCCGCACCGCCGCGCTCGGCGAGACGCACTGGGAAGGCGAAAAGCTCGTCAGCGACACGTCGTTCACCGACGACATGATCGAGGAGGCGGCGGCGCGAGACTTGGCCATGATCGTCCGCCTGAACGGCTACACGATGGACTTCCGAGGCGGGGACACCCGTCCTGCCGATTCGCGGGGGCGCCCGCTGCCCCCGCTCCCCAAGGCGTCCTGCTTCATCCAGCAGACGCTGTTCGACGAGGGCCTTAACCGTGACACCTGCGAGGGAACTCGGCAGCTTGCCGCGCACTATGGCGCAAGGGATGAAGTAATCGGCTTCCAGATTTTCAACGAGCCTGAAATTTTCTTCTCTTCCAAGGATACAGGCACGATGTTCTTCGACTACCGTCCGGCGACTGTCGCCGCATTTCGCCGCTGGCTTGTGGAGAAGGGGTATATGTCCGCCGAGGAGGCCGGAAAGACCGAAGCGCCGGTGCCGCCGATGGAGACAGACGCCGAATGGAAGCTCTGGGGGCTGTGGCACCTTTTCGGCACAGAGTCCGTTGACGCATTGCTCTGCCGCACCAACGCCGCAGCGCGTGAAGGCGCACCTGGCAAGGAGTCCTTCACGAACTTTATCGGCCTTCCCGTATTCGACCCGGCTATCGTCGCCGGAAGCTGGTTCGGTTGCGCTGGCGGGATGGACATTCTCGGATATGATGTTTACCTGCGGCTACGTGGAGCGGTTAGCTACAATGTCATGTCGTTGCTCGACAGCATCGAAAACGCCGCCGCCGCGCACGGGAAGCACGCATGGCTGCCTGAGGTCACCTGCCGGACGCACATGACGGTGGAGGACTATGAGCGACAGGCCTATGCCGGTGTCGCGGCGGGATTCAAGGGCATTAGCTGGTATCTATGGCGTGGAGACCTCGGTGGACCCGAAGTCCAGCTTGGCGGCATGGTCTGGAATGACCGCTCGAAGACAGCGAAGTTCGACGAGGCGGTCAAGGTCAACCACATGCTGCAAAAATACGGCGAAGCCATAGTCACCGCCAATCGCCTCCGCGACGGCGCAGGCATACTCTATTCCCTCTATGCCTTGTCGCAGACGGAACGGGACCACCGCTGGTTCGATGGTATGGAGGCCCGTTATGCTGAATTGAGAAAACTCGGCGTCACGCCAGTGTATGTGGATGCGGAATCGCTGGCGGAGAATCCGCTCGGCGTGCGGCTGCTGTTCGTTCCGGACTACGACGCCCTTTCCCCGAAGGAAAAGGAAGCGGTGGACGCCTTCGCGCGGAACCATGCCGTCATCTTGGACCTAAACCGCTTCGCCCCCGCATGCGGCAAGGAGATGTACGGCGTCAGCACACAGAGCACCTGGTGCTTCCGCACGCCCGGCACCGCCGACGGGGACAACGTTGACCGCCGCGCATGTTTTCTCACGGAGGAGCTTCTTGAAATCGCGTCCATCCGCCCGCTGTTCCGCATCGGCGCAGAGCGAGGGGCGCTCGCCTTCGGCGCACTGGCGAACAAAGACAAGGGGTACTACTTCATATCCTGCGTCAACATCGCCACGGACGGCAGCCCCGCGCAGGGCGGAAGGCTTTCGGTGCTGCGCGAGGCGGGCGAAATTCGCGAAGCGCTATACATCGACCGCTCCCGCGAGCAGCACCTTGCAATCCGCAAGACGGCACAAGGCTTCGAGATCGACCTCCCGTCATTTGAAACCGGCGGCTTCTTCATACTGCTGAAGACCGCTGACTCGGCACCGACGGCTGCCCCCGCCAAACGACAATGAAAATCTTCCGCGACATCCCATACGACGCGTCAATCGGGCAATTCGGCCTTGGCGACCTACTTCTAGCGGATACGGCGATTCCGAAAGCGCCCGTTGTCCTCGCCATCCACGGCGGCGGGTGGCGCGCGCAGGACCGCTACAGCTGGAGCGGCGTGGCGAATTTCCTGGCCGAGAAACTGGGCTGCTCGGTCTTCAACATCGAATACCGTCTCGCATCTGAAGACAGCCGCTGGCCCGCCTGCCGCGACGACTGCGTCAAGGCCGCGAACTGGCTCTTCTCAGACTCCTTCCGCCACATCGCGGGCTTTTCACCGGCCAGGATATGGCTCTGCGGTGGATCGTCAGGCGGGCATCTTGCTCTCTGGACGCTCGCGAGCCTGCCGCAGGAAAAGGTCGCTGGCTGCGTGTCGATTTCCTCAATTGGCGCACCCTTGGCGGATTTCCGCATCCACCGCGACCGCTACACCCAATTGCTCGGCGCGGATGTCGGCGAAGACTCTCTGGCGACGATAGACCCCGTCCGTAGAATCACGCCAGGCATGGCGCCTCTTCTCTGCACCCATGCGACGGAGGACACGGTCGTGCCAATCGCCTCGCATCGGGCTTTCGCCGACGCCTATCGCGCTGCCGGAAACCGCTGCACGTTCTTCGAGTATCCTGCCACGGTCCGTCAGGGGCTTGCTGGCCACTGCATCTGGATTCCCGATTCCAACCCGAACCGCCTCATCCCGGAAATCGAGGCGCATATAGCGGCGCTTATGAGACAGATTGAACAGGAGGAGCCGCAGTCCGGCGCATAGACATGAATATGAAAACGACCCTCATTACAGGTTCTGTTCGGAACACCGGCCTCGCCATTGCGCGGCGGTTCGCCGCCGACGGTTGGAATGTCGCCGTCACGAGTCGTGACGCGGTCGCCGCCGAGGAGACGGCGCGGGCGTTGGAGGCGGAGTTCCCGCAGTGCCGTGCGCTTGGCCTCGGCATGGACCCCGCCAAGGTCGAGGACATCCGCGCCGCCTTCGCTGCCGTGCGTGAGAATTTCGGGCGCCTCGACGCCTTTGTGAACAACGCCGCCAACCTCGGCGTAGGACTCTCCGTGCTGAACGCCACTGAGTCGGACTGGAATGACGTGATGAACGCGAACGCACGCGCCGCCTTCTTCGCCGCCCAGGAAGCGGTGAAGCTGATGAAAGACGGCGGGGCGATGGTATTCATCTCCAGCTGTCACGCGAAGAAGGCCGTTCCGGGGCGCATCCTCTACTCGGCTTCCAAGGCCGCCGTGGGCGCAATCGTCCGCTCGCTTGCCGTTGAACTCGGCCCGCTTGGCATCCGTGCAAACGCCATCCTCGCCGGCGCGATCCGCACCGACCGCTGGAACGGCCTCACGGACGAGGAAGTTGCAGCGCGTCGCGCGCGCTGGCCGGCAGGAGTCGAGTCTACGCCCGACGACATCGCAGCAACCGTTGCCTTTCTCTGCTCAGATGGCGCGCGTACGATCACCGGCACGGAGATACCTGTGGAC
>JAEEGH010027794.1_pt1 | contig 11177 bp, 10 predicted proteins | sample 9134181 | NCBI WGS metagenome assembly JAEEGH01 (sample SAMN16246544, study PRJNA631951) | gut metagenome | biome: gut microbiome; feature: rumen; material: DP-attached | host: Bos | place: Iran: Karaj | collected 2018-10
CGTACAATAAGAAACGAGCGTGAGAGACGAGCTACAGCAATGCTTGCAACCTTCATGCCCTGTGGTGCCAAGCTGCCTGAAATAGCTCTTTTTGCAGGGGCGTTCTTCCCTGAGTCAAGATGGGTGAGCTTCATCTGCTACATGGGCGGTATTGTACTGATCCTGCTTGGAGCGTTGCTGATCAAGGCGATTACAGGAACAAAATTCAGGAAGAGTTTCTTTATCATTGAGCTTCCTGAGTACAAGGTTCCAAGTCTTTCATTTGCACTCAAGTCCATGCTTGAGAGAGGAAAGGCATACATCATCAAAGCCGGAACTATTATCCTTGTATGTAACACCATCGTTCAGATCATGCAGACCTTCGACTTCAGCTTCCAGCCTGTGGAAGAGGGCATGGAGAACACATCAATCCTTGCCGGCGTTGCAGGACCGTTTGCATACCTGCTCGTTCCGGTGGTTGGAATTGTCAGCTGGCAGCTGGCTGCAGCAGCAATCACAGGATTCATCGCGAAGGAAAACGTTGTTGGAACAATTGCTACGGTTTACGCAATCTCAAATCTCATCGATACAGAAGAGCTTGAGCTCATCGGCGAAGGAAATGCCGTCGCAGCAGTTATGGGAATCACTAAGGTGGCAGCTCTTGCATACCTGATGTTCAACCTTTACACACCGCCATGTTTTGCAGCTCTCGGAGCCATGAACTCTGAGATGAAGTCAGCGAAGTGGCTGTGGGGCGCGATCGGACTGCAGCTGGCTACGGGCTTTACAGTTGGATTCCTGGTATATCAGATTGGAACACTTATAACAACAGGTTCTCTTGGAGCAGGATTTATCGCCGGACTTGTTGCCATCGCAGTATTCGCAGGTGTTATAATATATCTTATCCTGAAGAACCAGAAGGCTATGGAGCTTGAGTATAAGCTTGATTGAAATAGGGCTTGATTGAGGCAAGTTATGATTGATCCAGGTGGTCATGTTGAGCTGATCAAGGATAGCTTGTTTAAGAAATAAGAGGTAATTTATGGCAAATTTTATTGCGCTGGCAGTTGTAGCGCTGCTGTTTGGATCAGCAGTCAGATACATCTATAAAGAAAAGAAAAAGGGCGTCCACTGCATTGGCTGCCCCTCTGCAGGAGCCTGCCACAAGGCAGTTTGTAACTGCAAGAAATAATTGTTGCAGCAAAGCTCTACATGCGGTTGCACGATTGACGCCGTGGCTGAATGGCAGAAGTATGTGGTTGCGTGTTTGATGCATAGTGTTAAATGACTGAGGCTTGCAACTGCGCTAAAGAATTTTGAATTTGAGCGATTGTTGAAAAGTATACCTAAGAAGGCATATTTGCCGGGAATAGGTATACTTTTTTATTTCTTTTACCGCTTCGGGAGTGGCCTGGCGAGGGTCATGTGAATGGCAATTGTTTTGTCGCTTATTGTCTATATGATTGCACTATTTTCATTGATTTCAATAGAATTAAAGAGATCATCAATATCTATTGAAAGAATCTCATATTTTTGCAATAGATATTTGAGATGCCCCCAAATCAATCGAAAAGAGCTTGTTTTTTTCAGTCATTTCTAAGCTTGACCCAAAATCTATTGCAATTTAGCAGAGCGTCGGCAGATAATAATAGCTATAGAAGATCGGACGCCCCTGAATAATGTTAGATAAGACACAACGAAATAAGGACAGACCATACGAAAGGAAATCAAAATGACAATAGAAGACATCATAAAAATTGTAAGAGAAGCAGGAAACATAGTCATAACCGCAGTAAGGCCAAAGATCATGGAGAAGTCCGGCCATGCAAACTTCTGCACCGAGACCGACGAGAAGGTCCAGGCATTTCTCATGGATAAGCTAAAAGAAATTCTGCCGGAAGCGGAATTTCTCGGCGAAGAAGACGGACAGGACGTGTTCTCAGCCAAGATGAGCAGCGGATACTGTTTTGTAATTGATCCGATAGATGGCACATCAAACTTTATCTACGAATACAGACCATCTGTCGTATCTGTGGGGCTCCTTAAAGATGGCGCACCATATATGGCCGTGGTGTACAATCCCTACGATGACATGATGTTTTCGGCAACCGCAGGGCAGGGCGCATACATGAACGGCGAAAGGATCATGTCCTCCGAAGCACCGCTGTCGGATTCGCTGGCAGTATTTGGCACGGCACCATATTATGTGGAGCACAGAGACAGGTCTTTTGACATAGCCAAAAAGCTCCTTCCCCTCTGCGTGGACCTGAGGCGCTCAGGAACCTCAGCATGGGACATGTGCTGCGTCGCACTTGGAAGATGCGGACTTTATTTTGAGCTGAAGATTCAGCTTTGGGATTATGCTGCAGCTGCCCTTATCGCGAAGGAAGCCGGCTGCAGTGTCACGGATGTCGACGGGAATCCGCTTTCCTATACCGGAGCCTCTTCCGCCCTGTGTATGTCCCGCGGGATAAAAGAAATCCCGGAGTGCTTTAAGTAATCTGACAAAAGACAAGACCTGATAAGATTGGAAATCATCAAAACAACATAGCTCGTTAAGAAAAGAAATCAGTAAAACAACAAAACTGGTTAGAAAGATTCATGACAAAGGAGAAGCGAAGATCAAATATGAATTACTTTGTTGAAGGCCTACAAGGAAGCGGCAAAAGCACTCTCGTATCCAGAATAGAAAAGAAATATCCCACCGGCACCGTCATTCGTGAAGGCGACTATTCTCCAATAGAACTCGCCTGGTGCGCCCGTGTAACAAAAGAAAAGTACGACGAAATCCTGGCAAAATACAGCGAAATCACCGCGGCGATCAAAGAAAAGAGCCACGTCGAAGGCGACCATGTAATCATATGCTACACCCAGGTGATCACGGACATTCCGGGCTTTCATAAAGACCTCGAGCAGTACGAAATCTATAATGGTCGCTGCCCACTCGATGAATTCAAATCAATAGTCTTCGATAGATACAAAAACTGGAATGGCGACGGGATGATCTTTGAATGCTCGCTTTTTCAGAACATAGTCGAAGATATGATCCTCTACAGGGATGCAACAGACCGGGAAATCCTGGACTTCTATAAAGAGCTTGCTGCCATAATCAGGGAAAAGAACTTTCGCATCCTCTACCTCAAAACTGCAAACATCCCGAAAAGCATCGGCGTAATAAGAAAAGACCGCTCCGATGAAAATGGAAATGAACTGTGGTTCCCGCTAATGCTCAGGTATTTTGACGAGTCGCCCTATGCTAAAAACAGAGGTCTCTCCGGTGAAGATGAACTGTACAAGCATTTCTACCACAGGCAGGAATTGGAGCTTCGCATTTGCAGAGAGTTCTTTTCCGACAGGCTGACTGTGCTGGAATCAAAAGCATATTCAGACAGTGAGTTATAATAAACCACTAACTCCGTACCATGGATCAAAAAAGCCCGTCTCGTTATGAGACGGGCCTTTCTGCGTCCATATCCAATTGTAAGACTTACTTAACTTCGTCTGTGGAGCCGTCTTTCTTTACTACTTCAAGTCTGCATCCAAATCCGAAAGCTGCAACAGCACCGGCGATCAGTGCCCACGGAACTGTGGCAAGTCCAACAAGTCCGCCGACAATTCCAACATTTACGGGAACACTGAATACAACTTCGTCGCCCTTCTTGATCTGGATCCTGTCGACATTGCCATCTTCAACTGTCTTTTTGAGCTTATCGATGGTTTCCTTGATGTCATCACCGAGATCTTTTGTGCCGGGTGTGAGGAGCTTGATGGCTGCATCCACATCTCCGTCTGTCTGTGTGAGAGCATCTTTGGCAACCTTGTATTCAACGCCTGTCTGCTCCATTACCTTTTCAACTGCTTCCAACGTGATATTCATATCTGATATCTCCTTTCTTTTCTTACGCGGTTTTTGCAACAAGAGCAATTACCCCAACCACTACAAGTATCGGCAAAGCCAGGTGGATAAGTCCACCGATGATCACGGCTACCAGGAAGACTGGGAGTGCCAGGAACAAAAGTGTTTTAAAAATGTTCCAGGTGGCTCTGAATGCAAAGCCTATTATCTTGCCGACGATGCAAAAAATAAAAATTGTAAACAACAGCGACAACATGATCCTCACCATCCTTTCATAACAGTAACTATGTCATCAATTGCTTGTTGTTAGGATTATTATAGGTGCTGTCATTCAGGGGGTACATGATTATCGCAGAAAATAAATAATGTGTATTTTTCTTTTTCCGGAAAAATATGAGTTGTTTTTTATCCCAGACCAACGTCCAGAGCCATCATCAGGATGAAACCCAGGGCAAAAGAAATTGTTCCGATATTGGAGTGTTCTCCCTCGGACATCTCAGGAATCAGCTCTTCAACCACAACGTAGATCATGGCACCTGCTGCAAAACTGAGAAGATAGGGCATGGTGGGAATGAGAAGGCTTGATGCTGCAATCACCAAAAGAGATCCGATAGGCTCTACTATTCCTGACAGAACGCCGTAGAGAAATGTCTTTTTCTTGGGCACGCCCTCAGCAAGAAGCGGCATGGATACGATGGCTCCCTCAGGGAAATTCTGGATCGCGATACCAATGGCCAGTGCCAGAGCACCTGTGAAGGTGATGGTCTCGTTTCCGTACATCCAGCCTGCGCAGACAATGCCGACGGCCATTCCCTCGGGCAGGTTGTGCAAAGTCACCGCAAGCACAAGTTTCGTGGTGCGCTTCAGGCCGCTTTGAGGGCCTTCTTCGCTCTTATCTATATGCATGTGGGGCGTGATGATATCAAGAACAAGCAAGAAGAGCATTCCTATTCCAAAGCCTATCGACACCGGAATAAATCCAAGCTTCCCCATGTCTTCCGTCATATCCAGAGCCGGAAGGATAAGGCTGAAAAACGATGCTGCCACCATAACGCCTGAGGCAAAGCCGGTCAGAGTTTTTTGTGTCTTTTCTCCCATCGCGTTTTTGAAAAAGAAAACGCAGGAAGCGCCAAGAGCCGTGCCCAGAAATGGAATTAGTATAATTTGCCACATATTAAATCCCTCTCTCATTGAAAGTAAAATCTGTCGTTAGTTCTTTTCACTGCTTGATAAGTATTGCTCTGCAGGGAGCGCCATCCGAGCCGCCGAGATTGATAGGAGCTGCGTTCAGAAGATAGATTCCGTCTTCAACATGGCTGAGGCGGATTCCTTCAAGAAGCACGATCTCTGCGCCGAGCATGATGAGATGCACGGCCTTTGGCGCGTCCTCAGGACCTACGGTCTGGGATTCGTTGCCGTATAAAAGGATGTCGTTTTCGGCAAAGACTTTGGCGCCTTCCTCGGTGAGGACTGCCTTGCCTTTGATCAGGATTCGCTTGTCGGCGTCGGGATGGGCGCCAGCGCTTTCGCTGATTGCCTTGCGGGCTTTATTCAGGATCTCTTTTGCATCTTCTGCAGTTATATCGCCCTCATGCGCTGCCACGTATGCGTAGCCCACAAAACGCTCAAGAGCCACGTTGTCAAGTGTCTTTCCGTCGGCGTAAAAATGATAAGGGGCATCCACATGAGTCCCGTTGTGTGCGCACATGCTGAAGGCTGTGAGATTGCACACCGCGCCGTCACTGATCTTCATGAGAACTTTCCGCTCCGGTGCAGGATCGCCGGGAAAAACCACGCAACCAAATACTTCCTGGGAAATGTCAAAAATCTCCATGTCTGCCTCCTTACTATTTCACTGACCGTGAATTTTTATTCATTAATAAGTTCACATATAAGTATAACAGAACAAGCGTACAAGTTGCGAGGTAGCATTTCATTTCATGTGTGGTAAAATTGATGTAACTTTGTAAACACAGTCTGAAGACAGAAAGTGAGGGACTAATATGGAAAGAGTTGAGAAGTTTCTGAAGGATGCAGGTACCTACTATCTTGCAACAGTTGACGGGGATCAGCCCAGAGTGCGCCCTTTTGGAACAGCGCATATCTTTGAGGGCAGGCTCTACATCCAGACAGGAAAGGTAAAGGACGTATCAAAGCAGATCCATGCCAATCCCAAGGTTGAGATCTGTGCTTTCAAGGGCGGAGACTGGCTCAGGGTTGCAGCAGAGCTGGTTGAGGATGACCGCATCGAGGCAAAGCAGTCAATGCTTGATGCATATCCTTCTCTTCAGGGAATGTACAAGGCTGACGATGGCAATACAGAGGTGTTCTATCTCAAGAATGCTACTGCTACCTTTAGCTCTTTTACAAAGGCTCCTGAGACAGTGACCTTCTGATCAGATATCAGAAATCTAACGAAGCAGCGGAGCAGCTTATGGAGACAGCAGGCAGAAAGAATTCGTTCATACGGACCATTGCGATCGCAGTGTACGGATATATCGCCCTGATGGTGATAATTCTGTCTGCTGTCTGGATCAATACGGCCTCTACACTGGAGAGTACAGCCAGAGGAACCATCCTCCAGGCGAAGGAATTATCCGGCTATGAGATCGGCGAAGTGCTCAAGTCCAACGAGCAGGCCCTGGCGTCTGTTCTTCAGAACAACGACAATATCGTGATGATCGAGAGGGGCAACGAAGTCCAGAGGGCTACGGCTACTCAGAACATGTTGCAGAACCTCAAGAACGCAGAGCTTACCAGTGATGACGTGGAGACCATTTTTTTCTACGACTTACTGGGGGATGCTTTTTTGGCAGGTCTTTCGCCTAACAGGACCTATAACGAGTCGGTCGCTATCGAGGCTAAGGTCAGGGAGCTGAATGAGGTTTACCCTGACAACATGCCATCCATATGGTTCTGTGAGGAGATCGATGGCAGCAACTACCTGCTGAGGCTATACAAGAATAAAAAGAGAATCCTTGGTGCCGCTGTATCTCTGCAGGATTACGCCAAGGACGCCATAGGAAACGATGTGCTCTCCTATACCATTACCGACAGCAATTACAGAATTGCGGTGCAGTGGGGGAGCGAAGGTATCTCTGAGGAATACTTAGGAGAGGACTTTGTAAATAAAACCGGCTGGTCAAAGGGAAAACAATTCTACATCACCGGCAGGGACTTTCAGAAAGGGGATTTCCTCCTCTTTGTAAGTATCGCAAGGAGCCAGGTCTACGGCGCCTTTCAGATACTTCAGATGATCATTTTGATTCTAATCTTCTCGGCTATAGTACTTCTTTTATCCATAGCTTTTTACACAAGGAAGGTGGTCTATGCGCCATTAAAAGATCTTTTGGATGCAATGAAAGCCATCGAAAACGGCGATCAGTCCAAGAGACTTCCGGGGGAAGCCTACACCGAGGAATTTTCCAGAATAAATTCCAGTTTCAATCAGATGGTGGACACCATAATGAACCTGAGGATGCGCTCCTACGAGGAGAGGATTCAGTTCGACGAAGCCACTCTCAAATATGTGCAGCTGCAGATACGGCCGCACTTTTTCCTCAATGCCCTGACTACGATCCACAGCATGTCGCTGCAGGACAGGGGTGAAGACATCAGAGAATACATCGAGAGACTCTCAAGGAATGTGAGATATCTTTTTAAATCCGGACTTCATACAGTGCCGCTTTCCGAAGAAGTGGAGCATGCAAGGGATTACATCGCCATGCAGGAAGTGCTGTATCCCGGATGTATATTTGATTTTATCGAGATCGACGAATCGCTTAATGACTATCCTGTACCGCAGCTAATAATCCACACTATACTCGAGAATATCTACAAGCATGCGGTATCGGTGGACAGCCTTACTTCAATACTTATTACTGCCAAGCCCGAGGAAAAGGGCGGCGAGGAGATGTGCCATATTGTGGTTGAGGACGACGGACCGGGATTTCCCGAGGAGTTTTTGCAGGAAGTAAGGAGCGGGGACATCAAGGTCAGAGAGGACGGCCACGGCGTCGGGCTTTGGAATCTGAAAAAGACACTGAGCCTTATGTACAGGAAGGACGACCTTATTGAGTTTTCCAACAAGGAGCCCCACGGCAGCAGAGTTGATATGTGGATACCAAAGAGAGTTAAGAGGCAGAGCAGCGTATGGAAGCAATCATAATAGATGACGATATGCCCACTGTGGACGTGATACTAAGGTCCATGGATTTTGGGAAGCTGGGGATAGACAATGTCCACAGCGCCTACAATATCGCATCCGCCAAAAAGCTATTTGAAGAACATAATATTGACATCGCCGTCTGCGACATTGAGATGCCAAAGGGAAGCGGACTGGATCTTATCAGGTGGGCCAGGGAGAACGGCTATGAGACTGAGTTCATCTTCCTCACAAGCCACGAGAAATTTGACTATGCGCGTCAAGCCATAGAGTACAACGCGTCCGGCTATGTTGTTAAGCCCTTCAACCCCGACAGGATGGAGGCTGAGATAATAACAGCGATCCAGAAGATTCACGAGAGGATGAAGAGTAAAGAAGCTTCCATCTATGAGGAGTGGTACTCGGGAAACCTTGAGTACGTTGAGTCGGGCTTTTGGGATGATGTCTTAAGACAGAGGATCTTGGAGGACAGAGAGACAATCAGTCGCGAGATAGATCACAGGAAGCTCAAGGTGGATGCGGACGGAACCTACAGGCTCTTTCTCTTTTCCGGCGGAACCATGGACCTCATCGAGGAGAGCATGGAGGGCGAAGGCGTCGGCGCCTATGAAAAAGAAGTGATCAGGTTCTTCTCAGATAAAATGGGCGAGGGCGGGAACCAGAACCGCTTCGTCACCTATCACAACAAGAATATTGTCTATACTGTTTTCGTTGCTGATGAAAGCGCAGGCATGACAGATTTCTTTTCCCAGGATCTTCTTAATGAAGCCAGGGAAAAGTTTGGAATAGCAATAACACTGTATATCAGCGAACCCTGCAGCATTGAGGAGCTATACAAGGCAGGCATCCACATGGAGGAGCTGGATAGGAACAACGTGGCATCCAAGGGAAGGATATTCCACGAGAACGACCAGATAGTCATGGCTTCAAGTGAGGGGCATATCCTGGATCAGGAGCAGATAAGGCTCCTTCTCGGCGAGAAAAAGAAGAAGGAACTCCTGAACCTTCTGAAATTCAGCATGGAGAGCATGGCAGCCCAGAAGAAGCTGGACGCCGCAGCCCTGACCGAGATGAAGCAGGACCTTCTGCAGGCGGTGTACGTTTATTTATATGGAAAAGAGATCCAGGCGACGCAGCTGTTTGCAGACGACGCATTCTCTTCTTTGGAGCGCCAGGCCACTGATTCCGTGGTGAACATGGTCAGATGGCAGGTGTACATGATAACAAAGACCATAGACTACGTGACGGAAGTTGAGCAGTCGGATTCCATCGTGTCCAAAGCCAAGAGCTTTGTGGCTGCCCACTATAAAGAGGACATCTCCCGCAACGAGATCGCGGAGAGCGTATTCCTCACTCCGGAGTACATGGCCAAGATGTTCAAAAAGGAGACGGGCATCAGCATCAAGCAGTACATCACGGACTTCAGGATCGCGAAGGCCAAGGAGCTCTTGTCCGCCCCGAACGCCCGCGTCAGCGACGTCGCCGCGGAAGTGGGCTTCGACAACTTCTCGTACTTTTCTACAGTATTTAAAAAGGCCACAGGCCTTTCTCCCAACGAATACGCCAAGAACTGACGTGACAACGGGGACGGTTCTCTTTGTCATCTTTTTTACGTGAATGTGCCAAAAAGAACCGTCCCCGTTGACAGGCTGACAAAGAGAACCGTCCCCATTGTCCCTTGTTTTTGAAAATACATGTCTTGTTTTTAAAAGAAACGGAAAACCTCACTTTATATAATTGAGTCATCTTAGACGTGGCGGGATACCGCCGGATTATAAAAGGGAGGTTTTTTATAATGAAAAAGAAAATTCTCAGCACTTTACTTGCAGGAGTGATGGCGCTTTCAGTTGCAGCCTGCGGATCAGATGCACCTGCATCAACAGGAACAGATTCAGGATCATCCGATGCACCTGCCGCTACAGCAGCTGCTGACGGAGAGATAGAAGAGATCACTTATGCATTCGTTACTTTCAACACAGTTCCCGATGACACATCAGATGTCGAGGAAGAGATCAACAAGATCACAAGAGAGAAGATCGGCGTCGAGGTTCACCTGATGCCTCTTTCAATCGCAGATTACACACAGCAGACAAGCCTTGCTGTTCAGAACGGCGAGATCGACCTCTTCCACACACTTGGCGACCTTGGAAATGATATCGCAAGCGACATGTGCTACGACATCACAGACATGATGGACACATACGCAGCTGATACAAAGGCTCTTTTTGAAGAGGAGTGGCTCAAGACCACAATGCAGGATGGAAGACTCTACGCCATTCCTACACTTAAGCCCTTCGCACTTCAGCCCATGCTGATCTATAGAAAAGACATCGCAGAGGAACTTAACCTTGATATGAGCTCAGTTAAGTCCGCTGAGGACCTTACAGATATCTTCGCACAGGTTAAGGCAGCACATCCCGAGATGACACCTCTTGCACCTGTATCACAGGGTGACTCAGGTCTCACAAGATGGATCCCCGAGATCGACTGGCTCGGCGATTCTTTCGCTTCACCTTCAGGATGTCTCCAGGGCGACAGCATGACAGTAACCAGCTACTATGATCTTCCTGACTTCGAGAAGTACGCAGCACTTGTAAGAGACTGGTACAAGAACGACTACATCATGAAGGACGCAGCTACAACAACATCTGCAGCAGCAGAGCTTATGTCTTCAGGAAGCTACTTCGCTTACTCAGCTTCTTACAGCTATCCTCTTGAGGACACAGCAGCAGCTCTTTCAGCTCCTTCAGGATATGAAGTAGGTGCCATTGCCCTCGGCGATGCTTACCTCGACACATCTTCAATGAACGCAGTAGCTCAGGTTGTAGCTTCAACATCTGAGCATCCTGAGGCAGCACTTAAGTTCCTCAACCTCACATACACAGACCCTGACGTTATCAACACAATGCTCTATGGTCTTGAGGGCAGGGATTATGTAAAGAACGCAGACGGAACAGTTTCTTATCCAGAAGGACAGGACGCAGCAACAGTTCCTTACACAGCACAGCTTTCGTGTGGAGTACTCGGCAATTTCTTCATCCAGTGGCCTCTTGAGGGATCAGGTTCAGCAGAGTCCCTTGCTTGGGAGGATGAGCAGAACCACAACGCACCTTGCTCACCTGCTATGGGCTTCACTTTCGACGCATCTGGCGTTCAGACACAGTACACAGCAGTAAG
>JAEEGH010027795.1_pt1 | contig 11177 bp, 10 predicted proteins | sample 9134181 | NCBI WGS metagenome assembly JAEEGH01 (sample SAMN16246544, study PRJNA631951) | gut metagenome | biome: gut microbiome; feature: rumen; material: DP-attached | host: Bos | place: Iran: Karaj | collected 2018-10
CAAGGGTGTAAGTTTAATTGCAAGGGGTGTTTCAATCCAGAAACACATCCTTATACGAAAGAACATCAAGTAGATGTTGCTGATTTGGTAAAAATGATTAATGAAGATAAAAGCATAGAAGGTATTACGATTTCTGGTGGCGAACCGCTGGATTATCCGAATCAGATTCATTCATTATTGACTGCTACAGACAAACATATTACTACAATTCTTTATACTGGTTATAATTACGAAGATATCATCTCAAATAAGGAATTGCTGAATGTTATAAAACTTGCAGATATGTCAATAATAGGACGTTATGATTCATCTATGCCTCATCCTTATTTGGGGAAGAAATTTGTTCTGACTTCTGAAAGAGTCGACATTGACTATTTCAAGCCAAAACTGATAGTTGAGTATGTAATAAATAAAGAAGCGGTAACAAAAACTGGTATTTTTAAAACTAATAATTATGAATAATCAAGAAACAAAAAAAACATGGTGGCCTTTGATTTTGGCTTTTTTTAATTTGTCGTGTGTTCCTTTTCTGTTTATAGGAAAGAAGTGTAAGAATTGGAAATGGATAATTTATGGAATTTTGTATCTTGTCCTTCTCGTTTTCCTATTTGCCTTGAATTCCAAGTATGAAGAATCTACTTGGTATCTGCTTTTGGTGATGACGTATTGTGTGTTTGGTATAGTTCATACGTATTTAAATATTGAATCATTTGCGATAAACTTAGAGAAAGTAAAGCTACTTCGAGATAATCCACCATCTAGTATCGTGACGATTGTTAAACCACTAGAATTGTATTCCATGACGGGTGATTCTTATGGGAAAATGATGAAACCAATACTCTATCTTCTACTTCCGATATGGTTGTTGGGGTGTTTGGTAGCATTACTTCTTGTCGTTTTTGTTGACCATAATGTAATTGTCGGCATTTGTTCTTTAGTTGGTCTGATTATGGGAATAGTACCAATTTTTGCGTTATTGGGTGGCGGGAAATATGAACCAGAGAAATCGTTCTATTTATGGAGACTCTCAAAAGAAGATTTGTTAAAAATCAAAATGTATTTTACTGGAGCTGGCGTACTAATATTTGTTATGATATCTTTGATTGATTTTAAAGTACAGAATATTCTGTATTTAATATCTGCATTGGCAGCATTTTACTATATCAGCAAATCATTCAAATATCATGAAGATGTTGACTTTGTAACAAATAATGAAGTCTCTGATTTGTTGGGTATGGAAATTGATGAAAAAGTACAAGCGAGCTATCAGAATTTTAGCCCTGAATCTGTTAAAAAAGGTAGCAATATGATGTTGCTTACAGATAAAAAATTGTTGTTCGCATTTTTTGATGGAGGGAAATGGTCGTTGATAAATAAAAAACTAAAAGATATTTGTAAAATTGGGAGAATTAACACTGATGGTGTTTTAAATCTTACGTCTACATCCAGTTTCTTATATATTGTTTTTTCCGATGGAACAAACATTGGGCTGCACATGGATTTATGTGACAAAATAACAAGTAATCCAGACCTTTTCTTTAAGAAATTCCTTACAACGTTCGACGCGATTAAATTAGGTAAGACAGATGAAAAAATAGCTTCTCGAAGAAGAGTTTCTGTAAATAATGACCCCAAGCCTTCAGTAAGTGATAATAATGGAGGTATTGATGTACGAACGATAGATATAAGTGATACTATTCTTGGGAATTTGCGCGATGCGACTCCAATAGAATCAGGTAGAACGTTGGAATTCTAATAGATTAATTGTCATTGTTTATGGATCAGGACATTTAATAAAAGCCTCATAGATTACATCAAAGCTCGCTATGCGGTTTTGGTAATAGAATCATTTGGGAAAGAAATTTGTTCTGACTTCAGATAGGATAGATATTAATTACTTCAAGCCTAAACAAATAGTAGAGTATGTGTTAAATAATAACAGTATAACTAAAACAGGAATATTTGATATGGAAAAGATTAAGAAAATTGCGCCAATTCACATGTTGGCAGAAACTCGTGGTAAAGCATTTGCATTATTTATATATATTGCGATACCATTGTTTCTATTGGTGGGGTTATTTATGGTCTATCATTCATTCATTAATACAGGAAACACCTTTGATGGAGTAACTGGGCTACTGTGCTTCGTTTTCTTTGGTGGTGGTGGATTATTCATGTGTAAAGGAGGTGAATATAAACCCCAAAAGTCTTTCTTTTTCTATAGATTGACAAAGGAGGGATTGAAAAAATATATAATATGGGGAGCTATTATCTTCATAGCATTGATACTATTGATGCTGATAATTGACCCTAGTAAGGTTCTCAAATATGGTGTGGGATATGGTATTTCGGCTATAATAACGTTTTACTATATGAACAAATCAATAATCGTTCACGAAGACGTGGACTATGTAGCTAATACACAATTATCTGCTTTAATGGGATTAGAAGTAGATGAGAAGATAAATGCAAGTTATCAAAATTTTGATTCTTCTAAAAGTTTAGATGTCCAAGAAAATTCTAATATTTTTCTTGTTTCTGATAAAAAAATATTCTTTGCCTACTATAATGGTAATAATTGGCTCACTACCATTAAGAAACTTGGAGATATCCAAAAAATAGGAATAATGAATTATGGAAATGATGGTACAAGTACATACATGAAACTAGTTTTTGCTGATGAAACAGAAGTGGGTTTAAGGCTAAATTTATATGATAAACTAACAAGTAATCCTAATTTGTTTGTAAAACGTTTTCTAGATACACTTGATGCCTATCTTTTGGGTTATTCGATTGTAAGGAATAGTCGTCGTAGAGTATCTGTAGATGCTTCTCCACAAATTCAGCAAGAATCATCGCAATCATATAATACGGCAGAAGAAGTAGGTTCTTCAGTCACTAGACAAATTGATATAGATGATACGATTCTTAATAATTTGCGTGATGCCACCCCAATTGAATCAGGCAGAACTTTGGAATTATAATAATTATTATTGCTTATGAATCAGTCATTCAATAAAAGCCTTGCTGATTACATCAAAGCCCGCTATGCGGTTTTGGTAATAGAATCATTTGAGGAAGAAAGAGTTTTAAGAGAACTACAGGGTATCGCTCAAAGTATTAATCATGAGTTATACATATGGAACTCTACAGATGGAGTAACCTATGCAAATGGTAGCAATGCAAGTCAAGATAAAACTCTTGACTTTACTGCTGCATTGAAATTCTGTGAGAATCGTGCAAAAGAGCAAGGTAGTAGGAATATCTTCGTGTTCTGTGATGCTGACGGCTACTTGAACAGTAAGGCCCCTGCTGTTAATCGTAGACGACTCAGAGATTTTGCTATTAATATCAGGAAGAAGGGCTATGTAAGCAATTGCATCATCATTGCTCCAACCTTTGAGATAACAACAGACTTGCAAAAAGAAATAACATTAATTGACTTCCCACTCCCTTCAAGAGAAGAGGTGAAAGAAATTATTACTTCATTTCTAAACAACTATAAGGGGATGGATGGCGTTACTATTGATGTTAATAACGAACTGCTTGAGAAATTTGTAGATGCTTCTGTTGGCTTAACGAAACTGGAGATTGATAATAGTTTTGCAAGGGCATTAGTATCCAATAAAAAGATAGACGCTAATGATTTGAAAGGAATCCTTTCTGAAAAGAAGCAAATAATCAGGAAGACAGGTATATTGGAGTATATTGACAGTCAACTAAATCTGGATGATGTAGGTGGTTTACAGACATTAAAGAAATGGTTAGAATTGCGTAGTCATTGCTTTGGAGATGAAGCCCAGAAGTATGGTGTGAAGCCACCAAAGGGTGTATTGTTAACAGGTATTCCTGGATGCGGAAAATCATTGACTGCTAAGTGTATTTCAACAGCTTGGAATATGCCTTTACTAAGACTGGATATGGGTAAGATATTCCAAGGTATTGTTGGCTCATCTGAATCAAATATGCGTTTAGCGTTGAAGACTGCCGAAGCCATATCTCCCTCAATATTGTGGATAGATGAGATTGAAAAGGGATTGTCAGGCGCTTCTGGCGGAGGTGGTGATGGCGGTACTTCAACCCGAGTGTTTGGCAACTTGTTAACATGGATGCAGGAAAAAACGGCTCCTGTTTTTGTATTTGCTACAGCTAATAATATTAATGGTCTACCTCCTGAGTTGTTACGCAAAGGAAGATTTGACGAAATATTCTTTGTCGATTTTCCAACAGTGGAGGAACGCAAAAAGATTTTAAGTATCCACATTTCAAAGTTGGGTCGTGATTTGAACAAGTTTGATTTGGATAAATTGGCATCTTTGAGTGGTGAACAGACTTTTGGAAAAGATGTTGTTTTGGCTGGTGCGGAACTTGAAGCATGGGTTGCTGATTCGTTGATTCAGTCTTTCTCACGAAAGATAGATGGTGACAGTAGTGCCGACTTGTCAATGAAAGACTTTGAAACAACTATCAAGCGTGTTGTCCCAATGGGCCAGATGCGCAAGGATGAGTTTACCAAAATCCGTTCGTGGGCAAATGAGAATGCTGTGAGTGCATCCTTAAGTCAGACATCTCAAGGAAGTGTTATGCAGAGTGAAGAATTTATTGGTGGTAGAAAATTAGATTTTTAAAAAAGCATGAATTATGAAATCAAATGAAGCAATTACATTAGAAAAGTATGGCAATAAACTTATAAATGTGGATTTGAATAAATTGGTTAATGATAATCCATATTTTGCTTTTATCGTTTTGTCCTCTACGATAGAATTTATAGCACGTTGTCGCAGCAAATTACGGGACTTCCACAATAAGAGTAATACTGGAAAAAGATATGTGGATACTATTGATAACTTAGACGCTTTTGCAAAATATCGAGTTTTTAATGTACCACAAGGTAAGGGCCATACCAATAAACTTTATACTACTATACGCTGTGGTTTATTACATTCGGCTATGCCCAACAGAGGCATTATCTTGTCATCTAAACATAATGATTTGCCCAATAATATTGTAGGGTGTCTAAGTTTGTATGAAGATGTAAAGTCTGCATGGGAAGAAATAAAGACAGATAATCAGATTAGGTCTTATCTCCAGAATTACAAAGGACTTGTTATAAGTGAGGATTTGCCTTCATGCATAAATAAGAAATGATGCCAAGATTTTTAGTTTTAGTGATACTAGTTTTTTGCTGTCAATTTATTTGTCCCGCACAATCAGTGTGGGACAAGTCAAACATGACCATTGCTAAGATTGAAAAGGATGGCATAGTAAGAGACAGGAACAACATGACTATAGGACATTTTGATAGTGATGGCTCTATTAGAGACAAGAATAATATGCTGATAGGTAAGGTAGATAACAACGGAACTGTCCGCAATAGAAACAATATGCTATTGGGAAAGGTGGAACAGGACGGGGATGTCAGAGATAAGAATAATATGTTGATAGGCAAGATAGATTCTGATGGTGCAGTGCGTGACAGAAACAACATGGTCGTAGGCTATGCTAAAGGCGTTTCTAAAACGTATGCTGCCGTGTTCTTTTTCTTTGATTTGTTTCGAAGATAATAGAGATAAATGATTTTCATTTCACCCCCACTTTTAAAAGATTTAATATTTCTTCAGTTCTTCTATAAAACGAAGAATATTGATTACTTCTACACGAGGGAAGGAAATGTTTCTCAATTCGTTGAAATGCCTGTCATTTGACACGATGTAACGTGCATTGGCCTTGATGGCGCAATCTACAAACTTGTTGTCATCCTTGTCTGCTTTGATAAGGTCAAAATGAAAATAAACCTCTATGTGTTTTACGTTACTACGATTAAGTATAGCTGCTATAACATTATGGGCTACTTCTTCTGAACCTGTTTTCCTTTCAATAATTTCTTCGTATTCATTGAGTATGTCATCAGATACGCATAGGCAGTATTTACCCAACATAAAATCTCTCCAGACAGGATAGTATATGCTGTCTTTTTTCAAGGAAGCAATAAGGCAATTGGTGTCTAAGACTATGTTTTCCATATCTTAATGGGCATAAGGAGTGCGATCATGACCAGAACTCCATGATTCTATCTCTTTGACAGAAAACTTGCCCTCATCGCACAGTTTATCCATTGCATCAAGAGCCTTGTTTGAAAAATATTCGGCAATAATATCACGTATATCCTTCAATTCTTTTTCGCTCCTCACCTTTGAGATACTATCCAGAATCTGCATCTGGTAGGGAGAGAAAACTGGAGTAGGACTCACATTGTATGCAGCAACAGGTTCGCTTGCCATCTGTGGCTCCTCATTGATTATGTCGTATTCTTTTGCCATTCTTGTCTCGCTATCAATTATCTGCTTGCAAAATTAAATAATTATTTTTATTTCTCCAAACAAAGGGGAGAAAAAGATTTTGCTCTATTTTAACCTCCCAACCTCCCTGAAAGGGTGTTGAGCCCAGTGTTCATGCGTCTTGACGATAGGGAGGTTGATGTTCCAGACCTCCCTAAGAGGTCCCTAAAACCTCCCTATTTTTAGGAGTTAGAGAAGATAACGTGGCTGAAGCCACTTAGAAGTTAAAGAAGTTAGAGACATTAGCAAGTACCAGGTGACTAAGTACAAAGGACAAAGTGAGGTCTCAAGTATTGTCTTCACTTCTAAGCGAAGCATTAACTTCTTTACTCCTGTAACTTCGATACGATTAGGGAGGTCTTAGGGAGGTGTAAGGGAAGTCTTAGGGAGGTCTCAGGCTCCGACCTCCCTATGCTCAGCCCAGTAATCATGCGGGGTAGCGAGGGTTTAGGGAGGTTGCTCACGAAAAACTTATGGTTTTTCGTGAAAGTAAAAATTAAAAATTAAAAATAATGATTTTTCTGATGAAAAGGTAAAAGCATTGCTTTTAGAGATAGAAGTAATGCTTTTAGCTGCAGAAGCATTGCCTCTGCATGCAGAAGTAATGCCTCTGTGAGTGAAAAAAAACGCCAGGTGGAGTGCCTGACGTCTTTTGCTGTTATGAAGTAGAGAGAGGGATTACTTGGCGTAGAGGGCTACGATGGTTTCGTAGAGTTCCTGCTTGCCTGAGGTCTGCTTTGGCTCTTCTACTTTCTTGCCGTATTCATAGACTTGCTCGAGGGTGAGCTTGCCGTCCTCGAAGTCCTTGCCTATGCCGCTGTCGAATGATGAGTAGCGCTCCTTGACCATCTGTGGGATAGGAGAGTTCTGCATGATCTCAACGGCATTGAGCAGGGCGCGGGCGCAAGCGTCCATGCCTGAGATGTGGGCGATGATGATATCCTCGAGGTCGGTGGAGTTACGACGGGTCTTGGCATCGAAGTTAGTGCCGCCAGGGGCTATGCCACCGTTGCGTACTATCTGCATCCATGCCTGGGTGAGCTCGTAGTTGTCGATTGGGAACTGGTCGGTGTCCCAGCCGTTCTGTGCATCGCCGCGGTTGGCATCGATAGAACCGAGCATGCCTGCATCAACGGCGCAAGCGAGTTCGTGCTCGAAGGTGTGACCTGCGAGGGTGGCGTGGTTGACCTCGATGTTGACCTTGAAGTCCTTGTCGAGTCCGTGTGCCTTGAGGAATCCGATGACGGTCTCGGTATCTACGTCATACTGGTGCTTAGATGGCTCCATTGGCTTTGGCTCGATGAGGAAGTTGCCCTTGAAGCCCTTGCTGCGAGCGTAGTCGCGTGCCATGGTGAGCATGGTTGCCATGTGTTCCTTCTCACGCTTCTGGTCGGTGTTGAGGAGTGACATATAGCCCTCGCGTCCGCCCCAGAACACGTAGTTCTCAGCGCCGAGCTTGATGCCTGCGTCGATGGCGTTCTGAATCTGTACGATGGCGCGTGCCACTACGTCAAAGTCGGGGTTGGTGGATGCGCCGTTCATATAGCGACCATTGCCGAATACATTGGCGGTGCTCCAGAGCAACTTGATGCCAGTCTCTTTCATCTTCTCCTTGAGGTAGGCTACGATGGCCTTCATGTTGGCTTCGTACTCCTCCACCGATGCGCCCTCGCTTACGAGGTCAACGTCGTGGAAACAGAAGTAAGGAATGCCGAGCTTCTGCATGATTTCGAAGCCTGCATCAGCCGTGTTCTTGGCAATCTCTACGGCATTGGCGCCCTGATTCCAAGGGAACTTCTTGGTGCCGCCACCAAACTGGTCGGCGCCCTCAGCGCACAGTGTGTGCCACCATGCCATGGCGAAGCGCATCCAGTCTTTCATTTTCTTACCTGCCACTACCTTCTCAGCGTCGTAGTAGTGGAATGCCATTGGGTTCTTTGACTCTGGTCCCTCGAATGGGATCTTACCGATTTGTGGAAAATACTGTTTAGACATAATGTTTTATTTTAGTTGAAAAGTGATAATTGACAGTTATTAGTTTTTACGGCTGCTGTGGTACAGCAGCAAACAAAACAGAATTCTTGAACCAGCGCGAAGCGCGACTTGAACTATTGAACTCTTGAACCAGCGAAGCGACTTGAACTATTGAACTATAAACTTCTTCCAGTTCTCGTATGCCTGGAGGTAGGCGGAGGTGTCAGTGACGGGCTTCTCGGAGTCGATGAGTTTGAGGGTGGAGAATGCCTCGTTGCTGTCGCGGTAGATGCCTGCGCCGATGCCTGCTCCCTTGGCTGCGCCTACGGAGCCGTCGGTGTCGTAGAGCTCGATGGTGGCTCCTGTGACGGCAGCGAGGGTGCGACGGAAGAGTGGCGAGAGGAAGAGGTTGGCGTGACCAGCCTTGATGGTGGTGATGGTCATGCCCATCTGCTTCATGATGTCGATGCCATAGGCAAAGGAGAAGGCTATGCCCTCCTGAGCGGCACGCAGAATGTGCGCCTTGGTGTGAATATTGAAGTTGATGCCGTGGATGCTGGCACCAGGGTTCTGATTCTCGAGTATGCGCTCGGCACCGTTACCGAAGGGTATGATGGAGAGTCCGTCGGCACCTACTGGCACGCTCTCGGCGAGGGTGTTCATATCAGCATAAGAGATGCCCTCAGGGGCTACGGTGCGCTTGGTCCACGCATTGAGGATGCCTGTGCCGTTGATGCAGAGGAGTACGCCCAGACGGGTGTCGGTGGCGGTATGGTTGACGTGGGCGAAGGTGTTGACACGACTCTTGGGGTCGTAGTTGATATCGCCGAGCACGCCATATACCACGCCTGAGGTGCCACCAGTGGCTGCTATCTCGCCTGGCTGTAGCACGTTGAGCGAGAGGGCATTGTTAGGCTGGTCGCCAGCACGATAGCTGATGGGTGTGCCTTCGAGCAGTCCCGTCTCGGCTGCTGCCTGAGCTGACACCTTAGACTGAACGCCAAAGGTGGGCACGATGGGGGCTATGACATCAGTGGGAATGCCGTAATAGTCGAACAGGAAATCAGCAGGTTTGCCCTCGCTGAAGTCCCACATGATGCCCTCGGAGAGTCCGCTGACGGTGGTGTTTATCTCGCCTGAGAGTTTCATGGCGATATAGTCGCCTGGCAGCATCACCTTATATATATTAGCGAAGATTGCGGGTTCGTTCTCTTTTACCCATGCCAGTTTGGAGGCTGTGAAATTGCCTGGCGAATTGAGCAGATGGGAGAGGCATGTGCCTGCACCGAGGGCTGTGAAAGCATTCTCGCCATAGGGCACGGCACGCGAGTCGCACCAGATGATGGAGTCGCGAAGCACGTTCTGGTTCTTATCTACGCACACCAGTCCGTGCATCTGGTAAGAGATGCCTATAGCCTTGATGTCGGCACCAGTGGCAGAGGTCTGCTGCATGATGTCGCTGAGGGCGAGTTTGGCGTTGGTCCACCACATATCGGGCGACTGCTCAGCCCATCCTGCCTTGAGGGCCTTGATGGGTGCCTCGGTCTTGGGATAGAAGGTGGTGGCGGCGAGCTGTCCTGACTCGATGTCAACCAAGGAAGCCTTGACGCTTGACGAACCGATGTCTAATCCTAAAAGATATTGTTTAGCCATGTGTGAATAGGGTTTTAGTTTTACAGGTTCAAAGTTAGTGTTTTTTCTTGAAATAAGGTCGTTTTGTACGGGTAAAATTGGTTCATAAAACATTTTTCACCCATAAAATGAATTATTCTCCACCTCGCGAGCCACTTTTGGGGGCAGGAAAGGGGTGTAATCTTCACCTTTTTTTATCATCTGGCGTATCTGGGTGGAGGAGATATTGACCAGCGGCACATTGACGATGTGTATGTTGGGCATGGTGGTTGCCCAATGGGGCAGGGGACAGTCCTCGCGCGGATAGACGGCAATGTCATAATTGCGTAGCAGGTCCTGATAGTGCGCCCACTTATGGAAATTGGTGAGGTTGTCGCCACCAATAATAAGAACAAACTCATGCTGGGGGTATGCCTCATGCAGATGCTGCAGGGTGTTCCAGGTGTAGGACGGACGGGGCAGGTGAAACTCGAAATCGGAGGCACGGAGGTGGGAATAGTCTTCGAGAGCCATAGTGACGAGATGCAGTCGGATGTCCTCGTCGAGCAAGTCGGAGTTATGGCGCTTGAGTGGATTCTGCGGTGAGACGAGATACCACACCTCATTTAAGGACATAGCACCCAGCATGGTGGTGCCGAGTGCTATGTGTCCGTTATGTATGGGGTTGAAAGACCCTCCGAAAAGTCCGATTCTCATCAATTAAAGGTTTGGATTAACCTCGTTCCAGTTCTCTACAGCTGGTATTACGCCCATCTCAACGAGCTCGTCGCGCATAGCGGTGAGGTGGATGTAGCTTGAGTGCAGACGAGCCATCTCGTCCTTAGTGCCCTCAGGAATCTTGTAGGTTACGCCATCGGTGGTGAATGTGGTGTCCATACCCATCACGATGTGGTTGAAACGCTTATCGTTGCAGTAAACGCCTGCTGGCCAAGGGAAAGGACGACCGCCCATAACAGCTTCGATCATCTGAACAGAGAGGATAGAAGGGCTCTGGAATGAAGAACGTCCGCGGAGCTTGATGATGCGTGAACCACCCTTGGTTACGTCCTGCTGCATCTGCTCCCATTCCTCCTCAGGGAACTCGTCGGTGCCAACGATGTCCATCAGCTTGCGGCCTGCAACAATAGCGTTGCTGCCGAATACTGCCATCTGCTCGCCATGACCACCATAGGTAGCACAGTTAGAAATCTCGGTCTGCATAACATTGAACTTATGAGTGAGAGCAGTGCGCAG
>JAEEGH010027798.1_pt1 | contig 11176 bp, 15 predicted proteins | sample 9134181 | NCBI WGS metagenome assembly JAEEGH01 (sample SAMN16246544, study PRJNA631951) | gut metagenome | biome: gut microbiome; feature: rumen; material: DP-attached | host: Bos | place: Iran: Karaj | collected 2018-10
TAGGTTTATCGGATGAAGATAACAGCTATCCGTTTGCCGGCTACAAAAGGATTCTTGGCAGTATTTTTGAATCGATAATGAAGAAAAATAATGCTGAAGTACTTGATTTGGGTTTTGGTACAGCTACGTTGACAACAAAACTCTATGAAAACGGATGCATTATATATGGACAGGATTTTTCATCGAGAATGATTGAACTGGCCTCTGAAAAGATGCCGGATGCACATCTGTATCAGGGTGATTTCTCACACGGATTAGTGGAACAACTGAAACAAAGATCATATGATTATATTGTTGCCACCTATTCTATGCATCACTTATCAGATGATCAAAAGGTGGTATTCCTAAAGGAATTGCTTGCTCATCTGAAAGATGACGGTAAGATCCTGATCGGGGATGTCGTTTTTGAAACCCGTGATGAATTGGAAGAATGTAAGCAGAAAAGCGGGGATGAATGGGACTATGAGGAAATCTATTGTGTCGTTGATGAATTACGGGCAGTCTTTCCTAATTTGAAGTTTGAGAAAGTAACATTTTGTTCAGGAATCCTAATGTTATACAGATAAATATATTCAATAAAGCAGGATTGTGGGCGGTAGTGACCTTTTCCTCCTTTTATCCGTCTATATCTATAGGTGGATGCAAAGGAGGATGATTATGAAAAGTAAACTGATTGCTTTAATTTTGAGTATGGCAATGATCGGTTGCACAGGCTGCGGAGTTTCGAATGTTGATGTTGACGGATTGAATCACGAATTGGCCTCAGTGGAAGAATGGGATTTGGATTCCGAAGATATTCCTGAATGTAGCGATAATACCATGTTCACTCTCAGGGTATATGAACCCTGGATTTACGAATCCCTGCATTATACCCTTCAAAACGACGGAACTCTTATTGTACTTTACTATTCCACCGAACTTGGACGTGAGACGCTGTCCGAGGAGAAAATGGAAGAAATCAGGAAAGTATTTTCTCCTGAGAAAGTCTATTCCATGGATATCGGAAGAGAAGATGACCGAACTGATGGAACCAGTAGATATATTATCCTGTACGATTCAGATGAGAATGAAATAACCATTGGCGGATATGAACTTGAGGGCGGAGACCATTTTAACAGGTACTTCGATAAACTGTATGAACTGATTCAGGATGACTATACGAAACAGTGGTCAGATAAGATTGATGAATGTATACGCGATGGTGTAACCTTCGGAGAAAGGTATCTGACTGAAGAAGGATGACGGATCAAAGTGAGGGACAGTATGTATATAAATTGGGAAATAAATGATGAAGCGGAGGATATTTCATTAGAGGAATTTGAAAATGATTATGAATCATTTTTTGGTTTTATGATGTTAAATTTGGGAGATTATCAATTAGGCTATTTGGACAAAAATAGTCCTATTGATGCGGGCGATGAGGATATTTCATATTATATTGATGGGTTAATTGAATGCGGAATCACTTTACTATTAGGTCAAGATTTTAAAATACAGTTGCTACGAAGTAATCTATTAGAAATATATGTACATCGTTATAAAGATGTGAATATCAAGGTGGTTAATATAGAAACTCAAGATGTGCAATGCTCTTTTGATATAACTTTTGAAGAATTGCTCGAAGAAATTGAAGATAATTATAAAAAATATATAGCGACTATACGAGTAATTAACAAAGAGTTACTTATGTCGAAGACAGTAAGAAAGTCAGTTAAGTATTATGAGATTCTAATGAAAATGTTAGAAGATTAAAAGTTATCATGGAAAGAATATTGAAGGTGTAACATGTGTTCTAAGTTTACAAATAGTTTTTCTGATAGTTTTTGTGCGATACATGATAAATTTTCATCATGGACTTGGCAAGAGTTGTTATTTGGCATAAAGCACAACATTATTTTGATTGAGAATATAATTGCTTATATCAATGAAACAATTTCTGAAGATAATAAAGATTTTGAAACTATATTGCAAATACTGATTGTGGATGCTGAGGAAGTAGAATCGATTGTTGAAAAATTAGCATTAAATGAAGATAAGCAGAATGAAGAAGATATAGTTTCTAAAATGATTTTCTTGATTATTTATTATTTTTATACAACCGATCGAAACAAAATATTTGATATGATCGATGATGTTTATTGTGTTTTTGATTATCCGCCTGAAATAAGCCATTTGGTACCCTATATGCCCAAGGAAGATGGTAAAAGTCTGGGAGAGAATCTAAAGGAATATATTAAAGATGGTGAAAACAAGTGGATCGTTGATGGGAAAATCTAGTGTGATTTGATGATAAATATATATCTGAGTGATAGAAATGGTTTTGAATTATTGTATGAAATAAGGTTTTGGCACTATGAAATGGATTTTTTTGATTGGAAATGATGATCTTAGTATTAATAATTTGAAAAAGTTGAATTATCCCGGGTGTATATCTACTTATGATGTAGAGACCATGCAAGGAAGATTCTGTGTGGACTATGGCGATGAGCATGTTTTCTTCGATCCAATTGAAAATAGAAATGATTTCGAAGAATTAATAAATCAAGTGCCATATATTAACCCTGCAATAGTTATGATGACTTATACTTCTTCAGATAATGTCAGAAGTATTTTACAACAGGAGGATTTTCCTAAAGATGTTTTTATAGATAATGATTTAGGACTCTTGGTGCCATTAAAGGAATATATTTCTATGGGAATGCCAATGGATTAATTAATTTAGGCCGGAGGCGTAATTAAACGAATTTGTCATCTAAGGCAAATTGACTGTATTATTTAGGATTTTTGTTATGGAAGTTAAAGCAATTAATTATTTGCATAAAGAACTTGTCGACGATGAAGACTTTGTTGTTTCTGGTGAAATATATATTGGACCGGAAAACGAAACTTATGTTTATGAGGTTTTTGAGTTTAATGTTATTAGCATAAAAAGACTATACAGCAACTTTGAAGAGAATGCTGTAATGCTGAATCGAGGCTGGATGATTTCAAAGATTTTTGATGAAAGCCTAATTGAAGCGAAAATTAAATCTATAGTTTCTGGTAGTAAGCATATAGACGATGAAGATAACTATATTGAATTAAGCTCATATTTTCGAAGAATGAATTTATAAATTTGACAAAACATACTATATGCTGTGCTAACAATAGAAGGAACGTTTGCATACGATAGGAGAACAATACATATGGAACAAATGACCCAAAGAAAAATAGAGAAAGAATTACAAAAAGCGTTGGCGATTGCATATGTGACTCCTTTTTGCATGGAACATAACTTATCACTTGATAAGTTGAAGTCACAAAGATTTACTTTATCTTGTAATGAATGTGCATTTGCACAACCAAGTGACGTAAAACCTAATGGCTTGGCAAATGATGGAGAGACAATGCCCAAAGTAACACTTATAGTCAGACATGAAAATGGGCAATTGTTAATTGAAGAAACAGAATATACTAAAGAATATTTGTTTAATGAGATTCACTAATCAACCTGCGTTACCTTCATGATGTAGGGCTGGATTGTAACATTAAGGATAATTATGGTAATACATGCTTAGATTATGCAAAAAGATTTTCATGGAGATCGGATATTGTTGAATTAATGGAGAAGAAATGAAAACGATTGATGCGTTACTTGATTATTGGAAGTATAGGGATAAATCCATTCTGATCACAACAGATTTAGATATTAGTATCGATGATTTAAATGTGGTTGTAATAAAAATACTGTCATGGTTGAAACTACAGTATCAAAGGAGTAGTTGGATTGCTGAAGGAAGAAAAACTGCTTTAAAACCTTTAATGGTTAATACTGATTATTCATGGGGAACCGTGTTGCAGAAGCTGGTTGAAAATGAGAGCCTGTTTAGCGACATTTTTTTATTAAATGATGGCAAATTTGATTTTTCAGACACGTTATCTGAGGATGATAAGCAAGCTGCCATTGAGAAAGTTAATCAGTGCTATAATCCTCAAATACATATTTGACAGTTGATTATGTGCGATTCGATGGTAAGAATGAGATTTCATTTTGAAATGGTGGCATAAATAATTATACGAAAGCATGAATCGGGACACGCCATAGATAAGTTACTGTGATGTGGCCTGCTGACACATAGTAAACGAATATATATACCGGTAGATGGAAGTGATATGTAAAAAAAATAAAGGAGAGTTTATATGTCAGTTGGATTTGCTGTCAAATTTTGCTGGTATCAGATAGGAAGCGGAGATTTTCTTCATTCCTTTTTTTCGACTATTGCATATAATTTGGAGGATGGTAAGTGGGGAAGCAAGTTTCCGGTTTTTATGAATGAATTATATGGAGGCGTACTGAAAAATGATCATATATTGATTGCAAAGAAAGAACTTCAAATGATATCTGGTGAACTGAAAAAGTGTTCAGTGGATAAGGCGATTTGGGATATTGATGATTTATCGAAACCTATGCCTTGGGGAAATAATATTAGCTCTGAAATAACTGACCTATCGAATTATTTTGTTAATAGTGATGGGGCGGATTTAATTACTTTAATTTTTCATTGTTTCGATCGCGCTGTAGAGCTAAACAGCGATGTTGTAATTAAGTCACTATAATTGCTTTCTTATATTTTTACCCTTAATTAGCTCTTTGAGGATAAGTTACAAAGTGAAAGGCGTCCATTGTTATGAAGGGTCGTACTTATGATAGGAAAGATGTGGATTACGAAATAAAAAAATTTCTGCATAAAAAAGATAATTGTATCCCGGCAATTAATTGGGAGTTGATTGAAAAAGAAAAAAACATTATTTTTCCGGATGATTATAAGTGGTTTTTGGAGTATTACGGTGAAGGCTCAATCAATGATTTTTTATGGTTTTTTTCACCTGTTAGTAATAACCCGAATTTAAATTCGTTTGATCAGTTTACGAATATGAAAAAATCATATGAGTATTTGATAAATGGCAAATTCATAGATTATGAATATGTTTTTTATGATAATGGTATCGGACTTTATCCGTGGGGAATCACTGATAATGGTGATGAATTATATTGGAATTTTTTGAATGACAGAATTGAAATAGTAATAATTGGAGCTGGATATGCTGATGTTTTATCATATCAAATGAATATGACTGATTTTTTGAGTGGATTATTGACGAGAAAAATAGAATGTAATTTATTCCCGGATGATTTTGTCTTGGAAAATAATTATTATACTGCAGTCGAGTAAAGGTTATGTATAATTTGCAAATAACTATCTAGATGAACGTATTAAGGCAGGGCTGCACCTGTTTAGCCGATTGAATCTGACAAAGGGTGCAGCTCTTGTTGTTATCATAAAGAAATATATGTTATTCGAAAATACAATAAATCACATATTTCATTGTAAAACCCCATAAAAACAGTAATAGGATAAAAAAGTGAAACAACCTGGTAAAAATGAAATAACAAATAGGGTAAATGATGCAATTTTAGGAAAAATCTGTCGTGAGGATGTTGGAAAATGGGCGATGGAGTATATACGGAACGATTCTGAAATAGAAATTATGGATATTGATGCATGGCACTATTTGGTGGCAATCTCAAATATTGATGAGATGATTTCTCCGGATGATTATTTATTTTCAGATGATGATATCATGGTCATTATTAAAAAATTTCAGTAAACCATCTATATAAAATTGGATTAGCGGAGACCATTTTGACAGGTATTTCGATAAATTATATGAACTTGTTCAGGATGACTATACCAAACAGTGGTCAGATAAGATTAATGAATGTATACGTGACGGCGTAACCTAAAAGGACAGATATCTGACCGAAGAGGGATGATCTCGATGGGGCTATAAAAACAGAGTTTTTCAAGGAGGATAACGGTGAAAAAAATAACTAAAATGGATAAAACAATTTTCCATGATTATCTTATTATGACGATAAAAGAAATAGTTGGAGATGATTTTGATGAAAATAGCATTAGATTTACAATTGTTGCCACTTATGAAAAAGATAAACCATATAACGGCCTGGATGATATGATGCGTCTGCTCTATTTAAGTGAAAAAAATGTTGGTGGCAGGCTTTGGAATGTTCAGGATACTATTGATTTGGTAGCGTGCAACCACCCCTTCGTTCCTACTAAAATCAACATTTCTTTAGATAGAAGGGAAAATGGATTAATAATCTTTAATTTTGTAACCACTTCCAGATTTAGAGAGCCTTCATTGCTTGGTAATGTTGATACTGGCCATCCGCCATTTCGAGCTATTTATTGATAGTGTGGTTTTATGATTTTATTCAGTTTGAATCTCCTATTACAGAGGAGAGGTGTATTATTGTTTGATTTTGCAAATAAACATGTATAAATGATTTCTTGCTGGTTTAAGAGATCTTGTGAGTGATATATTGAATTTTTAATCAAATTTATGATTGAACCTAGAAACTGAAATATATGGAACATATGACTCATAGAAAAATGGAGATAGAACTACAAAAAGCGTTGGCGAATGCATATGTGACTCCTTTTTGTTTAGAACATAATTTATCACTTGCAGGGTTGAGCAAGAAATTCTGTGAAGTGACTTGATAGAAGAAAGTTACTCCCTGACTCGCCTCGAAAACACGTTCCTTTCAGTGGGGATGGTTCTTACCCAGCCGGTAAGAACCGTCCCCTTTGGCTCTTTTAGGACGGGCTTTCTTATGATATAATCAAGTTTCGTAGTACGTAGTTTATTTTTCACAGAAAGGACGCCTTTTTAAGGCGAGTATGAAAGAATGAGCGAGATTCAGCTTAAGTACGGATGTAACCCCAATCAGAAGCCCTCAAGGATCTTTATGGAGGATGGAAGCGACCTCCCTGTTACCGTTCTTAACGGTAAGCCCGGATACATCAACTTCCTGGATGCTTTTAACGGATGGCAGCTTGTTAAGGAGTTAAAGCAGGCTACCGGCCTTCCCGCAGCAACCTCCTTTAAGCATGTATCACCTGCAGGTGCGGCTATTGGTCGTCCTCTTTCCGATACTCTTAAGAAGATTTACTGGGTAGATGAGAAGGCTGAGCTCAGCCCCCTTGCATGTGCATATGCGAGAGCGAGAGGTGCGGACAGAATGAGCTCCTTCGGAGACTTCATCGCTCTTTCCGATATATGTGACGTAAGCACCGCAATGCTCATTAAGCCCGAGGTGTCTGACGGAGTAATTGCTCCCGGATATGAGCCTGAAGCTCTTGAGATCTTAAAGGGTAAGAAGAGCGGCAATTATAACATCATTCAGATCGATGAGAACTATAAGCCTGCCGAGCTCGAAAGAAAACAGGTGTATGGAATTACCTTCGAACAGGGCAGAAACGAACTCAATGCAGATGAGGTTCTTCCCGGAAACATCGTTACCAAGAATAAGGACATCCCTGCGGATGTTCTTGCAGACATGAAGGTTTCTCTCATCGTTCTTAAGTATACTCAGTCAAATTCCGTATGTTATGTAAAGGACGGACAGGCTATCGGTATCGGCGCAGGACAGCAGTCCAGAATCCACTGCACCAGACTTGCGGGAAGCAAGGCAGACAACTGGTTCCTTCGCCAGAGCCCTCAGGTTCTCGGACTTAAGTTCCTTGACACTATTAAGAGAGCTGACAGAGACAATGCCATCGACCTTTACATCGGAGATGAGTACGAAGACGTTCTTGCGGAAGGAACCTGGCAGACCATCTTCGCTGAGAAGCCTCCCGTATTTACCAGAGAGGAAAAGAAAGCATGGCTTGCTAAAAATACAGATGTTATTTGCGGCTCCGATGCATTCTTCCCCTTCGCTGACAATGTAGAGAGAGCACGCAAGAGCGGAGTTAAGTACATCGCTCAGCCCGGCGGATCCAAGAGAGATGATATAGTCATCGAGGCCTGTGACAAGTACGATATGGTAATGTGCTTCACCGGAATCAGACTTTTCCATCATTAAATAACACTCAACATCAAACTTGAAACGCCTTAATCCGGGCGTTTCAAGTATAATATCAGGAGTTATGAAATGGCAGATACTGACATTAGAACCGAAAATCCGGAAGGTGAAGAGAAGCGTTCGAGACACTTCATCGAGCAGGAGATAGATAATGATCTTGCTACGGGAAGATTTGATCATGTAATGACAAGATTTCCTCCCGAGCCCAACGGCTATCTTCACATCGGACATGCCAAGAGTATAATCCTTAATTCAGGCATGGCCAGGGAGTACGGCGGAAAATTCAATCTAAGATTTGATGATACCAACCCCACCAAGGAAAAGACCGAGTTTGTCGAGTCCATTAAGGCGGATGTTGCATGGCTTGGTGCCGATTGGGAGGACAGGCTTTTCTTCGCATCGGATTATTTTGACAAGATGTACGAAGGAGCTGTTAAGCTTATCAAAAAGGGTAAGGCATATATCTCCGATCTGACCGCTGATGAGGTAAGAGAGTACAGAGGTACTTTCGATACTCCCGGCAAGGACGATCCCGGAAGAAACAGATCCGTAGAGGAGAACCTTAAGCTCTTCGAAGAGATGAAGGAAGGCAAATTTGCCGACGGAGAGAAGACTTTAAGAGCAAAGATCGATATGGCTTCTCCCAATATCAATATGAGAGACCCGGTAATCTATCGCGTAGCCCACATGGCTCACCACAGAACCGGTGATAAGTGGTGCATTTATCCCATGTATGATTTCGCTCATCCCATCGAGGACGCGGAAGAGGGAATCACTCACTCACTTTGCACGCTTGAATTCGAAGATCACAGACCTCTTTATGACTGGGTTGTAAAGGAACTTGAGTATCCCAATCCTCCCAGACAGATCGAGTTTGCCAAGATGTATCTTACCAATGTTGTTACCGGTAAGAGATATATTAAGAAGCTTGTTGAAAACGGAACCGTGGACGGCTGGGATGATCCCAGGCTTGTATCCATCGCGGCTCTCAGGAGAAGAGGATTTACTCCCTCATCCATCAGAAAGTTCGTAGAGCTCTGCGGTATTTCCAAATCTCAGGCTTCTGCGGATTATGCAGCACTTGAGTATTGCATCAGGGAAGATCTGAAGGCGGACGCTCCCAGATATATGGCTATCCTTGATCCCATCAAGCTGGTCATAGATAATTACCCCGAAGGTCAGGTTGAGGAAGTTACCGCATCCAATAATCCCGAGAACGAATCTCTCGGAACCAGAACGGTTCCTTTTGAAAGAGAGCTTTATATCGAGAGAGATGACTTTATGGAAGAGCCTCCCAAGAAGTATTTCAGACTTTTCCCCGGAAATGAAGTCAGACTCATGAATGCGTATTACGTAACAGCTGTTTCTTGTGAAAAAGATGAAGCGGGCAATGTTACCGTGGTACACTGTACCTACGATCCCGAGACCAAGGGCGGAAATTCTCCCGACGGTCGTAAGGTAAAGGGCACCATTCACTGGGTACCTTCATCAAGTGCGATCAATGCCGACGTAAGACTGTATGAGAACCTTGTAGACGAAGAGAAGGGCGTATATGATGAGGAGGGTAACATCAACCTCAATCCCAATTCGCTCAAGGTTTGCAAGGATTGTAAGCTTGAACCTGCATTTAAGGGGGCTAAGGCATTTGACAGATTCCAGTTTGTAAGAAACGGATTTTTCACGGTCGATTGCAAGGATTCCACCGAGGATCATCTTGTATTTAACCGTATCGTAGGACTTAAGAGCTCATTTACTCTTCCCGCAAAATAGGGATAGATCATTGGAGGAAAGAAATGGCAGGTCTTTTATCGGGGCTTGAGAGCCTTGGCTTAGGCAATCTTGAAAATATGGACATATTCGGTAAGGAAAAGAAGGAAGCACCTGCCAAGCAGGAAAAGAAAGCTCCCGAAGTTCCCGAGGTCAAAGAAACCGATCTGATCTATGATAAGGCATTCAAATGTCCGGTCTGTGATCATGACTTTACGGCCAAGATCATGAAAACCGGTAAGGCTAAGATCAAGAAACCGGATTTTGATCTGCGTCTTGTCTATGAGGGCGGTTTTGTAGCAGAGAAATATGATGTAGTCCTGTGCCCCACCTGCGGATATGCGACTCTTGTAAGGTATCATGGAGCCGTACTTCCCACTCAGGCCAGACTTATCAAGGAAAAGATTACCTCCAACATAGTTCTTACCAAGTACAATGAGGAAACATACAGCTTCGACCAGGCTTTGGAAAGATATAAGATCGCACTTGCATGTGCGGTCGTAAAGCGTGCCAAGGCAAGCGAAAAAGCCTTCATATGTCTTAAGACCGCATGGCTCCTTAGGAGTTACAGAGAGTTTCTGGAGGCCGAGGAAGGTGATTTCACCGAGCTTATCAAGAATCTTACGGAGCAGGAAGCGGAATATCATTCCAATGCATATAACGGCTTCATAGAGGCGAGAAGCTCCGAGGACGTACCAATTGCCGGCATGGATTCGGTAACGCTGGATTATCTTCTGGCAAACCTGGCATTCCACCTTAAGGATTATCCTACCTGCAGCAGAATGGTAGCCGGAATCCTTTCTTCACCTTCTGCAAAGCCCAGAATGAAGGACAAGGTCAGGGAACTGAAGGAAGAACTCGCCAAGATTAAACAATGATCGTTAACAGATAGAAAAAACCTCATCTCCACGCGGAGATGAGGTTTTTTTGCTACCAAAATCGGAGTTGTAGTTGTTTGATTATTTCTTTACCTCTTCGGATGTTCCTTCGGCAGCATCGGAATCATCGAAGAATTCTTCTACGGTCTTATCGGCATCTTCAGCAGCCTTGGTTACGTCCTTGGCTGTTTCCGAAAGGGGAGTGAAATCATCCTCTTCGTCTTCATCATCCTCGAGGTCCTCGAACAGGTCATCAAGATCATCTGAAGCCTGGAATCTGTCCTTTACCTTGGTATATGCTTCCTTAGCGCTCTTGGATACCTTACCTGCCGTTTCCTTGGCTGATTCGGTGAACTTCTTGGCTACTTCGGAGATATCGTCAAGGGATGTATAAGTGCGTCTGGGTGCCTCAGCGGGTTCGTCATCTGCATTTAATACAACGGGTTCCTCGTTCTTCTTCTGATAATAATAATATGCTGCGGCTGCAGCGGCTGTTCCGAGAACAACGGTTCCAAAGAGGAATTTACCAAATTTTTTACTCATGTCCTGCTCCTTTCGGGACGGGAATCGCTTTGGATGCGTAGGACCATTTTAATGC
>JAEEGH010027801.1_pt1 | contig 11174 bp, 10 predicted proteins | sample 9134181 | NCBI WGS metagenome assembly JAEEGH01 (sample SAMN16246544, study PRJNA631951) | gut metagenome | biome: gut microbiome; feature: rumen; material: DP-attached | host: Bos | place: Iran: Karaj | collected 2018-10
CCAATGAAGTGTGTTTTTTACCGCAATTGTGTTTAATCACAAGTTCTTGTAACTCTGATACATTAAAATCTTCTGTTTTCTCCATTTTAAACGTTGTTTTTTATTCAACGTTTTTCAGGGCAAGACACTCTAACCCTTAATCCATAACCCCTTAACCCTCATTCTAGTATCCGTAAAAGGGCATTCCAGTATCTCCTATGGGGGTATAACAGCCTTTAGCATCAGACATAACAGATACTAGAATACCCCCATAACAGATACTGGGAACAGGCATGGGAGGCATTACTATAAGCCTCATCCAGAATTTCCTCTGTTGTCTTAGCTTAGGCTTTACATACAAAATAATCTCAAATCTTATTAAAATGATCACCTAATTGATTCCAGTAGATTCTTGTGAAAGAATGACCGTTGACTTTCTGGATTCTACTAATCTTAAAAGTCCGGTCTGCCCTGATATCCTTTCGATAACCTATGATATAGCCACCACCATAGTATTGGGAATATTCGATGTTCTCAATCTCACAAGTGAACACCCTGCCATTCCGAGTACAATATTCTATCTGTAGCGGAATGCCCAACAAAACGACTCTATTCAGAATTTCCTCTATTGTCATAGCTTAGGCATTAGGAAAAGGAGTTTCAGGTGGCGGGAAAGGCATATTATTCATAGACGAGCCGATGATCTCTCCACCATCTGTTGGCGGACGATTACCAATCCTATTATCCTCTTCATTCTCAAAGCGAGTATATTCCCCTTTGAAGTCCATCATGACAATACCTACGGCACCCTTACGATGCTTCGAAATGATAACCTCAGCCTTTCCACGATAGTCTATCGAACCATCCTCACTCTGATAGAGACCATAGTATTCTGGACGATGCAGGAAGATCACCATATCCGCATCCTGTTCGATGGCTCCAGACTCTCGAAGGTCAGAGAGCCGGGGACGTTTCCCTTCTGGTCCTTCACGAGTATCCACCCCACGATTCAACTGGCTCAAGGCAATCACGGGGATATTAAACTCCTTCGCCATCCCTTTCAAGGCGCGTGATATCAGCGATATCTCCTCCTGACGGTTATTATACCTCATACCACTGGCAGTCATCAATTGCAGGTAGTCCACCATCACCAACTCAATGTGATGCTCCTTAATCAGTCGACGTATCTTCGTCCTTAGCTCCATCACAGAAATACCTTCCGTGTCATCTACATATAATGGGGCTTCCAACAGACTATTCAGATGCTTGTCGAGTCTCTCCCAGTCATCACGTTTTAACTGTCCGCTCATCAGTTTATGTCCTTCTATCTGACAATTATTCGCCATCAGTCGGTTAGCCAGTTGCACACTCGTCATCTCCAGGGAGAAGAACGCCATCGGTATCTTCTGGTCAACCGCTATGTTCTTCGCCAGCGAGAGGGCGAAAGCCGTCTTACCCATAGCAGGTCGTCCGGCAATGATCACCAGATCAGATTTCTGCCATCCACACGTCATATCATCGAGTTTATAGAAACCTGTCGAGATACCCGTTAGTCCTCCTTTATTCGCATAAGCGGCCTCCACGATCTTTACAGCCTGGTTGACTATCGGACCCAACACAGAATAGTCCTTCTTCACACTCTTCTGAGAAATCTCAAGAAGCAGACTGTCCGCTTCCTGAATCACATCTTTGATATCGTAGGTCTCATCGAACGTTTTCTTTCCAATGACGCTGACATAGTGAGCCATCTGACGAGACAGATATTTCTCTGCCACCACTCTGGCATGATACTCGATATTGGCAGACGTGACCACCATCGAACTCAATTCTGCGATATAGCCAGGACCACCTATCTCAAGGAGTCGTCCAGTCTTCTCCAGTTTGTCCACTACTGTCAGCACATCCACGGGACTCTCTTCCATGCTGAGTTGCTGGATAGCCTCATACACCATCTGGTTCCTTGGCTCATAGAAACTCTCTGGACGCAACAAGTCACACACCTCCAGATAGGCATCTTTGTCTATCATCAACGCCCCCAGCACAGCCTTCTCCATATCAGGAGCCTGCGGCATCACATGAGCTAAGCTAAAGTCCAAGGGAGATGCAGCCCTATTTGTTTTCTTGACGCTCATCTGTCACTTTCTTCTTTTGTGATTCAACCCATTGTTGGTCTTTCTGTCCTGATTGCTTGAAAGCCTCAGCAATCAATTCTTGATCTACACCAACCATATATCGCTCTTGCAATTCTTTTCTACAAAGAGCCACATTTCCTCCATGCTTATCCTGGAATTCTGTTATCAAGGCCGCTGTCTCCAACTTTTTGATTCGTTCCTCCCTCTTACCAATCTGATCTTTAAACATGATATTAAAGATTGACTCCTTAAGGGATTTGGAATTTAGCCATTTATTGCGATAAAGGGCAACCAATTGTTCACGAGGAAGTCCTGCCAGCATATCTACGCACTTCCTTAACTCTTCATCATCCCACTTCGTGAAATGATACTTCTTCACTTGCGTTAAAATGTATTCGTAATCTGTCATAACCACAAAATTAAGTTTGATTGCAAAGATAGGATTTTACCTATTTGCAACCAAGCAATTTCGCCCCGCAAGGCTTGTGAAAATGTGATTTTGTTGTGACTAGAAGAACATAGTGGGAAGAGAGTTCTTTCGCTTCTGTGCCAGTTCGCTCTTCATGCGGTTAATCGCTGTCTTTAAGAAGAATGCAATCAGGAACTCATCGGAGCCCTCTGTCCGGATCTGTTTAAGAGCCGAGATATATTCAGAACGGTCCTCTAACTGAATGATTAATAATGGATGCCCAGCACGTAACAAAATGAAGTTTGAAAGCAACCGTCCTGTCCTGCCGTTGCCATCACGGAAAGGATGCAGGTATTCATAATAGCCGTGCCATTTCGCTGCGACGATCAAAGGATGCTGACCGTCGTTGATGGCTCTTTCCGTAGACTCCATCAGATTCGGCACACGGGCAATCAGTTCCTCATGATTACCAAAAACAGTATCGCCAGCAGCCATGTCCTCTGTGGTATATTCGCCGGCAACCGCTTCTGGTGTACGATAGGCAAGCGTGTGCTCTGTTACCAATCGGTTGATCTCTTTCAATAAAGCCTCATCAAACGGACTGTCCAGATGGCTTACCATATAATCAAATGCACGGAAGTGATCAGCCATTTCCGTACACTCCAACAGCGAACGTCCCACAGGAATCATTGCCATTCCCTGTTCACGAAGAATACGCGTATCATCCACTGTGAAAGAATTACCTTCAATGGCACAAGAATGTGCAGAAAACAGAATCTCGTTATATTCCATCCACTGCTCATGTCCCATCCTGTCGGCTATCTTCTCCTGATATTCCTGTCGGATGCTCTCGTATTCGCTGATCTCTTTCTCAAACATCGCTGCGAAAGTACTAACTTATTTTGTAATTACCAAACAAAATAGGAAAAAAGTAACATGAAGTCAAAGAACTCATTTTCCTTTGAGTCAACCTTCAATCTCTTGCCTGGTCCATGCGTAGGAAGGCTGTAGTTTGTCGGTAGGAAACCCATAGTTTGTCGGTAGGAAACTCCTGCTTAGTCGGTACCTAACTGTCGCTCGGTAGTATCTCTCTCGACGATGGCAAAGATATATCTTTCCGAGAAATCAACTATGAACATCCTGGTTCATCCTGTCACATCCTTACTCTTCCATCTTCCATCATCCATCTTCCATTATCCATCATCCATTTTCCATGAGCTCCTCGGTGAAGGTCCCTCCCCAAGCCCCCATAGTAGGTTCTCTTTTATAGAGAACTACGTATGGGGCTTGGAGCCTTCACCTCGGAGGCTGCGGCATCGTATATGCTAAGTAATTTGTGGAAATGTGGCAAACAATTCCAAAGCCTGAGCAGTCTCTTCTATCGTTCTTTGATAATGTTTTCATTGATACTGGCATGTATCTGCTGCAAGAAAAACCAGACATCAAAGACATCACGAGGCGAAAGTCTTCCCACTATGTTCTTCTAGTCACAACAAAATCACATTTCCGCAAGGCTTGTGAGAATTTGGAAATGTGAGAAATCTTTGGTATCTTTGCATTCAAAACAGATAGATATGGGAAGAGAAGAAGATAATAGGGCTTTGTTGGAGTTTTATGCCCCCATCGAGGACCAGATGCAGAACATCATCAAGGTTATTGGTGTGGGAGGTGGAGGCTGTAATGCTGTCCGCAATATGTATAATGAGGGGATCCAAGGAGTTTCTTTCGCTGTATGCAACACGGATAGTGCCTCGTTGAAGAACTCACCGATACCTGTTAAGATCCAGCTGGGCGAAGGCTTGGGAGCTGGTGCTCGTCCGGAAGTAGGTAGGGCAGAGGCAGAAAGCAGCATTGATATGATAGAGCATCTGTTGGAAGACCAGACGAAGATGGTCTTTGTGACAGCCACAATGGGAGGTGGTACTGGTACGGGTGCAGCTCCAGTGATAGCCCGTGTCGCCAAGGAGAAGGGTTTGCTGACGATAGGTGTGGTGACCATTCCTTTCTATTTTGAGCATCGCCGGAAGATTATCAAGGCGCTGAAAGGTGTCGATGAGTTAAGAAAGAATGTGGACGCCTTGTTGATTGTCAACAACGAACGGCTTTGTGACATCTACTCTGATACGAATATTTCCTTAAAGAACGCCCTCGCAGAAGCGGATAATGTATTAAAGAATGCTGTCAAGGGTATTTCTGAACTGATCACAATCAGCTCAGAAGGGAATATCAACCTTGACTTCCGCGATGTGGAGACGACGATGCGAAATGGGGGTGGCGCCATTATGGCGATAGGTAGGTCGAGAGGTGACCATCGTGTAGAACGTGCCATTATTGATGCGCTGGATTCTCCGCTGTTGCATGGGAATGATATCAGCAGGGCAAAGCGTATCTTATTCAACATATACGCCAGTGAGGAAAATCCTATATTGATTCCTGAGATGCAGGAGATTGATGATTTCTTCGATCAGTTGAATCCTGATGTGGAGGTGATATGGGGTACGTCGACTGATGACTCCTTAGGGGAGGACGCGAAGGTGATTATCCTTGCCACAGATATGAATGACGAGGTCGAAGAGAAACCCAAACCTTGCGTGACCACGGATGATGAGTATTATGAGGAACTGATCAAGGAGTTGTATAAGCCGTTGAGAACAGAGCAACCTGCAGAGGCACCCAGAGAGGAGCCTAAAAAAGAAGAGCCTCCCTTTGTCGTAGCTCCTGTGGTAGAACCGGAGCCCGCTCAAGAACCTGTTGCTGACGAGCAAGAAGAACCGAAATCTGTGGTCAGCAGGATGAAGAGTTGGTTGAACAGGCAGTTAAATATGTTAGCTCAAGACGAGGTGTAGTGATATGAGTCATCAGATAGTGACACCAGAGGAGATGGCTACAGAGGTCAAAAGACTGGTAAGCCAGCTTCATACAATAGGTCGTAATGACTTGTTGTATAAGGCTATTGGTGGTTCCTTGTTGGAGGAACTGAAACTGGAAGCGGCAAAGAGTCGTTTGAGCCGTTTGCTGATCACGTCTGAGTATCGGTTTATATTAATGGACTACCAAAATAAGGAAATAGAGTTGCAACCTGTCCATAAGGCTGTTTATTTGTTGTTCTTGGCACATCCTGAGGGAATCGAGTTCAAACAACTGTGTGATTACAGGAATGAGTTGCTGGGGTATTATATGGCAACAGCCCGTCTGATGGATAAACAGGCTATCATAGACAGTGTGGACATGCTTGTGGACCCGTTGAACAATTCCATTAATGAGAAATGTTCAAGGATTAAGAGTGTTTTCCTTGGTATGATGGATCAGTATATGGCAAGTTTTTATATTGTCAGCAGTCATACCCGGAAACACATAGCGGGTTCTAACAGGATCTGGTATGAGCGTCTGAAAGTCATCACCCTTCCTCGTGATTTAGTGGTGTGGGAAGATGATGGATGATGTAAGATGTGAGATGTATGATGTAAGAGGGATGATGGAAGAGGTAGTCATTATTAAAAATGGGGGATGCAAATTTGTATAATTGAAATATTGTTATTATCTTTGCCCGCAAAACCATAAAACTTAAAAATGAAACGTATCAACAACCTTAACTCACTAGCACTCGTGACTGTGTTGGCGATTGTCTTGATGACGGTATCATCGTGTCGTCATAGTAGGAGCAATGACAGTAGTGTGAACGCCTCTGCAAACACTAAACTCGATCATGATGTCGACAGCATTATCTATGCGTCGACCATCAAGGGTGACGAGGAGCGTACGCTCCATCTGATAGACAGTTTTCTGAATGCTGGTCGCATGAACTCGATGTGGGCTGATATGTTACGGTCGCGTCTGTATGTTGCCTGTGATAAACATGCTGATGCTTCCGAATATAGACAAAAGGTGGTTGATGCCTTTGTAGAAACAGGTAAAGAGCCGATACTGTATAGTCGTGCTGTCGTCTCGCTTGCCAACTATATGGAGGTCAACGAACGCTACGAGGAGGCTCTGCGCGTCCTGCTTCCTGCTGTCGACTTCCTGAGGGACAATCCCGACATCTCTGCCCTTGTGAAAAGTCTGATGCACAATGTCATCGCCGGTTGTCAGATTGCCCTCAACCGTATTGACGAAGGTCGTCAAAGCTACGAGGAATCCTATCGGTGTTTGCAGCAGTATAAGAACGAGAAATACAACGCTAAGGATTTCATGCAGGCTATCATTTCGTGCTATAACCCTGTCGTCGCCTTTGCGGGACTTGACATGAATGACGAACGGCTGAAGTGGGTGGAACGTTGTGACTCACTGTTGACGTGGTATCGTGAGCAACCAAATGCTGATGTCGAATTCTTGGACGTGCGGGATGGAGAGCTCTCTGTGTCACGGGCAGAGATACTGCTTGCTCAGGGCAAGTCCGCAGAAGCCGCCAAAGCCTTTAAGCGCTTTCGGGAGACCGACTATTCGAAGACTCCTGAGGGTCAGATCAACTCTCTGAGTTATCTGAGTAAGACAGGGCATTATTCCGAAGCTGCCGACATCTATCAAAATATCGACCAATGGCTTGCTGAATGGGAAGAGGAGATCAACCTTGAAGTGCTAGATAATTATTACCGGGCAAAGTTCCAGACAAACCATCTGGCAGGTCGCAAGGACAGTGCCTATGCAGTAGCTGTTAAGATGAACGATATGCTGCATCCTGCCATTGTCGAGCAAAAGAACAACGATGCCGCCAAGCTCGCCACCATCTATGACACGCAGGGTAAGGAACGAAAGATAGCCCAGCAGCAGGCTGAGATCCAACAGCAGCGCATCGTAGGTCTGGTGATAGCCATCATCCTGCTCACGATATTCTTCATCATCTATACGTTGGTACGTCGTCGTGCTGCCAAGCGTCTGGCAGAGATGAAGGCAGCCCGTGAGCGTATGGAGTCAGAGCTGCGTATTGCCCGTAGCATCCAGATGTCGATGGTGCCCAGTCATTTCCCCGATTATGAAGGGCTCGATATGTATGCGTCGATGACACCTGCGAAGGAGGTCGGTGGCGATCTCTACGGTTATGTGCTGCAGGGTGACAAACTCTATTTCGCCCTTGGTGATGTCAGCGGAAAGGGTGTTCCCGCTTCGCTGTTTATGGCACAAGCCACACGACTTTTCCGTACGCTGGCTATACAGGGTATGATGCCTGCTGAGATATGTTCGAGTATGAATGATGCCCTCTCTGGGGAAGACAACGAAAGCGGTATGTTCGTTACCTTCTTCCTCGGTCTCGTCGATCTGAAGACTGGTCATCTCGACTTCTGCAATGCAGGTCATAATCCACCCGTTTTGGGAAGTGATAAGTGCTGCACCGATGAAACCTGCAACTTCTTAGAGATGGTTCCCAACGCACCTATCGGACTTTTTCCTGGTCTGGAGTACGAAGGAGAAGAGGTGGACAATATCAAGGGCTGTTCACTCTTTATCTATACTGACGGACTCAACGAGGCAGAGAACCGTCAGCAGGAGCAGTTCGGTGACGACCGCTTGCTCGACATCCTGCGTACCAGCCGTTCAGAAAATGCCCAACAGCTTGTTGAGATGTTGGCAGCCGAAGTGGAACAACATCGTGACGGTGCCGAACCCAACGACGATCTCACGATGATGTGTATACGTATCAAGGGATAAAACAGAGCAGTATTATTTCAGTTGTTCTGCGATAAACTGTTCCAGTTGCTGTGCGCGGAGACCACGACGGAGGATCTTTCCGTTCTGGTCGACAACGATGGTGTGGGGGATACTGGTGATGTTGAACATCTGTGCGGCAGCATTCTCCCAGCCTTTGAGGTCGCTCATCTGTGGCCATACGATACCTAACTGGTCGGTAGCTTGTTTCCAGGCATCGCCATCCTCGTCGAGAGAGATACCCACGAAACCCAGTCCTTTGTCTTTGTAGTTCTTGTAGATCTCCACCATCAATGGTGTCTCCTTTCTACAAGGTCCACACCAGCTAGCCCAGAAGTCGAGGACAGTGATGCGGTTTTTCCTCACCTCACTCATGATACTCATGGGAGCCCCCTCGATAGACGGCATGGTGAAGTCTTCGATGACGTTCCCTTCCTCCGTCTTGGCAGCGTTGCCGATCAGTTGCTCCATCTCTTTGATGGTACTCCGCTGGCGCAGTTCCGCAGGCATCATCTTGATGAGGCGCAGACGCTCCTGGTTAGGAATCACCTCCTCAGGGAATGAGGTCAACAGGAAGTAGCCCAGTTCGTTATTGATGTTACGCTCTGTGAAGCCGAGCACAGCCTTGGCATGACGCTGGTTGAGTTTCTCAATCTGCTCCATGGCTTTCTGTTGCTCCTCCTGTGTCGCATTCTCATTGGCGAACACTTTCTCCGCGATATTGTTGATCTCCTTGCCAATCACCATGGTGGAGTCAGTCATACGCTGCCACTCGTCATTGATGGCAGTACCACCGACACGTGAGCCTCCGGGTGTCTTCGACAAGAGGATCTTGATTGTTCCCGGCTCGATGAAGAACGGGATGTTCAAAGCTTCCTCGTTCTTACTGTAGATCAGACAGAAATACGTGGAGTCTGTCTCGCCGCTGAGTTCAAACCGTCCGTCCTTGACAATGATGGTGTCACGGGGAGTCCCTTGCTGGAGGTCGGTGGTCAGGAAGAGCGTGTCTCCCTGTACGTCCTCTACCGTACCTTTGATCTGGTACGTATTAGACTGACAGGCAGCAAGCGTAAAGCCTGCTGCCGCCATGATAAGTAAGGATTTGATCTTCATTATTTTTTATATAATGTATTGACTGGAGATACTCTCGTTATTGATGACACGACGGATGGTCTCCGCAAACAAGTCGGCGACACTCAGTTGTTTCACCTTGGCACAACGCTGGGTGTAGGGGATAGAGTCGGTAAAGACAATCTCCTCCAGGGCGGAAGCCTGGACACGCTCGCTGGCAGGACCGCTCATCACACAGTGGGAGGCACAGGCACGAACTGTCTTGGCACCAGCAGCCTTCATGATGTCCGCAGCCTTGGTAATCGTGCCGGCGGTATCCACCATATCATCGATGATCACCACGTTCTTACCCTCCACGTCGCCGATAATCTGCATAGATGCCACCACATTGGCACGGGCACGTGTCTTGTTACACAATACCAGCGGGCATCCCAGATACTTGGCATACGTGTTCGCACGCTTGGAGCCACCAACATCAGGAGAGGCGATCACCAGGTCGTCGAGCTTCAGGCTCTGCAGATAAGGTATGATGACATTAGAGGCATAGAGATGGTCGACAGGAACATCGAAGAAACCCTGGATCTGGTCAGCATGCAAGTCCATGGTTATCACACGGTCGACACCAGCTACGGAAAGCAGGTCGGCTACTAGTTTGGCACCGATACTGACACGAGGCTTGTCCTTACGGTCCTGACGTGCCCATCCGAAGTATGGGATGACGGCATTGATGGTCTTTGCCGATGCGCGCTTGGCAGCATCAATCATCAGCAAAAGTTCCATGAGGTTATCAGAATTAGGGAAGGTACTCTGTACCAGGAAGATATCCTTGCCACGAATACTTTCCTCATAGCTCACGGCAAACTCGCCGTCACTAAACTTCGTCATCACCGTGTTGCCAAGTTCACAACCCAGACTGGCACAAATCTTCTCGGCTAAATAACGCGTAGCCGTGCCAGAGCATATCATGAAGTTCTTGTCTTCTGCCATTTCGTTTCTTTAAGGCCTTCAGGCATCCAGGAAACCAAAACCTTACTGCCCTACTGCCTTATTCCTTATATTATATATATTAGTTAATTCAATTTTCTTCGATTGCCCTCATCCCGCAGCCTTCTTCAACTTACGGAAATGATTTATCAGTCCATGAAAGTTCAACTCATGCTGAATGTTGAACCTGTTCCACAGGTCGCCACATATCACGACGCCCCCGAAACCCAGGTCCTTAGCCTGTTGTATATTCTCAAGACTCATGCCGCCCAGCGCATACACATGGCGGTCTATCAGTCCCTTCTTGCGAGCCTCCTGCATCTCCTCTATCGTCAGTGAAGTCTTCACGTCGTCATGAAGCGAGTCAAACAGAGAGTACAGCATCACATAGTCACAATGCTTCTTCATCTCCTTTAGGTCACTGATGTTTGGCGTGCTGCGTGACACGTGGCGGCGAAAGCCGTCAGGAACAGGCATTGCAGGATCGTCAATGTGTATGCCGCGCAGGTCATACTCCTGCTTCAGGTAATAGTTTTGATGCACTACTATACTGTCATATTTGTTTGACGGAAGCAGCGACAACAGCCTCTCTGCATACAACGGCTCCGAATCAGGCTTATTGATATGCAGAATGTCCAGTCCTTCATCAAAAAGGGCCGTCAGTATCTTGTCTTCCTCAACAAAAAATGTCGGTAGAGTCTGAATTACCAGTTTCATTTCAGGTGCAAAAGTAAGAAAAAAAATACACATAGCAAATTATATGCATGAGAAACTTGTCCCGCGAAAGGAAAAATTATAATAAATTAATCATAATCACATGCTATAGCAAAAAAAACGCATAAAAATTTTGTCAATTCAGAAAAAAGATATACCTTTGCACCCGCAAAAACGCTTATTCGCCTATCCGAAAAGATTGCAATAGGCCCTTTGCAAACATACATGGTGCCCGTAGTTCAGTT